>WBZP01000395.1_pt2 | contig 36886 bp, 27 predicted proteins | sample 5204301 | NCBI WGS metagenome assembly WBZP01 (sample SAMN12412401, study PRJNA552823) | activated sludge metagenome | isolation source: activated sludge from nitrification reactor of wastewater treatment plant... | place: USA: Pennsylvania | collected 2017 | reverse complement strand
ACTCGTGGGAGGCGACGGAGTTCAAGGTCGACGAGCCGGGGCAGAGGGCGCTCGCCGAGAAGGCGGCGAAGCTCGGCGTCGAGCGCTTCGTGATGGACGACGGCTGGTTCGGCGCGCGCAACCACGACAAGGCCGGGCTCGGCGACTGGACGGTGAATCGGACCAAGTTCCCGAACGGCCTCAAGCCCCTCATCGACCACGTGAAGTCGCTGGGCATGGATTTCGGCCTGTGGGTCGAGCCGGAGATGGTGAACCCGGACAGCGACCTCTACCGCGCGCACCCCGACTGGGTGCTCCACTTCCCCGGCCGACCGCGCAGCGAGAGCCGCAACCAGCTCGTGCTGAACCTCGCGCGGAAGGACGTGCAGGAGTACCTCTTCGCCGCCCTCGACAGGCTGCTCGCCGAGAACGACATCCGCTTCTTCAAGTGGGACATGAACCGCCACTTCGCCGAGCCCGGCTGGCCGGCCGTCGCGCCCGACGAGCAGAAGAAGGTGTGGGTCGACTACCCGCGGGCCGTCTACGCGCTCATGGACCGCCTGAAGGCGAAGCACCCCGGCGTCGAGATCGAGAGCTGCTCGGGCGGCGGCGGCCGCGTCGACCTCGGCATCCTGGAGCGGGTCGAGGAGGTGTGGACCTCCGACAACACCGAGGCCTTCGACCGCCTGCGCATCCAGGAGGGCTTCACGATGGCCTACACGCCGAAGGTCATGATGGCGTGGGTCACGGACGTGCCGAACATGAACGGGCGGGTGACGCCGCTGCGCTACCGCTTCCTCGTCGCGATGCAGGGCTCGCTCGGCATCGGCGGCAACCTGAACCACTGGACGGAGAAGGAAGACGAGACGGCGAAAGAGATGGTCGCGCACTACAAGCAGGTCCGCGCGACCGTCCAGGAGGGCGACCTCCACCGCCTCGTCTCCCCCACCGACGAGGACGCGGCGGTCAACGAGTACGTCTCGCGCGACGGGAAGCAGGCGGTCGTCTTCGCCTGCCGCCACTCGCAGCAGTACATGCGGGCGCTGCCGACCGTGCGCCTGCGCGGGCTCGACCCGGAGGCCGTCTACAGGATCCACCGGATCGACGACCGCCTCGTCGACCGCGCGGAGACGCTTTCGGGCGCGACCCTCATGGAGCGCGGCCTCACGTTCAACCTGCGCGGCGACTTCGACGCGACCTCGGTGCGGCTCGAGCGGCTGCCGTAGCCCGGAACGGCTACTCGGCGCGGAGGGCCTCGATCGGGTCGAGGCCCGCCGCGCGCCGGGCCGGGGCGACGCCGGAGACGAGGCCGGTCAGGACGCTCACGACGAGCCCGGCGACGACGAAGCGCATCGGGGTCTCGACCGGGAGGCCCGGCACGGCGAGGCGCAGCGCCCAGCCGAGGCCGAGGCCGGCCGCGACCCCGGCGACACCGCCGAGGGTCGCGAGGATCGAGGCCTCCGCGAGGAAGAGGCCCTGGACCTGGGCCCGGCTCGCGCCGAGCGCCCGCACGAGCCCGATCTCGCTCGTCCGCTCGCCGACCGCGATCCACATCATCGTGAGGATGCCGGTCGCCCCGACGAGGAGCGAGATGCCGGCGATCGCGCCGACCGCCATCGTCACGACGTCCATCACCTTCCCGAACACGTCGAGCATCGCCTCCTGGGAAGTGACCGTGAAGTCCTCCTCCCCGCCGTGGCGGAGGGCGAGGAGCCGCTTCACCTCCGCCTCGACCCGCGCCGCCTCCCGCGCGTTCGCGTAGATGAGGTCGATCTCGAAGAGCTCGTCCTGGTCGAAGAGCTGCATGGCGGAGGCGACCGGCACGTAGGCCACGTCGTCGATGTCGAAGCCCATCATCTGGCCCTTGGGCTCCATCACCCCGACGACGCGGAAGCGGCCGCCGGCGATGCGGACGAGCTCGCCGAGGGCGCTCCGCTCGCCGAAGAGCTCGCGCGCGAGCTTCGGCCCGAGGACGGCGAGCGGCGCCCCGCGGCGCGGGTCGCCCTTCGGCCAGAACGAGCCCTGCCGCGCGCCGAAGCGCCACAGCGTCGGCAGGTCGGGCGTCACGCCGAGGACGCTGACGCTCCTCCCGCGTTCGCCCGCATCGACGCGGGCGAGCCCCATCGTCACCGGCACCACCGTCTCGACGCCCCAGATGCGGCCGAGGCTCTCCGCGTCGTCGATCGTGAGCTTGCGCGTGGTGCCGCCGAGGACCCCTGGGATGCCGAGCGTCTTCGCCTTGCCGGGGTTGATCGCGAGGATGTTGGTGCCGAACTGGGTGAACTGCGACAGCAGGTAGACGCGCGTGCCCTCGCCGATCGAGGTGAGGAGGATGACCGACGCGACGCCGATCCCGATGCCGAGCATCGAGAGGGCCGAGCGCAGGCGGTGCGCGCGGAGGGCGCCGGTGGCGAGGTGGACGAGCTCCCTCACCGCCTCACCTCCCCGCGAGGGCGGCCACGGGGTCGAGCCGGGTCGCGCGGCGGGCGGGCAGGACGCCGAAGACGGTGCCGACGGCGAGCGAGAGGACGAGGGCCGCGGTCACCGCCCACCACGGCGGCGAGGCCGGCAGCGCGGGGTAGAGGAAGACGAGGGCCCTCACCGCGAGCCAGCCCGCGGCGAGGCCGACGAGGCCGCCCGTGCCCGAGATGAGGACCGCCTCGGCCAGGAACGCGAGGAGGATCTGCCCGGGCGCGGCGCCGAGGGCCTTCAGGAGGCCGACCTCGCGGGTGCGCTCCGAGACGGACACGAGCATCACGTTCATGATCCCGACCCCGGCCACCGCCAGCGACACGGAGGCGATGCCGGCCAGGGCGAGGGTGAGCGCGCCGAGGATCTTCGTGAACGCGCCGAGGACGGCGTCCTGGGTGATGGCGGTGACGTCCTCCTCTCCGTGGCGCTGCGTCACGACCGCGACCGCCTTCCGCTTCGCCCGGTCGAGGTCGGCGTGCCGGCGGACCTGGAGCACGAGGCGGAAGAGCGACCGCCGGTTGAGCATCTTCATCGCGGTGGCGACGGGGACGATGACGACGTCGTCCATGTTCAGGCCGAGCTGCTGGCCGCGGGGGGCGAGGACGCCGACGACGCGCATGCGCCAGTCGCCGATGCGGACCACCTGGCCGACGGGGTCGCGGCCGGGGAAGAGCTCCGCCGCCGCGGTCTCGCCGAGAACGGCCACGGGCGCGGCACGGGTCCACTCGAGCGGCGGGAGGAAGCGGCCGCGCGACACCGCCAGGCGCCTCACCTCGAGGGCCTCGGGAGTCGAGCCGAAGAGCCCGACCTGCCGCCGCCGCTCGCCGAAGGCGACCGTCTCGGTCCCCACGACCATCGGCGCCGCCTTGTCGATCTCCGGCACCTCGCGGAGGATCGCCCGCGCGTCGTCGAGGGTGAGGTCGTTCGGCGTCCCGCCCATGCCGGGCATGCCGCCGGTCGTCTCCGTCTTCCCCGGCACGACGATCACGAGGTTCGTGCCGATGCTCGCGAACTCCCCCACCACGTAGCGGCGGGCGCCCTCGCCGAGGGCCGTCAGGGCCACGACCGCCGCGACGCCGATCGCGACGCCGAGCAGGCACAGCCCGGCTCGGACGCGGTGGCCGCGCAGGGCGCGGGCGGCGAAGGCGAGGATCTCGAGCGCGCTCACCCGCCGTTCTCCGCCGCCGAGAGGATCGCCACCGCGTCCTGGATCCGCGCCCCTTCCCCGCGGTGGACGATGCGGCCGTCCTTCAGCACGAGGACGCGGCGGGCGCGGCGCGCGACCGCGGGGTCGTGCGTCACCACCACGAGCGTGAGGCCGTCCGCGTTCATCTGCTCGAGCAGCTCCAGCACGTGGCGGCCGGAGGCCGTGTCGAGGTTGCCGGTCGGCTCGTCCGCGAGGAGGAGCCTCGGGCCGAGGACGGTGGCGCGGGCGATCGCCACCCGCTGCCGCTCGCCGCCCGAGAGCTGGTCGGGCCGGTGCGCCGCGCGCGGCTCGAGGCCGACGACGCGGAGGCGGCCCATCGCCCGCGCCCGCCGCTCGCGCGCCTCGACCCCGGCGAACACCATCGGCAGCTCGACGTTCTCGACCGCGGTGAGCCGCGGCACCAGGTGGAAGAACTGGAAGACGAAGCCGATCGTGTGGCGCCGCACGAGGCTCAGCTCGGCCTCGTCGAGGCGGGCCACGTCGCGCCCGAGGAGCTCGTAGACGCCGCGGTCCGGGCGGTCGAGGCAGCCGAGGATGTGGAGGAGCGTCGACTTGCCCGAGCCCGACGGGCCCATGATCGCGAGGTGGTCGCCGGCGGCGATCGTCTCGTGGACGTCGACGAGGGCGTGGACCCGCTCGTCGCCCACGTCGAACGAGCGCGAGACGCCCTCGAGGCGGATCATGCCGGCGCCGTCAGGGCGTCCCGTCGTCGCGGGCCTCGGCCTTCGCCCCCGCCTTCACCTCGGGCCGGTCGAGCGACACGACGACCCGGGCCCCGGCGTCGAGCCCGGCCGTCACCTCGGCGAAGTCCCAGTTGCGCAGGCCGAGGCGCAGGCTCTTCTCGACGAGCGTCCCGCCCTCGAGGACGAGGACCCGCCCGCCCTCGAGGAGGGCCGCGCTCGGCACGCGCAGGACGCCGTCGCGCGCGCTGAGGATGACCTCGGCGTCGGCCGAGGTGCCGGGCAGGAGCGACGCGGCGACGGCCGCGTCGTCGAGCTCCAGCTCGATCTCGACGGTGCGGTTCTGCTCCAGGCGGTCGACGACGTAGGGCGCCACCTCGACCACGCGGCCCGCGTAGTGGCGGCCGGGGTGCGAGTCGACGGTGACCCGGGCCGGAAGCCCCTTGCGGATCCGCGCGGAGTCGACCTCGTCCATCGGCGCGCTGACATAGATCGACCGCGTGTCGATGAGGTCGAGCACGGGGGGGACGGGGATCGCCGGCGGCGAGGGCGTCGTCCACTCGCCGACCTCGATGAAGGTGTCGGCGACGACGCCGTCGAACGGCGCGCGGAGCTCCATCTTCGCGACGGCGACGCGGGCGAGGGCCACCGCCGACTCGGCCCGCGTCGCCACGGCCCGGGCCGCGCGGCACGCGGCCTCCGCCCCCTGGGCCTGGCTCGCGACCTGGTCGAGCACGTCGGGCGAGGCGATGCCGTCCCGGAAGAGCCGCTCGGTCCGCGCGCGCTCGCGCCCCGCCCGCTCGGCGGCGAGGCAGGCCTGGTCGCACTGCGCGCGCGACGCCGCCGCCTCGTCTTCCGCCACGCGCGCCTGGGCCCGCTGGAGCGAGTCCTCGATCCGCAGCAGGAGGTCGCCCGCGCGGACGCGGCTCCCGCGCCGGTGCGGCAGCGCGACGACGCGCCCGCCCGTCTCGGGGGCGAGCTTCGCGCGGCGGCGGGCCTTGACCGTGCCGGCCCGCGAGTTCGTCACCGTCTCCTCGACGCGGCCCCGGGCGGCGAGGGCCACGCGGACGGGCACCGCCGCCGGGGCGAAGAGGGTGAGGCGCAGGGCGACGCCGACCGCGGCGAGGGCGGCCAGGCCCGCGGCGCGGAGCCCGAGGCGGCGGAGCGTCATGACCTTGCGCACATCATTGTGCGCCTTTCCCGGGCTAACGTGGTCGGGGAGGCGAGATGAGACTGACGTCGGCGACGCGCATCCTCGGGCTGGTCTTCGCGGCGGCCGCGCTCCTCGCGGCCGGGTGCGGCAAGAAGGAGCCGGCCCGGCCCTCGCGCGAGGTCGTGAGCGCTCTCCTCCAGCGCGAGGCGGAGGAGCTCAAGCGAAACGGCGAGCAGCTCGACCCGGTCCTGCGGGTGAAGGCCACCTGGACGATCGCGGGGATCGACCTCGTCGAGGTCCCGGGCGACCCCGACCACCCGTGGAAGGGCACGATCCGGTTCAAGATCCGCGGCGAGACGAAGGACACGAGCGGCGTGGTGGTCGACGAGTTCGAGAAGCGGTTCGACTACGTGTACACGACGAGCCTCGGCAAGTGGATCTTCCAGCTCGCCCCGGCGACGCCGTGACCCCCGCCTAGCGCACCCAGCCCTGGCCGGGGCCGATCGTCACCTCCGCGGCGGGCGTGCGGTCGAGGACGACGTTGCGGCCGAGGACCTCGCCCTCCAGGCGGTTCCCGTCGACGACCACGCGCCGGCACCGCTCGAACGTGAGCGTCGCCTTCCGCGCGTGGACGGGCGCGTGGTGCGTGCTGCGGACGATGCGATTGCGCGAGAAGACGAGGCCGTCGACCGACTTCGCGTAGACGACCGGGTAGTCCGCGGGGTGGAACTCGTTGTCCTCGATGCGGATGTTCCGGTGGAAGGGGTGATCCGGGTCCGGCTCGGGGATCTCCGGGTAGACGCTCACGATACCCTCGCCGAACTGGTAGGGCGACGAGAGGCACGCCGGGCCGAAGACGTTCCCGCGGACGAGGACGTCCCGGACGGCGCCGGACTCGTACCAGTCGTTCGCGTCGCCGGCGACGAGGACGGCGGACCCGCTCGACTCGAAGCGGTTCTTCTCGATCACGACCTTCCCCGGCGACGACACGAGGACGCCGCGCGCGCGGTTCGACAGGAACTCGTTCTCGCGGATCACCACGTCGGGCGCCCACGTCAGGTTCTCGAGCGCGTCGCCGGGCGCGAGCCCGGCCGGCACCGGCTCGCGGAAGCGGACCTCGAAGGTGTCGCGGTCGCGCGGCTCGAACGAGACGAGGGCGCCCTCGCCGATCGTGCGCATCGAGCGGTGGAGGACGAAGCCGATCCGGTCGCCCGGGTGGCCCCAGCCGAGGCCGGTCGACTGGTGGTGCATGAACCGGGCGACGAGGCGGTCGGGCGCCGGCCGCTCGACGACCCGCACGCTCGTCCCGTGCACGTTCACCGGGTCGTCCATGAGGCCGTGGAAGCGGGAGCGCTCGATCGTGACGAGGCCGCGGCAGTTCGACACGTGGACGCCGTCGTCGTGGCCGGAGAGCACGCGGCGCCGGGCCGACGGCACCGCCCGGAAGGCGCGGACGGTGAGGTTCTCGGTGAACTGGGCGAGCAGGCCGAGGCCGGCGTTCGAGTGCATCGCCACGTCCTCGACCGTCACGTCGCGGGAGTCGACGACGAAGATGCCCGCGTGGTCGCGCTCGCCGTGGCGGAGCACGAGGAGATTGCCGACGGCCGGGCGCCGGCCGAACGGATGGCGGAGGCGCACGAGCCCGGGCGAGACATCCTCTGCGCGGTAGCCGCGCCAGCCCTTGCCGAGGCAGCCGGAGTCGCCCGTGCCGGGCACGACCTCCAGGGTGCGCCCGTCGAACTCCATCGCGTCCTTCCACTCGTTCTTCCAGCCCTCGCCGACGAACACGAGCTTCCCGCCCTCGATCGCGTACGGGTACTGCCGGTCGTCGAGGCGCAGGTCCAGGTGGTCCTCGGCCGCCGCCTCGACCACCGCCTCCGCGCCGAGCGGCACGTCCCAGTCGATCGCGACACCGCGGAGGGTGACCCCGCTCGAGCGGTCGACCGTGAAGGGCTGCATGCGGTCGTGGAAGACGAAGGTCGAGCCCGAGCCGTCGATCGTCAGCCCGTCGAAGCCCTCGACGAGGATCGCGAGCCGCTTCGGGTTGACGTCGGTCGTGTTCGACTCGAAGTAGTCGCGCTCGGCCGCGTGCTGCGGCCAGAAGTCGTAGCGGCCCTTCGGGAAGACGAGGGCCGGCCGCTCGAGCTTCCGGCACGCCTCGAGCGCGCGCTCCACCGCGGAGACGGCGTTCGCACGGCTGTCGGGCGCGGCGCCGAAATCGGTGACCCGCACGACGGGCGGCCCGTCGGCGGCTCGCGCGGCGGCGGGCGAGAGGACGCAGAGGGCGCAGAGGGCGGCGAGCGCGGCGGGGGCGAGGGTCGCGGCGGAGGATCGGAGGGATCGGAGCACGGCGCCTCCCGGCGTCAGGCCATCAGGTAGAAAGCGGCCGCGGCCAGGGCCATGCCGGCCGCGACGACGCGGTTCGGGACGACGCGGTAGAGGACGAGCGAGATCACGATCGTGAGGCAGGGGGCGAGGGCGTTGATCATCGGGCTCACGACGATCACCTTGCCGTAGCGGAAGGCGTACACCATCGAGAGGGCGCCCACCGCGTTCAGGAGCTGCACCGCGGCGGCGAGCCCCGGCCCGCTCCAGCCGTAGTGGATGGGCTTCGAGAAGTCGGTCATGCGGATCGCGACCGGAGCGAGGGCGAGCGCGGTGAGGGTCATGTAGAGGAAGAGGCTCTCGCTCGACATCCGCTCGTTGGCGAAGCGCAGGAGGTACGCCTGGACGCCCCAGGCGAGGAAGACGAGGAGCGACAGGACGAGCCACCCCCGGCCCCGCGCGGACGCCCGCGGGTCGGGCGGCTGGTACGAGAGAAGCGGGATCGCGAGGAGGGCGAGGGCGATCCCGCTCCACGCGCGGGCGCTCGCGGTCTCGCCGAGGAGCAGCACCGAGAGGAGGACGCTCACGACCGGCGAGAGCGAGACGACCGGGAACACGAGGTAGGCCGGCCCGCGCCGGAGGGCCTCGAACAGCACGAGCTGGCCGGCCGCGCCGAGGAGCCCCGCCGCGCAACCGAGGAGGACGCTGCGGGCGTCGTGCTCCGGCGACCAGCCGATGACGGCGAGGGCGACGAGGGCGCACGGCACCATCGTGAGCGACCACACGACGTAGCCGAGGGTCGCCGGGAAGCCCCTCTTCTCCGGCGCCTCCACGAAGGCGCCCCAGACGCCCCAGAAGACCGTGGTGAGGACGGCGTAGAACAGCCAGTGCTCGGATTCCAGGAAGAGCCTCCCGCGGGCGCCGGGGGCCGCCGCGCGGCCCGGACGCTAGACGGCGATCACCTCGACACCGCGGACCCGCATCGCCTCGGCCTTCTCGGGGTCGACGCGCGTGTCGGTGATGAGCTTGTGCACGGACTCGACCTTCGCGATCACCGACAGGCTGCGCCTTTCGAACTTGCTCGAGTCGGCCACGACCACGGCCTCGCGCGAGACCTGGATCATGATCGCGTTGAGCTGCGCCTCGAGCACGTCGGGGGTCATGAGGCCGATCTCGGGGTCGATCCCGTCGACGCCGAGGAAGAGCCGGTCGGCGTGCAGGTGCCGCAGGGTCTGCTCGGCGTGGGGGCCGGACAGCGAGTACGACATCTGGCGGAGGATGCCGCCGATCATGATCACCCGCACGAAGGGCACGGTCGCTAGCTCCATCGCGATGTTGAGCGCGTTCGTGATCACGTTGAGCGCGGTGAGGCGCATGCCGCGGATCTGGCGGGCGATCTCGGCGGTGGTCGTGCCGGAGTCGAGGATGATCGTCTCGCCGTCGCGGATCATCTGGGCCGCGGCCTGCCCGATGCGCACCTTCTCCGCGTGGTGCTGCGTCTCCTTGACCGCGATCGGCACGTCGTCGGCGGACTCGTCGCGCTTGAGGGCGCCCCCGTGGGAGCGGATGAGGAGGCCGGCCGCGGCCAGCGCGTCGAGGTCTCCGCGGATCGTCACGGCGGAGACGAGGAACTTCCCGACGAGCTCGTCGACCGTGACCCGCTCCTGCCCGTCGAGGATCTCCATGATGCGTCGACGCCTCTCCTCGACGAGCAGGCGGGGGGGCTTTCTCTTCGCCATGTCTCGCTCCAGCGCGCTGGCGGGGATATTAACCGCAACGGGCGGCACGACGGACGCCTTCACGGCCGGAACCCGCCGGCCCGGGCGTACGGCCCCAGCGCCGCCCGAACCGCGTGTCGGACGAGGGCCTCGGGGTCGACCGCGACGCGGCCCTCGCGCACCGCGTCGTGCTCGGGCGGCAAGTGCTGGGCGAGGAGCGGGAGCGGCGGCGGGGTCGCCCGCAGGGCGGCGAAAAGCCGCTCGACCGCCTCGCGCACCTCGGCCACCGGCCAGTAGTAGCGGACCCGGTCGGCGTAGCCGAGCGCCCGCAGCGCCCGCCACGCCCCGCCGTCGTCGCGGTGGTGGTCCCGCCAGTGGCGCGGATCGGCGTCCATCGCCCGCTCGAGCGCGTCGCGCACTCCCGAGAGGACCACTCCCCGGCGGGGGCCCAGCCACTCGCGCTCGGCGGCCTCGAGGCCGAGCACGACGCGCCGCAGCTCGAAGGTGAGGGCGGGCCCGACCTTGAGGACGCCGAAGCGGTCCTCGACGAGGGCCCGCAGCGCGGCCCCGGGCTGGTAGTCGGTCGAGTGGCCCTCGAAGACGAGCCCGCCCCGCGCGGCCAGGACGCCGCGCAGGGGCCGGGCCTTCTCCCGCTCGTAGCCGAAGACGCGCGTGCTCGTGAAGTCGACGCCGGGGTTCACGACCACCGCCGCCACGCGCGGCCAGGCCTCGTCGAGGCCGCGCGCGGCGAGGGCCCCGCGCGCGAGGTCGAGCGTCGCCTCGAGGTCGCTCGCCGTGGTCACCGCCGGCGGAGTCGCGTCGCCCGCCTCGCCGCCGGGCGGCGGCACGTCCGTTCCGATCACGTAGAGCGGGGCGGGCGTCCCAGCCGGCGCCTCCGCGCGGGCCGCCTCGGCCGCCGCGCACAGGTCGGCCGCCCGCTCGCTCACGACGTCGGGCGGCGGCGGCGCGCCGGGCGGCCCCGGGTCGTCGCCGAGGCGCATGCTCGCGTCGAGGTGCAGCTTGACGTAGCCGGCTCGCACGCACTGGCGGACGAGCTCGCGGGCCTTCGCCATCGCCTCCGCCGCCGGCCGGCGCCGCCAGGGGTGCGGCCCGAGGTGGTCGCCGCCGAGGAGGAGCCGCTCGGGCGGCAGCCCCGCGTCGCGCGCGCGCGCGCGGACGGCGGCGGCGAAGTCGGCCGGCGTCTGGCCGGTGTAGCCGCCGTCCGGGTTCACCTGGTTGCAGGTCGACTCCACGAGGGCCGGTGAGTCGTCGTCGACCGCCTCGGCGAACGCGGCGTCGAGCACGAGCGGGTGCGCCGAGCAGATCGACGGGAGGGCCACTGCCTCGCCGCGCCCCTGGGCGCGGACGACCTCGGCGAGATCGCGGGGCGCGCTCACGACAGCCATCGGTCGAGGTTCTCCGCGACGAACGCGTCGTCGGCCAGGTGCGGGTAGGCGGCGAGCGCCCGGTCGATCTCGGCCGCCTGCCCGGGCGAGAGGTCCTCCGACGGGTCGAGGCAGGTGCGGCCAGCGAGAAGCCCCTGGCGACGCAGCACCTCGTGGATCCCCGCGATGCAGCCGGCGAAGGCGTTCCGCGCGTCGAAGAGGGCGGCGTTCGCGTCGGTGAGCTGCGCGCCCGTCCGCAGCAGCGGGCCGAGGCCGGCGCCGCCCGCGCGCGCCGCCTTCGCCTGGTCGAGGAGCTCCACCGCGCGTTTCGTCCACACCGCCCACTGCCCGAGGAGGCCGCCCGCGAAGCGCACCGGCGGATGCTCCGGGTCGAGGTCGAGGTCCGTGAGGAGGTCGGCCACGATCGCGTCGTCGTTGCCGGTGTAGAGGGCCACCTCGCCGGCGCGGCCGCTCTCGGCGAGGGCCCGCGCCACGTCGAGGGTCTGGTAGCGGTTGAAGGGCGCCACCTTGATCGCGACAAGCCGCTCGACCTCGAGGAGCGCGCGCCAGAAGCCGTGGCCGAGCACGCGGCCGCCGACCGCCGGCTGCAGGTAGAAGCCGAAGAGCGGCAGGACCTCGGCCACGCGTCGGCAGTGCTCGACGAGCGCGGCGTCCGTCGCGTCGCGCAGCGCGCCGAGGCCGAGGAGGACGGCGTCGTAGCCGAGGCCGCGGGCGAGCTCGGCTTCCTCGACCGCCTGGGGCGTCTTCCCCACCGCGCCGGCGATCCGCAGCACGCGGCGGCCGGCGGCCTGGTCCTGGCGCGCCACGGCGTCGGCGGCGAGCCTGAGGACCGGCTCGAGAAGGCCCGCCGCGCGGATCGCGAACTGGGTCGTGTGGACGCCGACCGCGACCCCGCCGGCGCCGGCGTCGCAGTAGTAGCGCGTGAGGGCGACCTGCCGGCGCTCGTCGAGCCGGCGGTCGGCGTCGAGGGCCAGGGGGTGCGCGGGGATGACGAGCCCCCGCAGGAGCGCGGCGCGAAGCTCAGAATCGGCCATCGGACTTCTCGTAGCCGGTGGGCTTGCCGAGCGAGCGGCCGCCGCCCGCGACCCAGCCGGCGACCCAGGCGATCAGGCGGTCGGTCGTGACCTCCGGCGGGCCGAGGAGGCGGCGGCACTCCGCCGCGTCGCCCAGCAGGGCCAGAGACCCCTCCTCGCCGGCGAAGACGGGCGCGCGGCCGAAGAGGCGGCCGAAGCGCTCCGCCGCGACGCGGACCGGGACGACGTCGGGGCCGGTCACGTTGAGGGGCCGGGGCGGCGAGGCCGCGAGGCCGAGGGCCCGGATCGCATACGAGAGCGCGTCGCCCTGCCAGATCGCGTTGAAGCACGGCACGGTCACGTCGACGGGCCGCCCCTCGAGGACGCGGCGGGCCACGTCGACGAGCGTGCCGTAGCGCAGGTCGACGGCGTAGAAGAGGCGGTAGAGGACGCACGGCGTGCCGTTCTCGCGCGAGTAGTGCTCGTAGACGCGCTCGCGGCCGAGGCAGGACTGCGCGTACTCGCCGACCGGCGCGGGAGGGCGCGTCTCGTCGCAGCCGCCCTCGGCCGGCGGGACGAGGGGGTAGACGTTGCCGGTCGAGAAGACGACCGTCCGCGCGCCGGGATAGCGCCGCGCGGCGTGGGCGGGGACGACCGTGTTGAGCGCCCACGTGAGGCCGGGGTTCGCGCTCGCGCCGAACTTCATCCCGGCGAGGAAGAGGACGTTCGGCGCGTCGGGGAGCCCCGCCGTCGCCGCGGGGTCGAGGAGGTCGCACGAGAGGGTCGCGACGCCCCGCGCCTCGAGCGCGGCGCGCGCGGCGCGGCCGGCGAAGCGGGAGACGGCGGTGACCCGGCGCGACGCTCCGGCCGCGTCGGCGGCCCGGCGGAGGCGGCGGGCGAGCGAGGGCCCCATCTTCCCGCCGGCGCCGAGGACGACGACGTCGCCGGGGAGCGCGCGGAGGGCCTCCACGTCGGCCGGGGAGGGGCGCGTCAGGAGCTCCTCGAGCTCGTCCTCGTCTCGCACGGCGTCCGGCCACGCCACGGGCTCGCGGTTCATGGGGTGTTTCGTCCGACGAAAAGACGACGGCGTGGCGCCCGCCCATGCGCTAGGGCGGACGCCACGCCGCACGGATGAGGCTAGAACGTCGCTCTTATGCCGATGCGGAAAACCCGTCCGGGCGCGAAGCCCTCGGCGTTACCGATGCTGTCGGCGCCGAGGACGCCCGTGACCCCGTTGTCGAGGTTCCCATCCTCCAGGTACGGCTGCATGTTGGTGAAGGCGTCCCCGTAGGCCGGGAAGAACTGCGGGTGGTTGAAGGCGTTGTCGAGAAGCGCCGTCAGCTGCAGGCGGAAGCGGTTCTTCGCGACGATGTCCTTGTAGATCGAGAAGTTGACCACCCAGGTGCCAGGCCCCTGCAGGCTGCCCTTCTTGGCGTTCCCGAACTGCCCGTCGCCGGGGATGGCGTACGCCGTCTGGTCGAACCACTGCTCGCGCGAGGCGCCGGCGTTCGGGTCGCCGACGACGTCGGGCCGCCACGCGCAGCAGAAGGCGTTGCCGAGGCCGTCGAGCGGCTTCGCGGTGTTCCACGGGTTGTAGGAGTAGTAGCCGCTGAAGAACGGCGTCATGTTGAGGCCGCTGCGGGCCTGGAAGATCGTGGAGACCGTCCAGCCCCCGAACAGCGTGTCGGCCCAGCCGGGCATCGCCGAGCCCCACTTGCGGCCCTTGCCGACGGGAACGTCCCACGTCGCGTTCGCCACGACGCGGTGCTTCACGACGTTCGGGTCGGGTCCGCGGTCGCTCGTCGGGGCCCACGGGTTGTAGAGCACGACGCCGATCGTGCTGTTGCCCGTGTCGGGGACCGTCGAGTCGGAGTGCGCGTAGGTGTAGTTCGCGTCGAAGGCGAGGCCGCCCCGCCACCGGCGGTTGACACCGAGCTGCAGCGCGTGGAGCTGGCCCTCGCCCTTGTTCTGGACGATGTCCATGTACGTACCGTACGGGTAGTACGGCAGGCGCGTGTAGTAGGACTCGTCGTTCGGATCGTAGAACTCGGTGCTCGGCGGGAGGATGTTGTAGTCGGTGTCGGTGAGGAGCTTGCGCATCGTCGAGCCGATGTAGCTCACCCGGACGCCCATGTTGCTCCCGATCTGCTTCTCCAGGGTCAGGTTGTACTGGTAGATGTCCGGGCTCTGCAGGTTCGGGTCGATGCCCTGGTTGCCGAAGGCCGCCGGGTTGACGTAGGGCGTGCCGGTCGAGAAGGCGTGCTCGAACGTGCCGCCGCGGTACTCCTGGGTGTACCGGAACTCGTTCGTGGCGAGCAGGTCGCGGATGCCCTGGACGGCGACCGTCGGGTGGAAGAGGCCGAAGCCGCCGCGCACGACGAGGCTGTCGTCGCCGGTCGGCCGCCACGCGAAGCCGACGCGGGGCGAGAAGTTGTTCTTGTCGGCGTTCACGAGGGTCGTGGGCAGGCCGGCCTGGTCCGCGGTCAGCGTGCGGTCGAGGGCCTGGAGGCCGGGCGGCAGGTAGCCCGCGACGGTCGCGTTCGGCACGACGTGGTGCCCGCCGTCCGCGATCGTGAAGTTGGCGAGGACGTCGCTCTTCTCGTGCCACATGCCGACGAGCTCGTAGCGCAGGCCCAGGAACACGGTGAGGTTCTTGCTCACCCGCCAGTCGTCCTGGGCGTAGACCGCGAAGTCGTCGGAGTGGCCGTCGAGCGGGCCGCGCGCCGTGTACTGGTCGTTCGCGCGGTTGGAGATCCTGCCGAGCAGGAAGTCGGCGAAGGCGTTGCCCGTCGCGGAGCCGTTGAACTGGTACTGGCCGCGGATGTTGACGCCGATGCCGAAGCCGTCGACCGCCGTGTTGCGGTTCCACAGCGCGCCCGTCCGCAGGGAGTGGCCGCCAATCACGAAGGTGGTGCTGTTGCTGATCGAGAACGAGCTCTGGTCCACGGTGCGGTCGACGTTGCGGCTGGCGTCGACGATGTTCACCGGCCGGTTCGAGCCGGTGAACGCGAAGCCCGGGAAGCCGTAGCGGTCCTTGCCGACGATGCTGGGCGCCGTCTCGAGGCCGAGCTCGGAGTTCACCTGCTCCGCCTTGTAGTTGCTGTGACGGACCGAGTTGTCGTGGTTCCAGCCCACACGGAACTCGTTCACGACCGTCGAGGAGAGGATCTTCGTCCAGCCGCCGATGACCGCGGCCGTCTTCAGCTTCGAGTCGAGGATCGGCTGGTTGGTCAGGGCATTGCCCGCCTCGAACGTGATCGACTGCGGGTCGCGCTGCTGGTAGCTGGCGCGCAGGAAGAGCGAGTCCCTCGTGGTCAGCTCGTGGTCGACGCGCAGGTCCGCGCGCTGGCGGTGGCGGGCGATCGGCACGAACTGCTGGAAGACGCCGTAGCCGGTCGACAGGGTGCCCGCGTTCGGCAGCGGGTAGAACATGTTCATGACCTTCTGCGCCGTCGCGTTGAGGCGGTTCGCGGGGATCACGTTGCCGGGGAAGGGCAGGCCGGTCAGCGGGTCCTTGATCGTGAACGACGCCCCCGAGAAGTCGCCGCCCCGCATCGCCGCGGTCGGGACGTTGGCGCGGGAGCCGCCGTAGATGGCCTTGTCGTTCGAGCCCTCGTAGGTCGCGAAGAAGAACGTCTTGTTCTTGACGATGGGCCCGCCCAACGACGCGCCCCAGCGGTGCTCGTGGGTGTCGGAGTTGGGGTCGTTCCGGAGCTGGGAGAGCTCCTCGTCCGAGAGGCCGAGCTTCTGGTTGTAGGTGAGGGCGTTCAGCTCGTTCGCGTTGAAGTCGTAGAAGGCCGACCCGCGGTAGCTGTTGCCGCCGCGCTTCGTGGTGACGACGACGCCGGCGAGGCCGCCGTACTCGGCGCTGTAGGAGTTCGACAGGACCTGGATCTCGGCGATCGAGTCGAGGCCGGGGGCGGAGTTGCCGACCGTGCCGAAGATCGCGTTCGTCGAGGCCTGGCCGTCCTGGATGTAGGAGACGCCGTACGTGCGGCCGCCGAGGAACTGCATGTCGTCGCTGCCGCCGAGGACGTTCGGGTTCAGCTTCAGGAAGTCCTGCATGTCACGGCTGTTGCGCGGCAGGTCGCGCAGCTGCTGCTCGTTGAGGCCCTGGGCGACGGCCGGGCTCTCCACGACGATGTCGCTCTTGGCCTCGGCCGAGACCGTCACGGCCTCGTTGAGCGAGCCGATCTCGAGCTTCGCGTCGACGCGCGCGATCGACGAGGCGCGCAGGACGACGCTCGTCTGCTCGAACTTCTTGAAGCTCGTGGTGACGATCTCGACGCGGTAGGAGCCGGGACGCAGGTTCGTCGCCTCGAAGCGGCCCTCGGCGTCCGTCTCGAGCGCGCGAGGGACGCCCGTCGCCTCGTCGGTGATGAGCACGGAGGCGCCGGCCACGACCGCGCCCTGCGGGTCGGTCACCGTGCCGCGGATCGTGCCGAGGAACGACTGCGCCGAGGCGATGCCCGCGATCGCCAGGAGCGCCAGCAGCGCGAAGTACACGACCCGGGGCGGGAAGCGCCGCGTTCCGCTCCCGGTGGTCGACCGATCCGTTCGCATGTTCACCCTCCTCGGCAGCCCAGCTTGGTCTGGCTTCGGGCGGTTCGGTACGATTTTCGTACCGTTGAGAGCGGTCGCCTCGAAGCGAAAGCAAACGACAGCCGATGGGCCTTTCTATAGCTTTCTTTTGCCGCTGTCAATCACGTTTTACTGGCGGCCACGAGCGCCGGGCGCTTGTGACCGCAAGCGTTTCTCCCTTACGCTGCCTCACGAGACCGGGACGCCCATGATCCTTCCGATCCGCTCGAAGAGCACCGTCGCCGCCTGTATCCCGCTCCTCGCGGCCTTCGCGGCCTTCGCGGGCTGCCGGCGCGCCGCTGCGCCGCCGCTCGCGGCCGGGGTGCGGCCGAACGTGCTCCTCGTGACGTTCGACACCCTGCGGGCGGACCACGTCGGCTGCTACGGCCGCGCCTCGGCGCGCACGCCGACGCTCGACGGCCTGGCCGGCCGCGGCGTGCGCTTCGCGACCGCCGTGACGCACGTGCCCCTGACCGGGCCGGCCCACGCCTCGATCCTCACGGGCCTCACCCCGCTCGGCCACGGCTTCCGCGAGAACGCCGGCTTCGTGCTCCCGGAGACGGCGCGCTCGGGCGCCGAGGACTTCCGCCGGGCCGGCTACCGCACGGCGGCGTTCGTGTCGGCCTTCCCGCTCGACCGGCGCTTCGGCTTCGACCGCGGCTTCTCGACCTACGACGACCACCTGCCGAAGGGCAACGACCCGCGCCGCACGCCGTACGTCGAGCGATTCGCCGACGCGACGACGGAGGCGGCGCGGCGGTGGCTCGAAAGCCCGTCGGCCGCGGGCGGGCCCTTCTTCCTCTGGGTCCACTACTACGATCCCCACGCGCCCTACGAGCCGCCGCCCGACCTCGCGGCCGCGTTCCCCGGCTCGCCGTACGACGGCGAGGTGGCCTTCGTCGACCGCGAGCTCGGGCGGCTCCTCGCCGCGCTCGGGAACCGGGGCGCGCTCGCGAGCACCGTCGTCGTCGCGATGGCCGACCACGGCGAGGGCCTCGGCGAGCACGGCGAGGGGACGCACGGCCTCTTCCTCTACGACTCCACCCTCCGGGTGCCGCTGATCGTAGCCGGACCGGGGATCGCCGCCGGGCGCGTGGCGACGACGGTGGCCCGCGGCGTCGACGTGCTGCCGACGCTCCTCGACCTCGCGGGCGTCGCGGGACGGCCGGAGCTCGAGGGCCGCTCGCTGCGGCCGGCCCTCGACGGGCGCGAGATGGCGGACGCGCCGCTCTACGCGGAGACGATCTATCCGCAGCGCGAGTTCGGGTGGGCGCCGCTCTACGCGTGGCGGACGGCGACGCACAAGGTGATCGAGGCGCCGCGGCCGGAGCTCTACGACCTCGCGGCCGACCCCGGGGAGACGAGGAACCAGGCCGCCCACGACCCGGCCCGCTTCGCCGCTCTCCAGGAGAAGCTGCAGGCGGCGCTCGCGCGGCCGGCGGAGGCGGCCGCCGCGGCCGCGACCGATCCCGAGTCGGCCGAAAGGCTGCGGGCCCTCGGCTACGTGGCCGGCGGCGGCGGGCCGCGGGCCGCCGCCACGGGGCCGCTGCGCGACCCGAAGGACGGCCAGAAGCTGATGCCGGCGCTCAACCACGGCATGTCCGTCGTGCGTACGGACCCGCCCACCGCGATCCGCGAGCTCTCGGCGGTGCTCGCCGAGGACCCGGGGCTGCTGATGGCCCGGCGGTCGCTCGCGGTGGCCTACACCGCGGCCCATCAGTACGACCACGCGATCGCCGAGCTGCGGCGGGTCGAGAAGGAGGCGGGGCTCTCGGCCGAGGACGAGATCGTCCTCGGCGACAACCTGCGCTTCTCCGGCCGGCTCGACGAGTCGATGGCCGTCCTCGAGAAGGCGGCGAAGGAGAACCCGCGCTTCGCCCAGCCGTGGCTCTCGATGGCCGAGGTGCACGTGAAGAAGGGCCGGATGGCCGAGGCGGCGGCGGCCTACGAGCACGTCCTCTCGATCACCCCCGACCAGGTCGAGGCGCTCCGGGGCCTCGGCGACCTCGCGCTCGTGCAGCAGAAGGTGGACGAGGCGGGCGCGCGCTACGCGCGGCTCCTCGAGGTCGCGCCGGCCGACGCGGGCGCCCTCGCCAAGCTCGGCGTCGTCCGCATGCGGACGGGCCGGCCCGACGAGGCCGTCTCGCTCTTCCGGCGCGCGATCGACCGGGAGCCGAGGAACGGCGAGGCGCTCCTCTACCTCGCGGGCGCCCTCGCCGCCACCGGGCGCGGGGCCGAGGCGCTGCCCTTCTTCGAGCGCGCGCTCGAGGCGGGACAGAGGAACCCGATGGCCCTGAACGGCCTCGGCCTGACGCGCGCCTCGCTCGGCGACCGCCCGGGCGCGGCCGCGGCGTTCCGCGAGTCGCTGCGCCTCGACCCGGACCAGCCCGAGGTGCGGCAGGCGCTCGCGCAGCTGCGGTAGACGGCTGGGGTCAGATCTTGAATCTTGAATTCCCGGTGCCGGATTCAAGATTCAAGATCTGACCCCAGACGCCGCCGTCACGGCGCGACGACGAAGGCCTCCCGCTGCTCGGCCGAGCGGCCCGCCGCGAGGTCCGTCACGACGACGATCGCCTCGTAGCTTCCCGGCGGGGCGCCGTCGATCGGAAGGCCCAGGCGGCGCGCGAGGGCGCCGTCCTTTCCCGGCAGGAGCGGCGTCTCCGGCATCGCGACGAGGAACCGACCGTCGGCGCGCCGGATCGAGAAGCCCGCCGTCAGGTTCGCGGCGCCGGTCCTCGCGTCCTTCGACGCGCCGTACACCTCGAACGCGACGTGCAGGGTCCCGGCCGGCGCGAACTGCCGCCGCGCGGTCGGCTCGGGCGCGGCGGCGACCCCGGGCTTCGCCTCGCCCGCGCGGTCGGTCAGCTCGACGCTCGAGACGCGCAGGCCGTCGAGCGGCGGCACCTCGAACTCGTGCAGCACGCTGCCGGTGCGGCCGCCGTTCCTGTCCCGCACGACCGCACGCGCCTGGTATCGGCCCGGGGCGAGCGGCATCTCCCGCACGATCGGGAAGCCGTCCCGCTCGTAGCGAGCGCGCGTCTCGGGCTTGAGGCTCATCTCGAACTGCTGGTCGAAGCGCGTGAACTCGCCGGAGTCCTCTCGGGCGACGAGGAGGAGCAGCTCGAGCGTGTCGCGGAAGGCGCCGCCCTGCTCGGCGAAGGCGAAGCCGCGCACGTCGGCCTCGACGAGGAGGCGCACGGCGGCCTTCCCCGCCTCGCGCGAGGGCCCCACGTCGGCGATCGCGCGGAGGGGCACGTCGGAGAGGTCGAAGGGCGCGTCGAGGGCGCGCTGCAGGGCCGCGTCGCGGCCCTCGGCCGGGCGCGGCGCCTTCTTCGCGTCGGGCGGGCCCGGCGCGTAGTACCCGCGGCGGGCCCGGACGACGAGCCCGGGCCGCGCGACCTTCACCTCGATCCGGCGGAAGCGGCCGTCGGCCGCCTTGTTCGACGGCGTGTAGCCGAGGAGGTAGTAGCTGCGCGACTCGCGGCCGATGCGCGCGAGGGCGCCCGCGAGGTCGTTCGTGTCCGCGAGGCTCAGGCCGCCGGTGTCGGCCGCGAGGGCCCGGCTGCCCTCGCCCCGCTCGCGCGCCTCCGTCATCCACGAGCCGAGGTCGCGGAACTCCGTGCGCGTGCCGACCTCGCCCTCCATCCCGGTCTGCGCGGCCGAGAGCCCGCGCGCGTCGAGGAAGTAGACGGCCGCGTTGACGCGGCGCGCCACGTTCACCACCTCGCGATAGGGAGACAGTCGGGGGTCGGCGATCATCCCGCCCGAGGCGAAGACGACGGACTTCCTCCCCCGCTCGCCGGCGAGGGCCGCGAGGGAGCGCTCGACGACGCCCATCGTCTGCTCGTTCCGCGCCGCGGCGCGGGCGTAGGCGTTCGCCGCTCGGGAGAGGACTGCGTCGCGCCAGCCCGGGACCTGGTCGGACTGGGAGAGCGAGGCGTTGCCGGGCGACGCGGTGTCCTGCGTGAGCTCGCCGGTGTCGAGCCAGCGGCGCATCACGATGTCGAGGACGTTCGGGTCGCGGTCGCGGTCGATGCGCATCGCCTCGTAGTCGCTCATGCGGTCGCGGATCGTCTCGTTGACGAGGCGGGGCTGGAGGCGGTCGAGCGCCTGCAGGAGGGTGCCGCGGCCGGCCGGCATCCGCGCGGTCCAGCGGGTGCCCTGGGCGGTGCCGACGAGGGAGACGCGGTCGCCGTCCGCGGTGCCGGTCGCGAGGAAATCGGCCACCGCCCGGCGGGCGCGCACGGCCTCGGCCAGCGTCAGGTGCAGCTCGTCGAACACGACGACGAAGTGGCTCGCCGCGCGGGCGGCCGGCTCCCGGTTCGAGGAGGCCCGCGGCGCCGGCGCGGGGGCGGCGGGGCCGGCGCCCGCCGCCTCTCGGTGCACCGCGTCGAAGGCGGCGATCTCCTGCGCGGCGCCGTCCTCGCTGACCGTGAAGTCCTCGCGCTTCAGGTCGACGACCGGGTCGCCGTCGCGGCCGGTCACGACCACGTCGACGGTGACGGCCTCGGCCTGGGCCGGGAACGACGGCCGGGCGGAGGCGGGCGGCGGGGCCTGCGGCGCGGCCGGCGTGGAAAGGCCGACGGCCAGGGCGAGGGGGAGGAGGGCGCGGCCGGCGGGTCGGGTCATCGTTCCCATTGTCGTCCCCATCAGCCCATCTCCGGCCCGCGCACGGCGAGCTCGAGCGCCGGCCGGGAGGCGGGCCGCCCGGCGCCGCGGTACATGCGGGTGAACGGCCGCGCGGCGACGAAGCCCGCGGACGCGAGAGCCGCGGTCCACGAGGGCTCGTCGCGGGCGTCGACGATCAGGGGCCGCGTCGAGGACGCGGCAGCCGCGAGGACGAGCCGCAGCCCGAGCGCGGCGGCCTCGGCCACCACCGGGCCGACGTGATCGGAGTGGTCGCCGCGGCGGCCGAAGCAGTACCCGCGGACGCGCCCGTCCTCCTCGGCCACGCGGGCGAGGGCCGGCGCGCGGAGGAGGGCGTCGCGCAGGACCGCCGCGCGGTCGGCGCCGAAGACCTGGCGGTCGAGGGCCAGCACGGCGTCGAGGTCGGCTTCGCCGAGCGGGCGGACGCGGGCCGCGCCGTTCGGGACGCCCGGCGGCGCGCCCGGCGGCGCGTCCGGCTCGCACCGCATCCGGAGGAGAGCCGGGCCGTCGACGAACCCCCGCGGAAGGTAGAGAACGCGGCCGGCCGGCGTCGCGTCGAGGCCCACCGCCTGGATCCCGTCGAGCCGCCGCGCCTCCTCGACGCGCGCGAGCACGTCGTCGAACAAGCGCGTCCCGAAGCCGCGCCCGCGGCAGGCCGGGTCGACGAGGATCATGCAGATCCAGGCGATCGCGCGGCCGTAGCGGACGGCGCCGCCGGTCGCGACCACCCGGCCGTCCTCGACCGCGGCGCGGAAGAGGCCGGGGCCGAGGGAGAGGAGGAGCCGCCAGTCGTCGAGCGTCTGGTTCCAGCCGCTCGCGCGCGACAGGCGCAGGCCGTCCTCGAGGTCGGCCGGCGTCATGTCGCGAAGGACCGCGTCGGCCACGGTCGCCGCCCGCGGGGCTAGCGCGCCCCGGCGAACACGAGGTCGCGGAACGCGGCGGGGACGTGGAAGCTCGGCTGGCCGGTCGGCGACCACGCGGCGGCGACGACGCCCTTCGCGGGGGCCTTCGGGCCGCCCGGCCGCTCGATGCGGAAGAGGTTGAAGCGCCAGCGGGCGCCCGGCGCGGGCGGTATTCCGACGCCCTTCGCCGACGGCAGCGGGGCGAGGCCGCTCCACGGCAGGAACGCGGTCGCCGTCCAGCCGGTCGGCTTCCCCGACCCGTCGCGGTGGACGACGGCGCGCGTCTCGAGGCCGGCCAGGCTCCAGGCGAAGTCCTGCTTCTTCTCCGGCCACGGCGCGATCATCCGCACCTCGCACACGACGTTCGCCGGGCTGATCTCGAGCTCGTAGTAGTCGCGGCCGGCGCGGCCGGGGTCGAGGAAGATCTCGACGACCTCCTCGTCCCACAGGTGGTCGCCGCGCCGCGTCATCGTGCTCCAGGGGTCGGGGTCGGTCGCGTCGTAGCGGAGGAAGAGCCCGGTCTCGTCCCACAGCCCGCGGAAGCGCGTCAGGTAGGCGGCCGGTCCCCACTCCAGGACGGCCGCCCGCGACCACGCGGCCTCGTCGGCCGCGAGGAGCGCCGCGCGCGGCGCCGTCGCGCGCTCCACCGCGTACGACGGCTCCGCGGGCGCGCCGGCGAGGAGGAGCGCGAGGGCGAGCGCGGTCGTCACGCGAGCCCCAGGAGCCGCGCGGCGTTGTCGTGGTAGACCTTCTTCAGGATCCCGTCCGGCAGCCCGATGCCGTAGATGCGCCAGCGCCCCTGCGGCGGCACCGGGGCCGGCGCGTAGTCGAAGTACTCGTCCTCGGTCTCGAGGAAGCGGAAGTAGATCTCGTAGAGCTCGTCCTTGAAGACCTGCTGCGGGGTCGACTCGCCGGCCGGCGGCGGCACGGCGTCGGTCCCGAAGAGGATGCGGTCCTGGTGCCTCTCGAAGAAGCGCCGGGCCGTCCGCGGCTGGCGGCCGAGCTCGCCGATGCGCGCCCCGAGCTCGACGTGGACGTTCGGGTAGCGGTCGAGCGTCTCGCCGACGAAGGCGAGGTTCTCCGCGTCGTGGCCCACGTGGAGGGCGACGAACGTCGTCTTCGGGTGGCGCGCGAAGACGCGGTCCCGCGCCTCCATCAGCTCGCGGAAGCTCGGGAAGTCGCGGCCGTGGAACGACCAGTCGGGGTGATGGCCGAGCTCGTCCCACCGCTCGTTGAAGCGGTCGATCGGCAGGAAGAACGCCTCGGGGTCGGCGGTGTGGACGAAGACCGGCAGGCCGTTCGCGGCGGCCGCCTCCCACATCGGGTCGAAGCGCGGGTCGTCGACCTTCACGAGCGGGCCCTCGGTGACACGCTCGCGCAGGAAGAGGCCGAGGGTCTTCAGGACCTTGAGCCCGCGGGCGCCGGCGCGCTTCGCCTGGTCGATCGCGTCGGCCTGCGCCTTCGGGAAGCCGGGGTCGAGGAGCCGGCCGTAGGACGGTTCGACGCAGGTCATGAAGCGCCCGGGCGCGGCCGCGTCGAACGCGGCGATCGACTGCTCGAGGCCCTTCCCGCGGCCGCCGGTGAGGTTGACCATCAGCCGGACGTTCTTGCGGTCCATCACCGCGAGAGCGTCCTTCGCCGCGATCAGCACCTCGACCTCGCCCTTCGGCGCGACGTCGTCCTCCTTCCGCGAGAACTCGCTCCGCGCGAAGGTGAGGTGGGTGTGGACGTCGATCACGGGGAAGCGCGCGCGCTCGACCCGCGTCTCCTTCACGTGGAGCATGCTGCGCGGCTCGAAGTCCTTCAGGAGGAGGTCGCCCTTCGCGCCCTCCTTCGACTCGTCCGCCGCGGCCTGCGCGGGGTCCGCCGCGGCGGGCAGCCCGCCCCCCAGCCCCGAGGCCCCCAGCACGACGCCGCCGCCCAGCTTCTTCATGCAGTCCCGCCGGCTCCAGCTCACGAGTGACCTCCCGTCCGTGCGCCCCCCGGGTCCGCCGCGCTCAGCGCGGGTGGCGCTGCAGCAGCGCGCGCACCCGGCGCGTGAGGGCCAGGGCCTCGTCCATGGGGCGCAGCCACATGTTGCGCCCGAACATGACCCCGGTGGCGCCGCACTCCATGTACAGCGTCACCTTGCGCAGCACCGCCGCGTCGTCGTCGTTCTTCACGCCGCCCGAGAAGAGGACGAGCACCCGGCCCGCCGAGCGCACGACGCGCCGCAGGCGCGCCGGTGCGTCCTCGCGGAGCGAGCGGTAGGGCTCGGGGCAGCCGTCCGTCTCGGGCAGAGGCTCGTGCAGCTTCACGACGTCCGCGCCGAGCTCCTCCGCCACGCGCGCCGCGTAGTCCTGCGCGTAGAGGGAGCCCTTGCCGCCCTTCGCCTCGACGTCGCGCCCGCGCGGGTACGCCCACACGACGAGCGGCATACCGAGCCTCTCGCACTCGCGGCGCACCTTGCCGTACTCGCGGATCTCCTGGTCCTGGCGGGGCGAGCCGACGTAGACGGTGTAGCCGACGGCGTCGGCCCCGAGGCGCACGGCGTCCTCGACCGTCGCGAACGCGGGCGACGTGGCCTCGGCGTCGTCGGCGATGTTCGTCTTGCCGTTCAGCTTGAGGATGAGCGGCACCTCGCCCGCGTGCTCGCGCAGGTACTTCTCGGCGAGCCCGACGCCGAGCGCGATCGCGGAGTAGCCGCCCTCGAGGGCGAGGCGCACCTGGTACGCGGTGTCGATCGCCGGCGGGTTCGGGAAGAAGTCGGTCGGCCCGTGCTCGAGCCCCTGGTCGAGCGGCAGCACCATGAGCGTGCCGTTCGCGGGACCGCTCGCGTAGAGTAGGCGCCACAGCCGGGCCCTCTTCCCCTGGGCCAGGGAGAGGGCGGCCAGTCCGCCGCGGGGAACGGCGCTTTCGGCTTGACTCTTTCGTTTCATTGCGTTAAGTTTCTAATGCTTTCGTTTTGTATCCGATGGCCGACGCTCTTGTCAAGCCGTATTCTCCCGCACGCAGCAGTGAGCGGAGCCTGAGATGACAGGAACAACCGAGCCCGCGCCGCCCGCTCTCGAAGACTGGCTCGCGTCCCTCGCGGTCCGGGGCGAGCTCGGCGCCCTTCTCGCGCCGAGCTTCGAGGAGCAGGTCCGCCTCGGCTACGGGCACACCCTGCGCGAGATCGCGCAGCAGCCGGTGACGTGGAGGGACACCGCGGCGCGCATGCAGGCCGCCGCGCCGGCCCTCGCGGCGAGCCTCGACGGCGTCGAGGCGATCGTCCTGACGGGCTCGGGCAGCTCGCACTACGCCGCGGAGTGCGTCGCCCCGGAGCTGCAGGCGGCGCTCGGCCGGCCCGTCTCCGCGGTGGCCGGCGGCCTCGTGCTGACGCACCCCGAGCAGTGCCTGCCGCCGCGCGGGCCGTTCCTCGTCGTCTCCGTGGCCCGCTCGGGCGACAGCCCGGAGTCGCGCGCGGTCGTCGACTGGCTCCTCGCGAACCGCCCGCAGGCCCGCCACCTCTTCATCACCTGCAACCGCGACGGCGCGCTCGCCACCGCGTACGGGAACCGGCCCAACGTGCGCGCCATCGTGCTCGACGAGCGCACGAACGATCGCAGCCTCGTGATGACGAGCAGCTTCACGAACCTGGTGCTCGCGGCGCGGGCCCTCCGGGGGACGCAGGCGGGGAACGGCACACCCGGCCCGATCGCCCGGGCCGGCGCCGACCTCCTGCGGGAGCACGCCGACGCCCTCGCCGCGGTCGCCCGGAGCGGCTTCTCCTCCCTTGTCTGCCTCGGCGCCGGCTGCCGCGCCGGCTCGGCGCGGGAGGCCGCGCTCAAGATGCTGGAGACGAACGCGGGCGACGTGTGGACGCTCGCCGAGACGTTCCTCGGCCTGCGGCACGGGCCGATGTCGACGATCGGGCCCGACACGCTCGTCGTGGCCTTCCTCTCCTCCGACCCGCGGGTGCGCCCCTACGAGCTCGACCTGCTCGACGAGCTCGACCGCAAGGGCGTCGGGCGCCGGGGCCGCGTGATCGTCGGCGCCGGGCTGCCGCCCGGCCTCGGCTCCGCGGACTCGGTGCGGGTCGACTGCGGGGCGGCGGCCGGCTGCGGCGACGGCGAGATGACGGTGCTCGACGCGATGGCCGGGCAGCTCCTCGCGTTCTTCCGCTGCCTTGCCTCGGGGCGCCGGCCCGACTCGCCCTCGCAGGACGGGGTCATCACCCGGGTCGTCTCCGACTTCCGGATCCACGCGCGCGACGAGCGGCCGTGAAGCGCGTCCTCGTCGCGGGCGAGATCAACGTCGACTTCGTCCTCCAGGGCTACACCGAGTTCCCGACGCCGGGGAAGGAGGTGCTCGTCCGCGACTTCGGGATGGTCATGGGGAGCGCCTCCGCGATCATGGCCATGGGTCTCGCGCGGCTCGGGACGCCGGTCGCGTTCGTCGGCCGCGTGGGCGAGGACGTCTTCGGCCGGTTCTGCCTCGAGCAGCTCGAGGGGCGCGGCATCGACGTCTCCCGCGTGATCCGCGGTGACGGCCTGCGGACCGGCCTCACCGTCGCGATCACCCACCCGCTCGACCGCGCGCTCGTCACCTACCTCGGCGCGATCAGCGCGCTGCGCGGGCAGGACGTGCCCTCGTCGTCGATGGCCGGCTTCTCCCACCTGCATTCGTCCTCCTTCTTCTTCCAGGAGGGCCTGCGGCCGGACTTCCCGGACCTCTTCGCCCGCGCGACGTCGGCCGGGCTCACCACGTCGCTCGACACCGGCTACGACTCGCACGAGACCTGGGACGGGGGCCTGCGCGCGACGCTCGAGCACACCGACCTCTTCTTCCCGAACGAGGTCGAGCTCGAGAAGATCTCGGGCACGAGCGACCCCGTCCTGGGGATGAAGCGCCTCGCGAACGGACGGACCCGCGTCGTGGCGAAGCTCGGCGCGCAGGGCGCGATGACGCTCGAGAAGGGCGAGGTCGTGAGCGTGCCCGCGTTCCCGGTCACGACCGTGGACACGACCGGCGCCGGCGACTCCTTCAACGCCGGCTTCCTCCACGCGTGGCTGCAGGACCGCCCGATCCTCGAGTGCCTGCGGCTCGGCGCCGCGTGCGGCGCCCTCAGCACGCTCGGCCTCGGGGGCACGGGCGCGCAGCCGACGCTCGCGGAGGCCGAGGCGCTTCGCGGGACGGCGGCGCCGTGACGGCGCAGGCCGCCCGCGCGGCCGGGCGCTACCGGTGGTGGATCGGCGGGCTCCTCTTCGCGTCGACCGTCATCAACTACCTCGACCGGCAGACGCTGAACGTCCTCGGCCCGACGCTGAAGACCGAGTTCCACTGGTCGAACGCCGACTTCGCCCTCATCATCATCTCGTTCCGCCTCGCGTACTCGATCGGCCAGACGGTCGGGGGCCGCATCCTCGACCGGCTCGGCACGCGCGACGGCCTCACGGTGACGGTGCTCTGGTACTCGAGCGTCGCGAGCCTCACCGCCTTCGCGACCGGGCTCGGGAGCTTCTGCGCCTTCCGCTTCCTCCTCGGCGCCGGCGAGGCGCCGAACTGGCCCGGCGCGACGAAGGCCGTCTCCGAGTGGTTCCCGCGGCGCCAGCGCGGCCTCGCGGTGGCTCTCTTCGACAGCGGCTCGTCGGTGGGCGCGGCGATCGCGCCGCTCCTCCTCGTCCTCCTCACCGCGCACTTCGGCGGCTGGCGGCCCGCGTTCGTCGTCGTCGGCCTCCTCGGCTTCGCCTGGGTGGGGATGTGGCGCCGCCACTACCACCCGCCCGAGACGCATCCGCGGGTCTCGGCCGAGGAGCGGGAGATGATCCTCGCGGACCGCGCGGCCGAGCACGCGGAGGCGACGCCCGGGAAGGACGCGCCGCTCCCCGGCTGGAGGGAGCTCCTGCGCCTCCGCCAGACATGGGGCGCCATCGCGGCGAAGGGCCTGAGCGACCCGGTCTGGTTCATGATCGCCGACTGGTTCGCGATCTACCTCGCGTCGAAGGGCTACTCCTTCGCGGAGACGGCCGCCGGGTACTGGGTCCCGTTCGCGGGCTCCGGCCTCGGCAACCTGATCGGCGGCTCCGTCTCCGGCTGGCTCATCCGCCGGGGGTGGTCGGTCGGCCGCGCCCGGCGCGCCGTCGTCGCCGCCGGCGCCCTCGGCGTCCTCGCCCTCATCCCCGCCGCGTTCGCGTCGAGCTACCCGCTCCTCCTCGCCCTCTTCGCGTTCGCCACCTGCTCGTACGCGGCGCTGTCGACGATGGCGAACGCGCTGCCGGCCGACATGTTCCAGAGCCGCACGGTCGCCTCGGTCGCCGGCCTCGCCGGCACGGCGGCCGGCCTCGGCACGATCGGCGCGACCTACCTCGTCGGCGTCGTGGCCGACCGCTTCTCCTTCACGCCGATCTTCGTGGTCGCGCCGGCGGTTCCCCTCCTGGCCGCGCTGCTCGTCTTCGTCCTCGTGCGCAACACGCCCGGGTCGGGCCGCGGTGTGCTGAAGGTGATCTGATGCCGGGGGACGAGGCGCGGCGCGCGGACGCACGGCCGCGCCTCGTCGTCCTCTCGCCGGAGCCGCTCTTCCACTCCTTCTTCGACGCACCGCGCCGGCGGCGGCTCGCGCGCCTCGCGCGCCTCGCGAGAGTCGAGGGCCGGCGCGTCTCGCCCGCGATGCGGGCCGCCCTTCGCGACGCCGACGCGATCCTCTCGACCTGGGACTCGCCGGCGTTCGGCGCGGAGCTCGCGCTTCTCGCGCCGCGGCTGCGGCTCGTCGCGCACTGCGGCGGCGAGGTGAAGGGGCGCTACGCGCGGCCGCTCTTCGAGCGCCTGACGATCGCGAACGCGCCCGGCCCGATGGCCGCGTACGTGGCCGAGCTCGCCGTCACGTTCCTGCTGATGGCGGCCCGGCGGATCGACGACTACCGCGCGGCGCTCCGGGCGCCGTCGAACCGGGTCTACGCGCGGCTGCACGCGTCCGGCGCGGAAGGCGAGGGCCTGCGCGGCCGGACCGTGGGCCTCCTCGGCCTCGGCCGCATCGGCCGCGAGACGGCGCGGCTCCTCCAGCCGTTCGGCGCGCGCCTCCTCGCCCACGACCCGTTCGCGGATCCCGCCGAGGCGGGCGCCCTCGGCGTCGGGCTCGTGTCCTTTCGCCGCCTGCTGCGCGTGTCCGACCACCTCGTGATCGCCGCGGGCCTCACGGACGCCACGCGGGGGATCGTCGACCGCGACGCGCTCGCGCTCCTCCGCGACGGCGCTACGGTCGTGAACGTCGCCCGCGGCGGCCTCGTCGACCTCGACGCGCTGGTGCGGGAGGTCCGCCTCGGCCGGCTCCGCTGCGCCGTCGACGTCACCGATCCCCTCGAGCCCCTCCCGCCCCGGCACCCCCTCCGCCGGATGACGGGCGCCCTCATCACCCCGCACGTCGGCGCCGCGATGATCGAGGTGCGCCGGCAGATGGCCGACACGCTCCTCGACGCGATCGAGCGGTTCTTCTCGGGACGACCGGTGCCGACGCGCGTGACGCCGGCCATGCTGGAGACGATGACCTGATGCGCCTCTCCTTCTCGACCCTCGGCTGCCCCTCCTGGAGCCTCGCCCGCGTCGTCGACGCCGCGGGCCGGCTCGGCTACGACGGCATCGAGCTGCGCTTCCTCGAAGGCGACGACGCGCTGTGGGCCCGGCCGGAGCTGACGGGCGACGGGCTCGTCGAGACGCGGCGGCGGCTCTCGGACGCCGGGCTCGCGGTGGCGTGCGTCGACACGCGGTCCTTCTTCCACCACGTCGACGCGGGCGCGCGCCGGACCGCCGTGGACGAAGCCGTGCGCTCGGCAGGGCTCGCCGCGGCCCTCGGCGCGCCGGGCATCCGCGTGTTCGGCGACCGAGTGCAGGAAGGCGCGGACCTCGCGGCGACGCGCGGATGGATCGCGGAGTCCCTCGCCGCGCTGCGGGACCGGGTGCGCGGCTCGGGCGTGGAGGTCTGGCTCGAGACCCACGGCGACTTCGCGACGGCCGCCGCCGCCCGCGGGCTCCTCGAGGCGGCGGGGCTCGAGGGCCTCGGCCTCGTGTGGGACCCGGCGAACGCCTTCTCGGAGTTCGGCGAGGAGCCCGACGCCGCGGCCGGTGCGCTCGGCCGGCTCGTGCGCCACGTGCACGTGAAGGACGTGACGCGCCCGGGCGACGGGCGCTTCCCGTGGCCTCCGGCGCTGCCGGGCGAGGGCGACTTTCCCGCCGCGCGCGTCCTCGCGCGGCTCGCGCGCGACGGCTATCGCGGCTTCGTCTCGTTCGAGTGGGAGAAGCGCTGGCACCCCGAGATCGCGGAGCCGGAGGTTGCGCTGCCGCGCTTCGTCGCGTGGGCCGCGGACGCGCTCCGCGGCCGACGCGGCGCGGAGCCGCCGCGGGCGCGGGGGCTCACCGCCGGCCGCCTGCGGGTCGAGGTCCACCCCGACCGGCCGGCGATGGGCGCGGCCGCCGCCGCGACGGTGGCCGACGAGATCCGGAGGCTCCTCGCGCGCGAGGGCCGGGCGGCGGTCGTCTTCGCGTCGGCCCCGTCGCAGAACGAGTTCCTGGCCGCGCTGCGCGTCGCGCCGGGGATCGACTGGACGAAGATCACGGCCTTCCACCTCGACGAGTACGTCGGGATCGCCGACGACCACCCGGCCTCCTTCCGCCGCTTCCTCGTCGACCGCCTCTTCGCCCACGTGCCCGTCGGCGCGTTCCACGGCCTCGACGGGCAGGCGAACGACCCCGCGGCCGAGGCGGCGCGCTACGCCGCGCTCCTCCGCGCGCACCGGCCCTCGCTCGCGATCCTCGGCATCGGCGAGAACGGCCACCTCGCGTTCATCGACCCGCCGGTGTGCGACTTCGCCGAGCCGCTCGACGCCCGCGTGGTGACGCTCGACGAGCCGTGCCGGGAGCAGCAGGTCCACGACGGCTGCTTCGCGTCGATCGACGACGTGCCGCGCACCGCGCTGTCGCTCACGGTGCCGTTCCTGATGCAGGTGCCCCGGGCGGTGGCGATCGTGCCCGGGCCGGCGAAGCGGGCGGCGATCACCGCCGCGGTGGACGGGCCGGTCACGACCGCGTGTCCCGCTTCCGTCCTGCGGCGCCACCGCGACGCGACGCTGTTCCTCGACGAGGCGTCCGCGGCCGGCCTCGCCGCGGCCGGCGTGAAGGAAGGAGCGAGCCGATGAGAGCGAAGAGCGCGGGCCCGCGGGCCGCGTCGGCCGTGCCGGCGACGATCCTCGCGTGGGCGCTGGTCGCGGCCACCGCCACGGCGTGGGGCCAGGAGATCCGGATCGTGCGCCCCGTGAAGACCAACGAGGCGCTCGTGAACCCCGGCATCGGGTTCATGACCTTCCAGCGCTTCAACGGCGACGCGCCGAACGAGGGCGCGGGCTGGACGGAGGGGAAGCCGATCGTCTACCAGGAGTGGAAGGGCGGTCTCACGAACGTCGACCACCCGGCGACGTCGCTCGCCTACTTCCGCGTGAACTGGAAGTTCGTCGAGCCCCAGCCGCGGCAGTACGACTGGGCGATGATCGACAAGGCCCTCGCCACCGCCGCGAGCCGCGGGCAGAAGCTCCTCCTGCGGATCTCGCCCTACCAGGAGGAGCCCGACCTCGACGTGCCGGACTGGTACCGGAAGATGGTGGGCGACGAGCGCTCGATCCCCACCGACAAGTGGAGGACGAACCCCGAGGACCCGCGCTACCTGGAGTACTTCGGAGGCCTCGTCCGTCGTCTCGGCGCCCGCTACGACGGCCACCCCGACCTCGAGTCGGTCGACGTGTCGTTCATCGGCTTCTGGGGCGAGGGCTCGGGCGGGCACCTCCTGAAGGACGAGACGCGCAGGGCGCTCCTCCGCGCGTACCTCGACGGCTTCCACCGCACGCGGCTCCTCCTCGGGCCGATGAACGGCGACGCGCCCTTTCCGGGCTTCCTCGTCGAGGGCCTCCCGATCGCGGCGAGCTGGCCCGACGGCCGCACGAACGGCGAGGGCCCGCAGATGCGCCACCTCGGCTGGCGGTTCGACTGCCTGGGCGACCTCGGGTTCTGGAAGACGGAGAAGAACGACTTCGCGCACATGTTCGACATCTACCCCGAGCAGGTCATCCAGAGCGGGATGGCCGAGGCGTGGCGGCACGCGCCGGTCTCGCTCGAGATCTGCGGCACGTTCCGGAGCTGGCGCGACAAGCAGCACTACGGGGAGAAGGAGGTCCGCTACGTCTTCGAGCAGGCGCTGAAGTGGCACGTCTCCTCCTTCAACGCGAAGAGCTCTCCGGTGCCGCCGGAGTGGAAGCCGCTCGTGGACGAGTGGCTCCAGAAGATGGGCTACCGCCTCGCCCTGCGGAAGCTCACGTACCCCGCGCGCGTGGCGCCGGGCGGGGTGCTGCCGATCACGAGCTGGTGGGAGAACGACGGGGTCGCGCCCTGCTACGAGGACTTCGCGCTCGCGCTGCGTCTCGCCGGCCCCGGCCGATCGGTCGTGCGCACGATGGACGCGCGGGTCCCGTCCTGGCTCCCCGGCGACAGCCTCTACGACGGCCGCGTGTTCCTGCCGCGCGATCTGCCTCCCGGGCGCTACGAGCTGCAGGTCGGGATCGTGGACCGCGTGAGCCTCGCGCCGGCGGTGAAGCTGGCGATCGCCGGCCGCAACGCGGAAGGCTGGTACCCGATGGGGGCGATCGACGTCGAGCCGGGCAGCTATCCGGTGAGCGCGACCGCCGAGCCGGCCGTGCCCTGATCGCGCCGCGCGGGCGGCCGCTCGTCGGCAAAGGGCATCGCTCATAAGCTTGTCAAAAGCTGTTCAAATCTGGAACCGCGTCCGACGCGCTCCGTACGTCTGATCAACAGGCCGTTCCGCCGGGACGCCCCGTTCGCCGTCGGGGCGCTCGGCCCGTGCCTGGGGAAAGGACCCTGAATCATGAGCCTCCGACGCGCACTGCTGTCCGCCGCCGCCTGCTCCCTCCTCGTCCCCGCCGCTTCCCGCGCCGAGGGGATCGAGGGCCGCTGGTCCCTCGCCCTGCAGGGCGGCACCGACATCGAGCTGTCCGGCAACGTCCACGAGGGCGGGTCGGGCACCGTCCTCGGCCTGCCCACCGCGGTGCAGGCCCGGTCGTTCTCCGACGTGTACGACCCGAGCTTCCGGGGCCAGGCCTCGGTCGGCTACGGCGTCTCCCCGAAGGGCGAGGTGTTCCTGCGGGGCTCGTACTACAAGATGTCGTCGAACACCCTGCAGGTCGGGACCGTGGCCGGGCTCGTCCTGAACGCCGACTTCGCCGACTACGAGGAGTGGGGCGCCGAGCTGGGATACCGCCATTACTTCTCGGCCGACAAGCCCCTGAAGCCGTACGTCGCCGTGGCGGGAGGCCTGCGCTTCCTGAGCGAGCGGCCCTCGACCTTCAGCGTGCCCCAGGCCGGCGTCGTCCTGACCGACGTCCCCTTCTTCGACAAGTCCACCGTCGGCGTCTTCGGCGGCGACCTCGGCCTCTCCTACGACGTGAGCCGCAACGTCGCCCTCGGGATCGAGGCGGGCGTGCGGTACCAGACGAAGCCGAGCGGGCGCGACGGCCTGGCCGGCACCGGCCTCGAGCCGATCAACGACACCGGCTCCCGCTGGTCGCTGCCGGTGCTCGCGACGGTGACGTTCCGCTTCTGATCGACCCGCTCGGCGGGAAGGGCCCGGCCGAAGCCTCGGAGCTTCGGCCGGGCCGTCGTCGTGACGCCGTCCGCCAGTCCGTCGGGGGCGAAAGCAGGCGCCGAGCTGTGCCACCATCTCGCGCATGCGAAAGATCTCCTGCGGCGTCGCCCTCTCGCTGGCCCTGGCCTGCGCGGCCCCGTCCCGCGCGCAGCACTACCAGACCGATTTCCCGCCGGAGGAGTTCCGCGCCCGGTGGAACGCCGTCTTCGACCGGATCGGCGCGGGCGCCGTGGCCGTCGCGCAGGGCGCTCCGCTCGCCGACGGCTTCGCGCTGCCCCGGCAGTCGAACACCTTCTACTACCTGACCGGCGTCGAGTCGCCGAGCGCGGCGCTCCTCCTCGACGGCCGCACGCGGCGCGCGACGCTCTACCTGCCGCCGCGCAACGAGAGGCTCGAGCGCAACGAGGGCAAGGTGCTCTCGGCCGAGGACGCGGAGCTCGCGCAACGGCTGACGGGCGCCGACAAGGTCGCGTCGACGGCCGACATGGGCACGGCGTGGCCGGCGGGGGACGAGAAGGTGGACCTCTACGCCGAGACGGCGCCGGCCGAGGGCCACGCGCAGAGCCGCTACGAGCTGAAGGCCGCGGCCACCGCGATCGCCGCCGACCCCTGGGACGGGCGGCTGCCCCGCGAGACGCGCTTCGTCGAGCTGCTGCGCCTGCGCAACCCGCGCGCCACGCTGCGCGACCTCACGCCGATCCTCGACGAGCTGCGCAGCGTGAAGAGCCCGCGCGAGGTCGCGCTCGTGCGGCGCGCGGCACAGCTCTGCGGGCTCGCCGTCCTCGAGGCCATGAAGAGCACCCGGCCGGGGGCGTTCGAGTACCAGCTCGAGGCGGCCGGGCGCTACGTCTTCGCCGCGAACGGCGCGCGCCTCGACGGCTACCGGGCGATCGTCGCCTCCGGCACGCCGAACATCTGGAACGGCCACTACTTCAGGAACGACTCGGCCCTGAAGGACGGCGACCTCGTGCTGATGGACTACGCGCCCGACTACCGCTACTACGTGAGCGACATCGGCCGCATGTGGCCGGTGAACGGCCGCTACGCGCCGTGGCAGCGGGAGCTGCTGCAGTTCGTGCTCGAGTGGAGAAACGCCGTCCTCCCGCGGATCCGGCCGGGCGTCACCGCCGACGCGATCCTCGACGAGGCCCGCGCGGCGATGGCACCCGTCCTCGCTCGAACGCGGTTCTCGAAGCCCGTCTACGAGGCCGCGGCGCGCAAGATGCTGGAGACGGGCGGGGGCGTCTTCTCGCACCCCGTCGGCCTGGCCGTCCACGACGTCGGCGGCTACAAGCAGGCGCCGCTGAAGCCCGGCCAGGTGATCGCCATCGACCCGCAGCTCTGGGTGCCGGAAGAGACGCTCTACATCCGCTACGAGGACACCGTCGTGGTGACGGAGGCGGGAGTCGAGAACTTCACGGCCTTCCTTCCCGCCGAGCTCGACGCGATGGAGGCGGTCGTGCGGGGGGGGAAGGGCGTCCTGGCCCTCGTGCCGCCCCTCTCGGAGGCGCAGTTCGAGGCGCTGCGGAAGGCGAAGTGAGACGCGCCCGGCTCTCCGTCCTCCTCGCCGTCGGCGCCGCCGCGGGCCTCGGCCCTTCGACGGCCGTCGCCGACACCTACCCGCGGCAGCCGGGCGTGGACGTCGTCCACTACGCGTTCCGCCTGACGCTCGCCGACGACACCGACGAGATCGACGGCGAGGCCACGGTCGAGCTCGCGGTGCACGCCGACGGGCTCGCGACGGTGGAGCTGGACCTGGCGCGGACGATGAGCGTAAGCGACGTGCGCTCGGGCGGCGCGGCGCTCGCCTTCGAGCGGCCGGGCGACCGGCTGCGGATCCGCCTCGAGCCGCCCGGACGAGCGGGCGAGACGCGGCCGATCGTCGTCCGCTACCGCGGCAAGCCCGCCTCGGGCCTGCTGGTCGCCGCGAACCGCTACGGCGAGCGCACCTTCTTCAGCGACAACTGGCCGGACAAGGCGCGGCAGTGGCTCCCCGTCATCGACCACCCGTACGACAAGGCCACGAGCGAGTTCGTCGTGACGGCGCCCTCGCACTACCAGGTCGTTTCGAACGGCCGCCTCGTCGAGGAGACGGACGACGGCGACGGCCGCCGCGTGACCCACTGGCGCAACTCGGTGCCGATCGCGCCGTGGCTCTACTGCCTCGGCGTCGCGCGCTTCGCGGTCCTGCACCGGCCCGAGTGGCGCGGGCTGCCGGTCGACACGTGGGTCTACCGACAGGACCGCGAACCCGGCTTCTCGGTCTTCGCCGAGCCGACGACCGCCGCCCTCGACTTCTTCTCGGACCGCATCGGCCCCTACGCCTACGAGCGGCTGGGCCAGGTGGTGGCGAACGGCGTCCGCGGGGGGATGGAGTCCGCGTCGTCCATCTTCTACGGCGACGAGGCCGTGAAGGAGAAGCAGACCCGCCGCTGGCGCGACGTGATCGTCCACGAGATCGCGCACCAGTGGTGGGGCAACGCGGTCACCGAGGCCGACTGGGACGACGTCTGGCTGAGCGAGGGCTTCGCGACGTACTTCACGCACCTCTTCGTGGAGCACGCGTACGGGCGCGACGAGATGGTCGCGGGCCTGAAGGCCGACCGCGACGCGGTCCGGGCGTTCGACCGCGAGAACCCGGGCTATCGCGTGATCCACGACAACCTCGCGGACATGACGAAGGTCGTGACGGGGCCCGGCACGTACAGGAAGGGCGCCTGGACGCTCCACATGCTGCGCGGCGTCGTGGGCGACGCCGCGTTCTGGGACGGCATCCGCGCGTACTACGCGGAGCACCGTAACGGGAACGCCCGCACGGCCGACCTGCGCCGCGCGATGGAGCGCGCCGCCGGCCGCGACCTCGGCTGGTTCTTCGACGAGTGGTTGACGCGCGGCGGAATGCTGAAGGTCCGCTCGAGCTGGAGCTGGGATGCCGCCGCGAAGGCCGTGAAGCTCGAGGTCGAGCAGACGCAGCCGGGGCCGCCGTACCGGATGCCGGTCGAAGTGGCCCTCCGGCCGGCGGGAGGGGCGGCGCCTCGCCTGGCGACGGTGGAGCTGACCGAGGCGAAGCAGGTCTTCACTCTCCCCGCCGAAGCGGCTCCGGACGACGTCGTCCTCGATCCGCGGACCATGGTGCTGATGGACGCC
>WBZP01000980.1_pt1 | contig 36942 bp, 35 predicted proteins | sample 5204301 | NCBI WGS metagenome assembly WBZP01 (sample SAMN12412401, study PRJNA552823) | activated sludge metagenome | isolation source: activated sludge from nitrification reactor of wastewater treatment plant... | place: USA: Pennsylvania | collected 2017 | reverse complement strand
AAGCGACGTACAAGCAAAAAACTTCGACCCAAGGGGCCGACCTGCCCACAACTTTGCTGCGATGTCGGGTTTGTGACCAATACGACCTTGCCAAACCCTTGTGCCGAGGCCGATTGGCAGGAATTATCTGCCGGGTCGGTTTCATCCACGTGTGGGTGGGGCCGATCGTTCGTGAAAGCTTTCACAACACCCGTGGTGTTCGGACTCAACCCGTCTTGACATCACTCTGGCTGGTGACACTCAGACGGTCACCATCGTCGGCCGGCCAGCGATGACGAAGAAGGAGTTCCCCGCCATGGATTGGCGCCACCGCTCTGCGTGTCTTGAAGAAGACCCAGAGTTGTTCTTCCCCATCGGCAACACTGGCCCCGCCATCCTCCAAATCGAGGAGGCGAAGCAAGTTTGTCGGCGCTGCGACGTACGCGAGCAGTGCCTGGCCTGGGCTTTGGAGGTCGGCCAAGATCACGGGGTGTGGGGTGGCATGAGCGAGGACGAGCGCCGTGCGCTCAAGCGCCGCAAGGCTCGGGCACGCATCCGAGGCAACTAGCCGCACGCACTTCTTACAGCGGTACGTCGACGTAAGCGACCGTGCCAGCGCTAGCGCCAGCATCAAGGCGCAACACACCACCTAGTTCACCAGCCAGGGTCTTCACAATTGCTAGACCCAGACTGGTCGCGCCATCAATGTCGAAATCACTAGGCAGGCCTGCGCCATCGTCGGCCACGGTCACGATCAGCCGACCGTCTTCGCGGGAGGCCTGAAGTTCAATGTGGCCTGATCCGCCATGGCCGAAGCCATGTTCGACGGCGTTGTTGAGCAACTCGGTGAGCATCATCGCCAGCGAGGTGGCCACCTGCGCCTCCACCATGCCGAACGATCCAGTCCGCGCGGAGGTGACGCTTCCGGGCGCACCACCCACGTCGGCGACCATCGCGCGCAGGCGATCCGCGACCTGATCAAAGTCGACGACTTCCACGTGAGATTGGCTCAGGAGTTCGTGCACGATCGCGATGGAGCCAATGCGGCGCTCGGCTTCGATCAGGGCCTCCCGGCCGGCAGAGGGTTCGATGCGTCGAGCCTGCATGCGCAGCAGCGCGGCCACTGTTTGCAGGTTGTTCTTCACCCGGTGGTGGATCTCGCGGATCGTGGCGTCTTTGGTGATCAGTTCGCGATCGCGTCGGCGCAACTCGGTGACGTCGCGCAACAACACGATGCCGCCCGTCAATTCACCGCTTGGCCGCAGCGGGATCGAACGCATGATCACGGTGGCCAGGGCGTTGCCAAACTCCGCGTCGCGCGGTAGCCGACCACCAAGCACCGCGCTGATCGTCTCTTCGTCAGGGCGCAAATGGGGCGGCACGAGAGCGCGAGTGGTGTCGGTCAGTTTGGCGCCAGTGAGGTCAGTAGTGAGCCCAAGTTTGCGGTACGTCGACATCGCATTCGGGCTGGCATAGGTCACCACGCCACGAGCGTCGACTCGGATGAACCCGTCACCCACGCGCGGGGAGTCAGCGTGGTCAGAGCGCTGGCCTGGATGCGGGAAGTGACCCGTCGCGATCATCTGCGCCAACTCACTGGCCGTTTGCATGTAGGCAAGTTCGAGCCGGCTCGGGGTGCGCACACCTTGCAAGTTGGTGTTGCGGGCAACTAGGGCGATCACGCGGTCGTCGTACTTCACCGGGACGGCTTCGACCCGCACTGGCACGGAGTCTCGCCACTCGGGGTCACCGTCTCGGGCCACCCGGCCTTCAGCCATAGCCCGATCCAGCAACGGCTTCTTGCCCACCGGCATAAACCGACCAACGATGTCATCGACGTAGGCCGTTGGGCCCGTGGTGGGACGCATTTGTGCACCCGCCCAATAGCCACTGCGGTCTTTTGCTGGCAGCCATAACACCAAGTCGGCGAACGACAAGTCAGCCACGATCTGCCAATCGGCCAAGAGCAAGTGCAGCCAATGCAAACCGGCCTCATCGATATCGGTGCGTTCGGCAACCAATTGCTCCAGCCAGGCCATGGGCACACCCTAGAACGCATCGCTGATGGACTACTTGGGTATGTTGCGGCCATGAGCGAAGAACTCCTCTCCGGACATGCAGGCCAGCACGCGGTTGAGGCCGCCCGTGCGCACGGCACGGAGGTGATGTTCACCCTCTCCGGCGCCCACGTCTTCCCGATGTACGACGGCGCCGTGAAGGCTGAACCCCAGATGCGCATCCTCGATGTGCGCCACGAGCAAACCGCTGCCTTTGCCGCCGAAGCCCTCGGCAAGTTGACCCGTCGGCCCGGCCTCGCGGTGCTCACTGCTGGTCCAGGTGTGACCAATGGCGTGAGTGCGATGACCCAGGCCCAGTTCTCCGGGGCACCGATGGTGGTGGTCGGCGGGCGTGCGCCGGGCAACCGCTGGGGCATGGGCTCCCTGCAAGAGCTTGATCAGCCTCCGATCGTGGCCTCGGTGACCAAGTGGTCTCACACGATCCGCACGGCCGCTGAGGTGGCTGAGGGCATCGACAAGGCGTTCACGATCGCTGGTTCTTCGCACCGCGGGCCGGTGTTCGTCGACGTACCGATGGATGAGTTTTTCAACACCGCCGAGTCCCCCACCACCACCGTTGGCCCCGTCGCTTTGGTGGAGCCTGACCCAGACTCCTTGACCGAGATCGCCGAACTGATCGGCGCCGCCCAGCGCCCGGTGCTCATCTTGGGCACCGACGTGTGGATGGACGGTGGCGATGAGGCTGCCCTGCGTTTGGTCGAGGGCATCGGCATCCCGGTGATCACCAACGGCATGGGCCGCGGCGTGATCCCGGGAGGTCACCCGTTGCTCGTGACCAAGGCCCGATCTGCGGCTCTCAATGGAGCAGACCTCGTGGTCGTGGTCGGCACCCCGCTCGACTTCCGACTCGGCTACGGCGTTTTCGGCGGCAAGGACGGCTCACTGCCAGCTCGGGTGGTGCACATCGCCGACTCGGCTGGCCAAGTCTCTGCCCATGCATCCTTGTCGGGATCGGCCCATGGCTCGTTGGGCCTCGTGCTCGACCAACTCCGCGAGGCAGTGCACGGCGTCGTGCGCAAGCCCGACTGGAGCACCTGGGTCAACGGCTTGCAAGACACCGTCAAGGCAACTGCCGAACGCGACGCCCAGTTGCTCACCGCCAGCGCAGACCCGATCCACCCCGCCCGCATCTATGGCGAACTGCTCCCCCGGCTTGCCGATGACGCGATTGTGATCGGCGACGGTGGCGACTTTGTGTCGTTCGCCGGCAAGTTTGTCGAGCCGGCCCGCCCTGGTGGTTGGCTTGACCCTGGCCCCTACGGCTGCCTGGGCGCTGGCTTGGGAGCGGCGATTGCTGCTCGCATCCACCGGCCTTCGGCTCAAGTCGTCGTACTCTTCGGCGACGGCGCGGCCGGCTTCTCGCTCATGGACGTCGACACGCTGGTGCGGCACAAACTCCCCGTCGTGATGATCGTGGGCAACAACTCTGCGTGGGCGCTGGAGAAGGGCCCCATGCAGATGCTTTATGGGTACGACGTTGCCGCCGACTTGGCGCCCACCGCCCGTTATGACGAGGTCGTCAAGGCGCTTGGCGGAGCGGGTGAGTTGGTGAGCGACCCGTCAGGCATCGGACCAGCCATGGATCGGGCCTTCGCCTCAGGGGTGCCCTACCTCATCAACGTGATCACCGACGTGAACGCGGGCTACCCGCGCAACACCTTCGGCATCTAGTCCGGTGGCGGCACCCGACTCATAAACCGGTCAGCATCCACCACGACTCGGGTGATCTCTCCGGAGCCGACCAAGGCGCCACTGGCATCAACGGCAGACACGGTGAACCTCGCCAACCGGCCATCGCGGTGAGCCACTGACGCGCTCACGTGCACGGTCGCACCCACAGCCGAGGGCTTGAGGTGCTCAATCGAGACCCGGGTGCCCACGGACGTTTCACCCAGATCAAGGTCGAGCGCCGCACACGTCGCGGCCTCGCACCAGGCCAGCAGGATCGGGGTGCCCAGCACCGGCAACGTGCCCGAACCCACCGCAGCCGCGGTGTCAGCAGTAGTCACGGTGAAGGTCAGCTCAGCAGTAGTCACGAGGTCATCGTGCCAAAAAGCACAATGCCCCGGTCAAGACCGGGGCTGTGCGTATCTAAGAACTCAGGCGTTGGGGCGCTTGCCGTGGTTTGCGCCCTTCTTCTTGCGTGCCCGGCGCTTGCGGCCAGTCTTACCCATTGCGGGCTCCTTCAAGTCGTGGTTGAACAGTGGATGAGTCTCGCAGGCCGGAGCCTAGATTCCTAATCCTCAAACGATGCGATGGTGAACATCACCCGATCGCGCAGCGTCGGCGGGGCTGACTCCACGCAGGTGCGGGCGATCAGGGTCTTGAGTCGCCGCTCCACGTCGTACTTCTCAAGGCAGGGGCCGCACTCGATCAGGTGGGTCTGGATCATGCCGATGTCGCCGGCTTCGAGTTCGGAGTCAAGGTAGAAGTACATCCGCGAGATGACTTCGGAACAGTCAACGTGATCACCCAAGTGTGAATGGCTCATGACTCCACCGCCTCAAACCGAACTAGATCGTTGTCGCGGACATAGTCAGCGAGCAACTCGCGCAACATGCGTCGACCGCGGTGCAGACGCGACATCACCGTGCCAATGGGGGTGCCCATGATTTCGGCGATCTCTTTGTAGGGGAAACCTTCAACATCAGCAAGGTAGACCGCCAAGCGGAACTCCTCGGGAAGTTGCTGCAGCGCCGTCTTCACCTCTGAATCTGGCATGTGCTCCAGTGCCTCGACCTCGGCGGACTTCAATCCACTGGAGGTGTGCGACTCAGCGCGAGCCAACTGCCAGTCTTCGACATCTTCGGCCATCGACTGCTGCGGTTGGCGTTGCTTCTTGCGGTAGGTGTTGATGAAGGTGTTGGTCAAGATCCGGTACATCCAGGCCTTCAAGTTGGTGCCTGGCTTGAACTGGTGGAAGGCGGCGTACGCCTTGGCGTAGGTCTCTTGCACTAGGTCTTCGGCGTCTGCCGGATTGCGGGTCATCCGCATAGCTGCGGAGTACATCTGGTCAAGGAATGGCACCGCATCACGCTCAAAGCGCGCAGTGCGCTCGGCGGTTGTCTCGGTGGCCACATCGACCTCGGTTACGTCACTCATTGCCCCCCAATCTAGTGCCAACGGCGTGGCGGGGCGTTCCAAGGTCGCAAGCATGTGGGTGGCAACGCCGCTGGCACCCCAATTGATTCCCTAGCTCAGCTCCCGATCGAGCCACGCCACAGCGGTGTCTGCCACAAAGGAGTAGACCTCTTGCTCAGACATCGCTGCCGATTTCGCGACCCGATAGCCGTGATCGGCTCCAGGTACGACGACCATGTTGGTCCCTGCGGGGAACTCTGCAGGTCGACCCATCTGGTCGCGCTCGCCTTGGATCACCAACGTGGGCACCCCAGCCTCGAGCAGTTCACTCACCCGGGTGTTTTCGGGTCGACCAAGCGGATGCAACGGGAACGCCATCGCAAAGGCCGCGACGGCATGGTGGTCACGGGCTAACCGAAATGAGGAGCGTGAGCCTGCGCTGCGTCCTGCCAACACCAGCGGCCCTGGCAGTGCCAACACCCCCAACACGGTGGCCAGACATGCATCGAGAACCGCAGGGCGATCGGCGACCTTGCGTCCGCGTGCCACCCAGGGTTGTTCGACCAGATAGGCGTTGTAGCTGTGTTCGGACAGCGTCTGGGCCATCTGCACCAGGTCGGCGCCATCGATCCCGCGCCCAGCACCGTGTGAGAGCACGACATCAGCTCTCGGTTGGCTTGCCAGGTGCGCGACGACACGAGCTGGGCCGTGTGCGGTGTCGATGATCTGCTCGTGACTCATCACAACTCCATCGCCAACTGTCCCTCGAGTTCGAGGGGTTCGGTGAGTGACGGGGAGTTATTGGCGACATTGCCCACCGCTGTTGAGACCGGGTGGGCCACGAGGAGTCCCGGTGCCGCTGGAGTCAACAGCCCCAAGAGATCGCTGCGATTGCGCGGGTCGAGCCACTCATCGCGCGCATCGGGAGTGACCATCATCGGCATCCGATCATGAATGTGTCCCAGATCGTCGGTGGCCGAGGTGGTGATGACCGTGCAGGTCCACCGGAACCGATCGGGGTCATCGTCAGTTTTTGTGGGGTCGCGCCAGATTTCGTACAACCCAGCCATTGCCAACACGCCGCCGTCCTCGGGCCGGATGAAGAACGGTTGCTTGATCGGCTTGCCAGCCTTGGTGGTGCGTTGAGTTGGGTACCACTCGTAGTACCCATCTGCGGGCACAATGCAGCGGCGCCGCTCAAACGCACGGCGATAAGCCGGCTTTTCGGCCACCGTCTCCACACGTGCGTTGATCATCCGAGCCGCACCCTTCGCGTCCTTTGACCACGACGGCACCAGACCCCAATGCAGCACCCGCAGGTGCCGCTCTGGGACGAGCGCTTCTTCTTTGGGTTCACGCTCAACTACGGCGTAGACCGGATCGGTCGGCGCGACGTTGTAATCAGGGGCCAGTCGAGGCACGTCGGGACGTATCGGAATGTCGAACTCTTCGATCAAGTCCTCTGGACGGCGACTTGAGGCATAGCGGCCACACATGACCCGGAGCCTAATCGGGCTCAGACAGGCTCAGTCTCGCGCCAACTCATCGAGCACTCGAGCCGCGGCGTCGTCGTTGCTTGGTAAACCTTCGATCCAGACGCGACAAGAACTGCCGACCATCCGCTCGCGGATGAGCCGCTCCAACAACGCCACCTGCTTGCCCAGGGCAACCCGACGCTTGGCCAACACGATGAGTCGCTTGTTGCCCACCCGGCCGATGGTTTCGCTGCCTTGGAAGACGATGCGCACGGTGTCGGCAAGTCTCGAGAGATGCAAGGCGCGCTCGAAGTTCTGATCCTCAGCGTCCTCACCCAGTTCCTCGATCACCACAAGCGCATGGGTGACACTGGCCGAGTTGCCGCGGCGCTCTTCGCCGCGGTAAACCTCCGCAAGCCGAGCCCGCACATGCGAGAGGCTCGAGACGCCCGTGAGCGGGTCTTCGCAAGAAATTTGATGCAGGTAGCCCAAGGTTTCTTCGCTCCAGGCGACACTGAGCGCTCTGATCTCGGAGTACGACGGCCCGCGCCCAACCGCTCGTTGACACACCTGGCTCAACCCATCAAGGGCCTCACCCAGATCAGCACCGTTGTTGGCCAACGTGCGGCCAGCGATTTCGCAGGCAACTGCCGGGTCAGTGCCTGCGGCGAGTGCCTCGGCAACGGCGACAAACACCTCCGGGACAGCATTCGGGGAGCGCTGGCCAACTAGGCCATCGCTGTCACCACGCCGCGTAAACTTCCGCACTTCTCATCCCCGATACACCAAACAATTGACTCGTGGGCCGTTGACGCCCTTAGTGCCAGGACGGGGCGCGACCCACGATGTGATGCGAATTATGCATAGAAGATTTCTGACTGCCCCCAACAATGATCAATTTTCAGTGCCACAATGGCGTCAGATCATTTCGACAAGGACGTCCCTCACTTATGGAACAGGTCACCACTGCGCTCAGCGACGCTGAGTTGATTTCGCGCGTGCGCGGCGGCGACACCGAAGCCTATGGCGAACTCTTTGCTCGACACCGCGATGCAGCGACCCGCTTAGCCCGCCAGATTGCTAGCTATGGCGACGCCGATGACCTGGTAAGTGACGCCTTCATCAAGGTGCTCAAGGTGCTCCAAGGTGGGGGCGGCCCCGATCTGGCTTTCCGCGCCTACCTACTCACCGCTGTGCGCCGCCTGCACGTTGACCGCATCCGGGCAACGAAGCGAGTGCACACCACCGATGACCTGACTCCTTTCGACCCGGGCGTGCCGTTCACAGACACCGTGATTTCCGGTTTCGAGGGTGGCGCGGCCGCCCGCGCATTTGCCTCATTGCCCGAGCGTTGGCAGTTGGTCTTGTGGCACCTTGAGGTCGAGGGCAATAAGCCTGCCGAGGTTGCCACGTTGCTGGGGATGACCCCCAACTCCGTGTCGGCGTTGGCCTACCGCGCTCGTGAAGGCCTGCGTCAAGCGTTCTTGAACATGCACTCAGCCGACCTGGTTGACGAAGACTGTCAGTGGACTCACGACCACCTCGGTGGTTATGTGCGCAAAGGCCTGTCAAACCGCGATAACGCCAAGGTCGATCAGCACCTCGACGAATGCGCCAAATGCAAAGCCATTTATCTGGAGTTGGCTTCGGTCAACTCCGAACTTGCCTTGGTTCTGGGCCCAATTGTGTTGGGTTCTGCTGCTGCGCTTTACCTGGGCACCAAGACCGGCGTACTAGCTTTCTTCAGCGTCAAGTTGCCGGCCCTGATCAAGGAGCAACCCAAGAGCGCCGCGGCTGCGGCCGCGGCTGCGGTCGTCGTTGTCGGTGGCGCCGCTTCAGCATTCACCTTGGCCAATTCGGGACAGCAACCGCCTAGTTCTGAAGCTCCCGTGCCCGCAGTGTCATCAACCGTGGTCGCTCCTCCAGCAGCACCCAAGGTGACCAAGCCAGCCCCCACGACGGTGAAGGTGACGGTCACTCCGATCATCACCCAGCTGACCTCGAAGCCCACCCCGACGGCGCCTACCCCGACCAAGACCCCGACGGTGACGCCCACCGGCACGCCGACTGGCACTCCAACTGGCACACCCACCGGCACCCCTACCGGCACTCCCACCGGCACACCCACCGGCACCCCGACTGGTACCCCAACAGGCACACCCACCGGCACCCCGACTGGCACTCCAACTGGGACCCCCACAGGTACTCCGACCTCGACGATCATTGACGCAGTCGTCTCCGCCAGCCTGGGCGCTAATGGCGACGTGACCTGGACAGTGACCGGACTACCCGGTGGCGTTCCCACGGATCTCACAATCAAAGGCAGCGGGGTCGACCTCACCGTGACTGAAGCTGCGTGCTCCCCATCTGGCCGGGCCTACACCTGCACCATCACCACGACTTCCGACTCAGGCACGATCAACGCGATCAACAACGGCGCCAACAGCGGTTCGGTGAGCTTTGATATTGCAGTGCCTTCGGGATACACCGACTCTGACCTTGGCAACAACTCCGCGTCGGTGACGATCCCCTGAGCCCGACCCAGCCCGCGCGGATAGGCTCACCCGCGTGAACCCAACCCCGTCCAGTGACTTGTGGTTGGCCCCTCATGCCCAGGTGGCTGTTGATGCAACTGTCACGCTGCCCGGCTCCAAGTCGCTCACCAACCGCGAACTCTTGCTCGGCTCTCTCGCCGACGGTCCTTCGGTGTTGCGCCGCGCACTGCGCTCTCGCGACACCGAACTCATGGCCGCAGCGTTGCGCTCCCTCGGTGCGGGCATCGACACGTCCGGCACCGACTGGCCAATCACACCGGCGGAGTTGCGCGGTGGCACCCAGATCGACTGCGGCCTGGCCGGAACTGTGATGCGGTTTGTGCCACCGGTCGCCGCACTCGCAACCGGTGACACGGCGTTCGATGGCGATGCGCATGCCCGGGTGCGACCCATGGCTGAGGTGCTTTCCGGTCTCGGTCATCTTGGCGTCCAGGTCAGCGGCGGCCCCACACTGCCCTTCACCGTGCATGGTCGCGGATCAGTGCCCGGCGGCCGCGCCCAGATTGATGCCAGCGCGAGCAGCCAGTTCGTCTCGGCTCTGCTCCTAGCCGGAGCAAAGTACGACGAGGGCGTCGACGTACTCCACATTGGCGCGCCCGTGCCCTCCCTGCCCCACATCGACATGACGGTCGCGTGCTTGCGTGCCCGTGGAGTCGAGGTAGTCGACGGAGCACACCAGTGGCAGGTGGCCCCTGGACCCATCGCTGGACGCGACCTGGTGATCGAGCCAGACCTCTCCAATGCAGCACCGTTCTTGATGCTGGCGATGATTGCTGGCGGCACGGTGGTGATCCGAGACTGGCCCGAGCAGACCACCCAAGCCGGCGACCACCTGCGTGAGGTTCTCGCCCAGATGGGTGCCAGGTTCAGTCGCACCGAGGCTGGCCTCCAGATCAGCGGCACTGGAGCGATCACCGGCATCGACGCCGACCTGCACGACCACGGCGAACTCACCCCGGCCATTGCGGCGCTATGCGCGCTCGCCGACACCCCCAGCAGACTGCGCGGAATCGCCCACATCCGCGGGCATGAGACAGACCGACTGGCGGCTCTCGCCGCCGAACTCACTGGACTAGGCGCGAGCGTAGTTGAGACTGATGACGGTCTGGAGATCTCACCCGCCACCCTGCACGGGGGCGTGTTTCATACCTATGCCGACCATCGGATGGCGCATGCCGGACTGATCATCGGCGCCGCCGTCGCCGGCGTGCAGGTCGAAAATGTGGCCACTACCTCCAAGACATTCCCTGGGTTCGCCCAGGTGTGGGAAAGCATGTTTGAGGGCTAAAGCTTGGCGCGATACGACGAGCACGACTACGAGTCCTACGACCGGCCACGACGCCGGACCAGGCCTCGCACCAAACAGCGTCCCACGCACGACGATGCCGTCGTGGGCGTGGTCGTCGCCGTGGATCGCGGTCGGATGAGCTGCCTGGTCGATGGAGTCGCGGTGACTGCGATGAAATCACGACCGCTAGGTCGCAAAGGCGTGGTTGTGGGCGATCAGGTGCGCATCGTGGGCGACGTGAGCGGGCGAGATGGCTCGCTTGCTCGCATTGTCGAGGTGCTCGAGCGCAGCACAGTCCTGCGACGCACGGCCGATGATGACGACCCCGTCGAGCGCGTGATTGTTGCTAACGCCGAACAACTTGTCATCGTGACTGCACTTGCTGACCCAGAACCTCGCACCGGCTTGATCGATCGAGCACTGGTCGCTGCCTACGACGCCGGCATGACTCCCCTGTTGTGCCTCACGAAAGCTGACCTGGCATCACCGGCTGAACTGCTCTCCGTATTTGCCCCACTCGACATGCCCTACGTGGTCACCCAGCGCGGCGGCGACCTCGACCCGCTGCGCGCGGCTTTAGCCGGCAAATCCAGCGTGATGTTGGGGCATAGCGGTGTGGGGAAATCGACGTTGGTGAACGCCCTCGTGCCAGCAGCGCACCGCGAGACCGGACACGTCAATGCGGTGACAGGTCGGGGTCGACACACCTCCACCAGTGCTGTGCTGTTGCCGCTCCCGGAAGGGGGCTGGATCGTGGACACACCAGGCATTCGGTCGTTCGGTTTGGCACACGTCGAACCCCGCCGCTTGATTGAGGCGTTCCCCGACTTAGCCGACGCGGCCCTTGGGTGTCCCCGCGGTTGCACCCATGAGAGCGACGAGCCCGAATGCGCGCTCGATGAGGCCGATGAAATTGCCGATCGGGTGGCGTCGTACCGCAGGCTTTTGGCCTCGCGCGCAATGCGCGACTACTAGAGCACCCGGGTCCACGATCAGGGGCTCACCCTGGTCTAGCCTGACTCCCATGGCCTCCACATATACCGATGACCTGCGCCTTGCTCACGTCTTGGCAGATGACGCAGATTCGTTGAGCACCACGCGGTTCAAGGCCCTCGACTTGCACGTGATGACCAAGCCAGACCTGACCCCAGTCACCGACGCTGACCGAGCCGTTGAGGACGCGATGCGCGCCACCTTGTCACGGGTGCGTTCGCGTGACTCGTTCTATGGCGAAGAGCGTGGCACCACCGGCAGCAGCAACCGCAAGTGGGTCGTTGACCCCATTGATGGCACGAAGAACTACGTGCGCGGCGTGCCTGTGTGGGCCACCTTGATTTCGTTGCTGGTCGATGACGAAGTGGTGCTAGGGGTTGTCTCTGCGCCCATGTTGAACCGTCGCTGGTGGGCCTCACTTGGCGACGGCGCCTGGACCGGTCGCTCGTTGCTCAACGCCACCCGCTGCCAGGTCTCTGATGTCTCCCGGCTCGAAGATGCGTCGTTCTCCTACTCCTCCATCGAGGGTTGGGATGAGATCGGACGCTACGAAGAGTTCTTGTCACTGTCTCGGCGCTGCTGGCGCACCCGGGCGTACGGCGACTTCTGGTCCTACATGCTTCTTGTCGAGGGAGCCGTCGATCTGGCGGCCGAGCCGTCCCTTGAGCTTTACGACATGGCGGCGCTCGACATCATCGTGCGCGAGGCCGGGGGCATCTTCACCTCTCTCGACGGCACGCCAGGGCCTCACGGCGGCAACGTCTTGGCCTCAAACGGTCGCCTGCACGACCAGGCCTTGGCCTTCTTGGGCACAGTGCCTAGCCATGACCCCCACGATGGTCGGGGCAATGGTGAGGTCTATGACCTCGAAGCCATGCGCTCAGCTCGCCATGACTTCGAGTAACAGAGTTCATCCCAATTCTTAAGAGTCATCCTCGACTCAACCCCCTGCGACGGCTAGCCTGAAAAACTCACAGACCCCAGCGCGAGGAGTTGTTGATGAAGATCACCGAGGTTCTCAAGGCAAAGCCCACTGGTGCAGTCGTCACCGTCTCTCCTGACGCCACGGTGAAAGACCTCTTAGGTGTGCTTGCTTCGCACAACATCGGTGCCGTCATCGTCAGCAGCGACGGCTCGGCAGTGGATGGGATCGTTTCAGAGCGCGACGTCGTACGACGTCTCAACGACACCGAGGGTCTTCTCGAGTCACCCGTGGCTTCGATCATGACCAGCACCGTGCACACCTGCGACCACTCCGAAGACCTCGACACCCTCATGGGCATGATGACCGAGCGCCGGATCAGACACGTGCCGGTGTTGGCCGACGACGCGCTGGTCGGCGTGATCTCCATCGGCGACGTGGTCAAGCACAAGATCGGGCAGTTGGAGTTCGAGCGCGACCAGCTCGACTCTTACGTGCACCAGACCTAAGTCGGTCGGGCAGGGGTTGTGTGGGAAACTCCTCGCCATGACAACGAAGCCAGAAATCGACTTCCCAGACTCCCCTCCCCCGGCTGATCTGGAGATCACCGACATCGTCGAAGGCGACGGCGCCGAGGCCAAAGCCGGACAGTTCGTCTCGGTGCACTACGTCGGTGTCGCCCACTCAACCGGTGAGGAATTCGACGCCTCTTACAACCGCGGCACCCCCCTCGACTTCCGTTTGGGCGTCGGGCAGGTCATCTCAGGATGGGACACCGGCGTCCAGGGCATGAAGGTTGGCGGGCGACGCAAACTCGTCATTCCCCCGCACCTGGGCTACGGCGACCGCGGTGCCGGAGGCGTCATCAAGCCCGGCGAGACCCTGATCTTCGTGGTTGATCTGATGGGTGTGCGCTAGTCGCTGCCCCTGCAAAAACCAAGCGCGACCAGGGTGAAGTTTCACCGGGTACCCGGTGAAACTTCACTCACGCGCCAAGCACTTCGCTGAGCCCAGCGGCCATGCACTCAGCGAACACATCAGTGTCAGGAACAGCGGTGGCATCAACGTTGAGACCGATGCAGGCCGTGCCGTTGTGGCTGACCATGGCCGCCATGACGGCCACCCCTGGCAGTGGGCCGAAGGGATAGACCTTCTCGATGCGGGCTCCGGCCATGAACACCTCATAAGGCACTCCTGGGATCGAGGAGATCGCTAGGTCGGCTGATGGGGTGAACTGCATCGCCAATGAGGAGATCGCTGCTGGCAGTCGGTTGGCCACTGGCGCCAACTTGCGAAGCCCCAAGAGGGCGGGCTCGGTGCGCACCGCAAACACTTCGCCACGCACTGCGGCGATGCGGTCATCAACATCATCGACGTCGGCTGGCAACGCCAGCATGGCTCCAGCGAACTTCCCGCCACCCATCGGATCGTCGGCTCGACTCAGTGAGAGCGCCATCGATACCGGCACATCGTGGAGTTCAACACCGTGATGGTCGTGATAGCGCTGCAGGCCACCAAGCAGAGCAGCGGCAAATGCGTCGTACATCGAGCCACCACCGGTCTTACCCGCTGCCTTGAGGTCTGCCACTGGGCAGTCCAACACGATGAAGTGCCAAGCACGGCCATCACGTGGGCTGAGCAACGGAGAAGGGGGCGCTAACTGAGGGTCAAGCATGCGGCGCACCGATGCGCCGAACCGCACCGACTCACTCAACGCCCGTCCCGGGTTGGTGATCGCCTTCCAGCCCAGGCGCGCTGCCCCACGGGCAAGTTCAGGAGCCGCATCAAGGGCGTCACTGACCCCTTTGACGCTCAACGCGACAGGGTCAGGCGTGGGGTGATCCATCGGCGCGGCGATGGGTTTGTTGTCGGTGTGCTCGCGCGTGCGACTGGTCACCAGCGACAACAACTCAACCCCGTCGCGGCCATCAGCCATGGAGTGGTGCAGTTTGAGGAAGTACCCACACCGACCATCAGGCAGGCCCTCGATCAAGGTGGCCGTCCACAGCGGTCGGCTGCGATCAAAGGGGGTCATCGCCTCGAGTTGGGCCACCTCGAGGGCCTCTGCCAGGCCGCCAGTCACCTGGCGACGGCGCAAGTGATAGTCGAGGTAGAACGCCTCATCTTCGACCCAGGCTGGTGCGGTGGTTGGCAAGGCTGGCTCGAGAACTCGCTGCCTGGCTCGGGCGACAACCCGCGTGGCCCACTCGTGCGCCTCACGCAATCGCGACCAACTGGGAGTCTCATCCAAGATCAGCAATGACCCCAGCGTCGCTGATTGTTGAGGGTGTTGCTCCGAGCGCCAGATGGCGGTTTCGAGTTCGGTCATCTGTTGGGAGCGATGCCACAACGTGGCGGCTTCCCAGGCAGGCATGTTGTCGTTCATGAGTCCTCCATCAGCGCGTCGGCTTCCTCATCTGTGGCCGGCCACTGCGCCAACGTGCGGGCAAAGATCTTGTGAATATCGGCGACTTGCTCCCCGAGCGTCTCCTCGCGCAGGTCAGCAATCGGTGGGTGCACGCACACATCGATCGTCCCGGAGTTGACGACCAACGAGCCACGCCACATGAGTTCCCCGGTGTTTCGCAGTACGACGGGAACGACCGGCAGGCCACTTTGCAAAGCCAAGTGGAAGGCTCCCTTGCGGAACGGGCCCAACGTTGCCGTGGGTGAGCGGGTGCCTTCAGGGAAGATCATCAACGAGGTGCCATCTCGCAACCGTTGCACGACCGCGTCGAGGGCCTCGCGGGCCTGGCCGGAGTTGCCTCGGTCGACGTACACCGGATCAACCAGCAACGACGCAACCACGCTGCGCGGGTCGAATCTGGCTTCCTTCTTGGCGACAGCCGTGAAGTCTTTCTCCAACAACACCGCCAAGACCGCGGGGTCGAGCGCACTCTGGTGGTTGGCGATGAAGATGGCCGGACGATTCTCCAAGTGACGGCGCCCGATGACATTGATGTTCACCCCAGCCAAGGTCAGGGCATTTTTCGCAGCCAGGTTCAATCCAACTCGGGCACCGCGCTTGCGATCACCGGTCAGCAGTCCGAGAGCCAGACCGGCGCTCACTCCGGCATTGATGCCGCCCATAGCCAGCGCAGTGCGGGCCATCGAGACCAGGTTGGCACCCAAAGGTTCGTTGAGTTCGACCACGTCCCAGCCCAGCGACTTGGCAGCCTCACGCAGGCCCGGGTGCGGGTTAAGGGGGCGCGGGTTGCCGACAGTGGACAAGAAGGCCACATCTTCATAGCCATTGCCATAGGCGTACGACGACGCCAAATCCACCTCATGTGCCTTGGCGAACTTGCGAGCACCCTTGGCTTTGAACTTGCCCCACAACATGTCACCAACCGTCTTGCCAGTGAAGATGCCATCGACCACTTCGAGTTCGGTGCACACCAGATGCTCGATGCCCAGGTCTCGTGCGATCGGTGCGATTTGGTATCTCGTGGCTGCCGAGGCCACCGCCAGGGTGTGACCCATGCGCTGATGTGCGCGCACGAGTTCTCGGGCTTCTGGCCGGATCGTGGCAGCCAACTTGTCGTGAAAGAGGCGCTCGCCCAACTCGACCATGAAGTCTTCGTCGCGTCCCGCTAGGCCACTGAAGTTCGTGTAGGCGACTGCGGTGGGGTCACCCCCCAGCACAGTGCCATCAACAGCAGTCACCACCGTGCGAATGAACTCACTGGCTGGCACATCGCGGTTACGCAAGCGGTCGGTGAAGAAGGAGTTGCCGGTGTAGCCAGCGACCAAAGTGCCATCGAGGTCGAAATAGGCCGCCACCTGCGGACCACGAGGACCTGCCTCGATCGAGGCGATTGCCTCGGTTACAGACAGCGTCATGCTTTGTCCTTCATGGCTGCGATGACCTCAATGCGTCGGATGGTTTCGGCGATCTCCTGGGCGAATTCGCGCCGTCGTACTCCCACGCCCTCATCGTCGTTGAGCAACCCTCGGTGCGTGGCCAAGAGCAATGCGGTCTTGTACAACTCCAGCGAGACCGACTCAGCGTTAGCCACCTTGCGCTGCAACTGCCACTGCTGGCCCACGTGCAGCGACTCGGTCAGCAAGTCGTCGGCATTGACTGGCGCATCGCCGTGGGCAGCAAGACGGTCAGCCAACACGTGATAGGCGTCGAGGAAGGGGCGCAAGATGAGTTGGGCAAGGTAGGGCCGGACGTTGGCCAAGATCTCGCCAGCCTCTTTGGCGTCAAATCCATCGTTGGCCGAGGGCGCCAAGATGCCCAACTCGGTGCGCAGTTCGGCCTCGAACTCGTTGCGACCGGGGAAGAAGAACTCGAACTTCAACAAGTCACGAAGCCTCTTGGCCTCGGTCCAGGCGATCTCGGTGGCATCGCCTTTCTCACCTGACTCCGCGGCCGCCAACATGGTGACTTCACCGATGGCCCGCTCCACCAGAATGTGGATTGCGGTGTTGCGATAGAACGCAGCCACGAGGTGCTGGTCGGGACCGATGCCCCACACCGGTTCGGTGCCCTGGTCATAAGTGACGAACACCCCCGAGGCAACCAACTCTTGGAGTGATCGGCGAATGGTGGCTCGATCGCGCAGGTTCGCTGCCCCCGCGACAGGCCACTTGCGCTTGCCGATGTAGTCAGCCAGCGGCTCCACGGTGTCGAGCACTTCAGGCAACGTCAATGCCCGGTCGGCACCAAGCATGGCCAAACACACAATCGCGGTCACCGTCACCGGAGTCGCCCGGTTGAGGCGGTGGCTCACATCAAGGGCAATGCGCTCGATGGCCTGAGGCGCCGTAAGCCCTTGGCCGATCAGTTCGTGGAAGCGATCACGCAGGCTGAAGGGCTCCCCCACACTGAGGTAGGCACGACCTAGCCTCGAGCGCTGTTGCCTAGCGAAACCGACCAGCCAGCGCAGGTTCTCTGGCGTCTTCTGATCACCGCGCGCCTCCGCAGTCATCTTCGACAACTCGTGCAGTTGGTCGTAGACAATCGAGACCGGCACCATCATCACGTCAGGGGAGTTCGACTCTTCGACAGCGTCAGTGAGGTACTTCAAAATCCCATGCACCGGCGGGCGCAACTTGCCCGTGCGGGTCCGACCACCCTCGATCGACCACGCCATGTTGCGCTTAGAGCGCACCATATGGCTGATGTAGTGGCGCAGCGTCAGCCGATACACCGGAATGTCGGTGCTCTTGCGGCGGATGAAGATGACACCAGTGCGGCTCGCGACCGACCCAATGCCCGGCAAATCAAGATTGGCTCCGCCAAAGGTGTACGTCGGGCTGAACCTCCGCGAACTCAACACATTGGGCAACACGAAGCCGTCAAGATACGACCGGTGTGAGAACGCCAAACCAAGGCTGTAGGACCGATCAAGTTCTCGCAGCGCGGCGATCTGGTCTTCATCAACCCACACGTCATAGGCCCGCAAGAACCAATCACCAAGCTGGCGCCACCGCCGGCCCAACGAATCAGACTGCGAGGCGGCCATCTCGCGCAGGTAGCCGATGGCTTCCTTGGTCACCTCCACCGGAGTGCGCCCGGCGTCTCGGGCCGCTGCCTCGAGAGCGGTTGCGAAGTGATCATCTGCCAACAACTCCGCTGCTTCGGGCGGGAGCGAGCCCAAATCATTTCTCAAGTCAGTCAAAACACTGGGCAGCTTCACCATGTCGGTGAAGATACCTGGCTTGGCGGCGCAGTGGGGCCGGGAGACGGGGTGAAAAGTCACAAGTAAACCTGTGACTTTGGCACTTTGCCGGGGAGATCTCCCCCGCAAAGCGCCAAACTTCCGGGTAAAGCAACCCGCCGACGAGCCTCTAGCCCTGGGTCACCACAGCGGATCGGCCCTCGAAGGTGACCACATCACCAACGGTCAACTGCCGGCCCCTACGGGTCTCGAGTTCACCGTTGACCTCAACAGTGCCCTGCATGAGCACCCATTTGGCGTCGGATCCGTTGTCGATGAAGTCGGCCAGCTTCAAGAACTGCCCAAGCCGAATCGACTCGTCTCGAATGTGGACCTGCACGTGCTCAGCCATGAATCACCATCGATATCGCGTGAATGATCAGACCAACGAGACCACCCACGATGGTGCCGTTGATCCGAATGAACTGTAGGTCTCGCCCGACGTGGAGTTCGATCTTCCTCGCGGCCTCGACACCATCCCAGCGCTGGACGGTGTGAGTGATGACGGCGGTGAGTTCGTCGCCGTACCTGCTCACTGCCCACACCGCGAAGTCGGAGGCCATCTGGTCAAGGCGTTCGCGAAGTTCGGTGTCGGCGCCGAGCCTGCGCCCAAAGGTGGTGAGTTCACCGACCGCGCGCTGATGCAACGGGCCATCGACGTCCTCAAGCGCGTCGAGGAAGCCCTTGCGCAGGGCGTTCCACACAGACAGGCCGGTGTTGATGAGTTGGGGGTGCTCCAGCAACCGCGACTTGAGTCGCTCCGCGCGCTCTTGGGTGGCCGGGTCGTTGAGAAGGTCGTTGGCCAACTGGGCCATGAACGTGTCGAGCGCTGCCCGCGCGGGGTGCTCCTTGTCGCCTCTGATGTCGGCAACCCACCGCACCGACTCCAAGTGAAGTCGCTGGGTGACGGCGTCGTTGAGTTTGGGCGGAGCCCACCACGGAGCGCGATCAAGGAGTACGTCGTTGAACTTCTCTTGGTTGTGCACCAACCACCGATGCGCCTCTTCAAGCACGAGTTCAACGAGCCCATGGTGGGCCTTGTCTGCCACCACTTCGGTCAGCAGCGACCCGACCACGGCCGAGAACGACTCTTCCTTCAGTTTGGGAACGATGATCTCGTTCACGACGGCGGCAACGTCTTCGTCACGGATCTTGCGCAGCCCAATCGCACCAACGGTGGCGGCTTCGCGCACCACGCGCTGAGCGTTCGCCTCCTCGCTGAGCCAGGCACCGATCCGACGAGTCACATCAGCCGCAGCAAGGCGGTCACGGATCACTGCCTCCTGCAGGAAGTTCTCACCCATGAACTCCTGCAGGCTCTTGCCCAAATCGTCCTTGCGCTTGGGAATCAGTGCTGTGTGCGGGATCGGCAGTCCAAGGGGGTGCCTAAACAATGCGGTCACCGCGAACCAGTCGGCCATGGCACCAACCATCGACGCTTCGGCGCCGGCATTGACGTATCCCCAGAACCCGGTGCCGCCCAAGGTTGCGACGTACACCACCGCAGCCAGCAGCAACAGCCCGAGTGCCACGGCCTTCATTCGGCGCAGTCTGCTGCGACGGAGGGCATCGGCCTCGGGGTCAGGGGTAATCAGGTGCAAAGTGCTCATAGCGGTTATTTGAAACTACCGCAGGACCTGAGGTGTTCCCGAAACTGGTGAGCCGATAGCGTCAGATCATGAGACTCCACCTCACTGCCGACGAGGCTGACTTCCGCGAAGGAATGCGCACCTTCTTCACTACCGAGGTGCCACAAAGCACTCGTGACTTGGTGTTGAGCGGGGAATTCCCAGGCAAAGAGGCCTACGTCGAAAGTCAACGCATCCTCAACGCCGCCGGCTTGGCAGTGCCTGGCTGGCCCACCGAGTGGGGCGGTCAAGACTGGACTCCCCTGCAACGCCACATCTGGCATGAAGAAATGATCATGGCCGGCGTCCCCGCACCCCTGGCCTTCAACGCCAACATGGTCGGTCCCGTCATCGCCAACTTTGGGTCACAAGCCGTCAAAGAACGCTTCTTGCCGGCCACTGCGAACCTCGACATCTGGTGGTGCCAAGGCTTCTCCGAGCCCAACGCGGGCTCCGACCTGGCCTCCCTGCGCACCTCCGCGGTGCGAGACGGCGATGACTGGATCGTCAACGGACAAAAGACGTGGACGACGTTGGGGCAGTACGCCGACTGGATCTTCAATCTCGTGCGCACCGATCCTGAGGCCGATCGCCCGCAAAAGGGCATCAGTTTCTTGCTGATCCCAATGGACTCCCCCGGCGTCACCCTGCGCCCGATCAAGCTGATCGATGGGGGTTATGAAGTTAACGAGGTGTTCTTCGACAACGTGCGAGTGCCGGGCGAGAACCTCGTGGGCGAGGTCAACCAAGGCTGGTCCTACGCCAAGTTCCTGTTGGGCAACGAGCGCGTGGGAGTGGCACCTGTCGGGGCATCAAAACGCGCGCTCGCCAAAGTGAAACGAGTTGCCCTCGAGACCGGTCAACTCGATGACCCCTTGGTTGCGACCAAGATCGTCGAACTCGAAAACGAACTGCTTGCCCTCGAGCTCACCGCTTTGCGAGTGGTTGCCAACTCCTCCGACGGCAAGCCCCACCCGGCCTCATCGGTGCTCAAACTCAAAGGCACCGAGATTCAGCAGGCCGTCTCCGAACTCATGGTCGACGTCGCTGGTCCCCTCTCATTGGCATCGGGCGCCGGAGCCGACTCAGGTGTGCCGCAATGGGCACGCTCGTCTGCGCCGTCGTACCTCAATCTCCGCAAGGCCTCCATCTATGGCGGCTCCAACGAGATTCAACGCCAGATCATCGCTGGCACGATCTTGGGACTGTGAGGAACTGACATGGATTTCACGTACGACGACGACCAACTCGCACTCCAAGACTCCATCAAGAGCCTGATCACTCTGGGCACCCCAGACGTGCCAGGCGAATCGCGATGGGCCGAGTTCGCCCAGATGGGCCTGCTCGGACTGCCGTTTGCCGAGGCTGATGGCGGCATGGGAGCCGGGCCGATCGAAGTGTCATTGGTTGCCGAACAGATGGGTGCCGCGTTGGCACCTGAGCCATACGTCGAAGCAGTCGTGTTGGCCGGCGGCCTCATTGATGCCTGCGGCACCACCGAGCAGCACGGATTGCTGGGGGAAATTTCTGAGGGTATGGCGGTGCCGATCTTCGCTGGCCTCGAGCCCGGACACCGCTGGTCGTTCAATGCCGGTGGCGTGAGGGCCACTCGTCAAGGCGACGGCTGGGTGCTGAGCGGAGTCAAGGAGCCCGTCATCGACGGCGGACTCGCCTCGGTGTTCGTCGTCAGCGCGCTCTTTGATGAGGAGCACGTTGGCTTGTTCTTGGTCTCCCCCGATGACTGCGAGGTGGCGACGTACTCCACCTTCGATGGCGGTCAAGCCGCCCGCGTGGTGTTTGAGTCAACCCCCGCCGTTGCTTTAGGCGATGCGGTGGACCGCTGCGCCGAGATCTCGCACGCAGTTGCCGCCGCCCAGATCGCCTACTGCCACGAGGCACTTGGCTGCATGGAAGAGGCCCTCAAACTCACCACCAACTACCTGACCACCCGCAAGCAATTTGGGGTGACGCTCAACAGGTTCCAGGCGCTGGTGTTCCGGGCCGCCGATATGTACACCTCGGTGCAACTGACTCGCTCGATCGTGATGTGGGCCAGCATGGTTCTCGACGCAAACCCCTCCCCGAGTGCAGTGATCGAGGCCGCTGCCCGAGCCAAACTCCAAACCGCCAAAGCCGGACGTCACGTGGGCCAAGAAGCCATCCAAATGCACGGTGGCATCGGGATGACTGCGGAGTACGTCGTGGGCCACTACACCGCCCGCCTCACCGCCCTTGACCACCTGCTTGGTGATGGTCGCGCTCAGGCAGCCAAGCTCGTGGAAACCCTCACCGACTACGAGGTTGTTGAGGCGCTGGGCTGAGAGTGTTGGTTTCTCCGGGTACCCGGTGAAACTTGCGGTTCCCATGTGAAACTTCACATGGGAAGCGCAAGTTTTCCGTGGGAGGTTCCTCCAAAAGCGGCCACCCGTGGCCCTTGATCCGCACGGATTCTGCACACTTTTCCGACCCGATCTGCAGTCGTGCTGTTCAAGAATTGAGTCATGACAAAGGTAAGAGTCGGAGCACTCATTTCAATTCTGGTCGGGCCGTCTTTTGGGGTTTACTCAAACGCCGTGTCGTACGTCGATGCCCAAGGGTTCCTCCACGAGCCCTTCTTTCTGATCCCACTGGGCTGGTTGTTGGTGTTCGGGGGGTTGGTCACTCTCATCGTTTCGGTTGTGCGCGGACGCTTCACCCGAGCAAAGGTGTGAAACCCTAGGCCGCATGCAGATCTTGGTCGTTGACGCCGCCAATGTGGTGGGCACCAATCCAGATGGTTGGTGGAACGACCGACAAGGCGCTGCTGCTCGGTTGCACCATCAGTTGGTGGTCGCCGACCTGCCCCACGATGAGATCGTGCTGGTGCTCGAAGGGCAAGCAAAGGGTGGGGTTCGCAAGGGCCGAGACGGGCATGTGCTCGTCGTACACGCCCCACGCGATGGCGACTCAGCGATCACACGGGAGGCTCGCACCCGAGTCGAGGCAGGCCATCAGGTCACGGTGATCACCGCAGACCGCCTGCTTCGCTCGGCTGTCGAGGCTGCCGGCGCGCAAGCGATGTCGCCGTCGTGGTTGCTGAGCTATCTCTGATTCCCTGAGTCAGGGCAGCAACCGCGCCGCCATGCGGAACACACTCGATGCTTCACCGGGATGTTGTGCGCTTTGCGGGGAAGATCCTCCCCGCAAAGCGGCAAAGTCACAGGTTTACTTGTGACTTCTACCCCCCAACCGAAACCGCGGCGCGCCCAGCTTCCAACCTCGCAACAGGCACGCGATAGGGCGAACACGACACATAGTCGAGCCCGATGCTGTCGAAGAACGCGATGGAGTGCGGGTCGCCGCCGTGTTCGCCACAGACACCTAGGTGGATGTCGGGGCGCGCAGCCCGTCCCTTTGCTACCGCCTCGCTGACGAGTGCACCAACCCCTTCGATGTCGATGGACTCAAAGGGCGACACGGAGAAGATGCCCTTAGTGAAGTACTCACTAAAGAACGATGCTTCGACGTCGTCTCGGGAGAATCCCCAGGTCATTTGGGTCAAGTCGTTTGTGCCGAAGGAGAAGAACTCCGCGACTCCAGCGATCTGGTCTGCGGTCTTGGCGGCGCGAGGCAACTCGATCATGGTGCCGACACTGAAGGGGAGCTCTTGACCGGTTTCGCCTCGAACCAGGTCGGCGATGACGGCGATTTCCTTCTTCATCAGTTCCAACTCGGTGACCGTGGCCACGAGCGGGATCATGATCTCGGGCAGCGGGTTGAGGCCGCGGCCCTTCAAGATTGCGGTGGCCTCCAAGATGGCTCGCACCTGCATCGTGTAGAGCCCGGGGATGACGATGCCCAGGCGCACGCCCCGCATGCCGAGCATGGGGTTCATCTCGTGCAGTCGCTTGACCGCGTCGAGCACCTTGCGGTCGTGGCGTTTGCGGTGCCCCCGCATCTCAGCAACAGCCAGTTGCACCGAGAGTTCGGTGAAGTCGGGGAGGAACTCGTGCAGCGGCGGGTCGAGAAGTCGGATGGTGACTGGAAGTCCGTCCATCGCTTCCAAGATGCCCACGAAGTCATCGCGCTGCAGTGGCAACAACGCGTCGAGGGCCTCGGCTTGCTCTGCAGGGGTTTCTGCGACGATCAGGTTCTCAACGAGCGGTCGCCGCTCCCCCAAGAACATGTGCTCGGTGCGGCACAGGCCAACACCTTGCGCGCCAAAGCGACGGGCACGTTCGGAGTCGTCAGGGGTGTCGGAGTTGGCGCGCACCTTCATGCGGCGTACGGCGTCCGCGTGCTCCATCAGCAAGGCCACTGATGCCACCAAGTGGTCATCGGAGGCGTCACCCTCGAAGTAGCGAACCACCTTGGAGTCAGCCACCGGCACAGCGCCGTCAAAGATCTCGCCGGTGGTGCCATCGATGGAGATGACGTCACCTTCTTCGATGACCTTGCCGGTCTCGCGCACGACGAATTTGCCGGCTTTGGTGTCGACATCGAGATCGTCGGCTCCGCACACACAAGTGCGTCCCATGCCGCGAGCAACGACGGCCGCGTGTGAGGTCTTGCCGCCACGCGAGGTCAAGATGCCTTTGGCGACCATCATCCCGTGCAAGTCATCGGGTGAGGTTTCCTTGCGCACCAAGATCACGTCGTCGCCGCGCTCAGTCCATTCGACCGCTGTGGCCCAGTCAAAAACGGCCCTGCCGACGGCTGCACCTGGGGACGCGTTCATGCCCACGGCCAGCAAGGTGCGCTCAGCGTCGGTGTCGAAACGCGGGAACATCAGCGAGGCCAGTTGGGCACCGTTGACGCGGCGCAGGGCTTCGTCGAGATCGATGAGTCCTTCATCCACCATGTGTGCGGCGATCCGGAACGCAGCCTCGGGGGTGCGCTTGCCGACGCGCGTTTGCAGCATCCACAGTTTGCCGCGCTCAATGGTGAACTCGATGTCGCACATGTCTTTGTAGTGCTTCTCAAGTGTGTCCATGATGGCGATGAGTTCGTCGTACGACGTCTTGTCCAGCGCCTCCAGGTCGGCCAGCGCGACGGTGTTGCGAATGCCAGCCACCACGTCTTCGCCTTGCGCGTTTTGCAGGTAGTCGCCGTAGACGCCCACGTCACCGCTTGCTGGGTCACGGGTGAAGCACACCCCTGAGCCGCTTTGCTCACCTTGGTTGCCAAAGACCATGGCCTGCACATTCACGGCCGTGCCCAGGTTGTCCGGGATGCGCTCTTGGCGGCGATACAGCGCCGCTCGGTCGGTGTTCCAGGAGTCGAACACTGCCTTGACGGCAAGGTCTAGTTGCTCGCGCGGGTTTTGCGGAAAGTCGCGGCCCGCATGCTGCTTGATGAGTTCTTTGTACGTCGCAACCAGCCCAGCGAGGTCATCGGCCGTCAGATCGGTGTCGGCACTGGTACCGCGGACCTCTTTGGCAGCATCCATCGCTGCTTCAAACACGTCATGCTCGATGCCGAGCACGGTGCCACCAAACATTTGGACTAGGCGTCGGTAGGAGTCAAAGGCGAATCGTGCATCACCAGAGCGCGCCGCCAAGCCTTGGACCGACTCATCGTTGAGTCCGATGTTGAGCACCGTCTCCATCATCCCGGGCATCGAGAACTTTGCGCCCGAGCGCACGCTGACGAGCAACGGATCATTCGAGTCACCCAGGGTGCGCCCCATGGCCGATTCGAGTGCAGCGAGATGGGTGGTGACTTCGCCCGCGAGTTCGCGGGGTTCGCCACCCTGCTCGAGGTAATAGCGACACGTGTCGGTCGAAATCGTGAATCCGGGTGGCACTGGCAACCCGATCTTGGTCATTTCCGCGAGGTTTGCGCCTTTGCCGCCGAGCAGATCCTTGTGGTCCTTGTCGCCTTCAGAAAAGTCATAGACGTACTTCATAGCCCCACGCTAGACCTCCCCCGATTCGGGCGCAGCAGCGGTGAGCGCTAGTGGTCAATACAGCCCGAACGGACTATGGCGTAAATCACATTGCCTCACTAGGGTGCCTGAAAAGTGATCAAAGTCGAGGTATCAGCGGCACCTATTTCGGCTCCTAGTTGTGACCCAGCACAGCCAACACCACGTCGGGGGACTAGGTGAACATGACGCACAGCGTTCGACCAACGCACGAGGTTCCTTCTCCCCTGACCAAGAAGATCGAAGGAAGCCCATGTTGATATCTCTCCAACGAGCCCTCATTGGTGCCATGGCCCCCTGGCAAACGCTGCGGTCCTCGCATCTGTCCCGGCCTGCATCTACTGGCGCCGTCCTACTACCTACGCGCGTGCTCTAACACAAGGGAGAACTCATGTTGCCAACACTCAAGAGAGCGATGGCGGTCGCTGTCGCCGTGCTCACCACCACTGCGGTGCTCACGCCAGCCCAGGCAAGCATTGGTAGCGGGGACCAGAGTGCATGCGCCACCAAGGCGGGCGTTCTCTATTGTTGGGGCGCCAACCTGAAGGGCCAGTTAGGTCTTGGCGACACCATCACCCGCCACGCACCCACCCAAGTCGGCACCGCCACAAACTGGACATCTGTCAATGGTGGGTTCTTCCACATGTGCGCAATCAAAAGCAAGACACTGTGGTGTTGGGGCCAAAACGATTACGGCGAGCTTGGCCAAGGCACCACGAGCACTGCTGCCTCGAGCACAACCCTGCGCGTGGGCACCGCCGCAGATTGGAAGCAGGTTTCTGCGGGGGGCAGTACGACGTGCGGACTTCGAGGCAAGAAACTGTGGTGCTGGGGCCGCAACTTCAACTACATGGTCGGCCCGACCGACCTCGGCACCGAAGTAACGACCCCAACCCCGATTCGCCGCGATGTGAACTGGAAGCACGTGTCGGTGGGTATCAGCCACGTGTGTGCGATCCGGACCAACAAGCGGCTCTACTGCTGGGGCAGCAACACGTGGGGTGCGGTTGGCGACGGGACGACCACCGTTGTCAGTGCACCCAAGCGGATCGGCAGCAGTCGTTGGTTGGACGTCGGCACTGGCTACGGAGTGACCTGCGGCGTGAAGACCAACAAGACCGGCTGGTGCTGGGGCTACGGAGGCTCAGGCCATCTAACGGGCTCCTACGACAACGCCCTAACCCCGAGGCAGGTTCCCGGAACCTGGCGGACCATCCACATAGGGCAAACAGCTACGTGCGGGATCAAGCGTGACCGATCGTTGTGGTGTTGGGGATCAAACAACGCCGGGCAACTGGGCAACGGCACCACCATCAGTTCGCTCACCCCGGTTCACGTGGCGCTTCCGGCTGGAGCAAAGTCGGTGTCGCTCGGGTTCCATCACACCTGTGCCGAAACGATGACCCGTGAGGTCTATTGCTGGGGTTCAGACTCGACGGGCCAGATCGGCAACGGCACAGCGACATCGACCCAGGTCCTCACCCCCACCCGAGTGCTCTGACCTCCACCTTGCCTGACCAACTAGGGGGCACGAGACCTAGCTGATAGTTGGTGCCACGGTAGAAGTCAGGAGCGTGCGCAAGGCCCGCGTGATGAACTCATCACGTTGGGCCTTCGTGCTTTTTCTAAACCCCTCGATGAGCACTCCATCCAGGGCGGCGATCAAGGTGTCCGCGAGTTCAGCGGCCACATCGGGGCGGCTTCGGGCGATCAAGTCAGTGACCAAATCAGTCAACGCTGCTCGTTGCTCGGCGAACACCGCCGCCAACTCAGGTGACCGAGTCGCTTCAAGTGAGAGCTCGAGCCGGGCCAACAAGGTGTTGGGCTCGTTGAGCCAGGCCGCGAACATGGCGCCTGTTTCGACCGTGGCTCTCTCGGTGTCGGGCTCCCCGTCGAGCCTCAACGACATCGCGGCGATCTCTTCACGCACTCCCGTTACGACGTACGTCGCCAACGCAGTGAGCAGCGCTTGACGAGTGCGAAGGTAGGCCGAGCACGATCCCTGCGGCAGGCCTGCCTGGGCGTCCACGGCGCGGTGAGTGAGCCCACGAAGCCCATGTGCGGCCAGCACTTGCACTGCTGAATCGAGTATCAACCGCATGCGGGGCGAGAGCGCTTGGGCATGGGAGAGAGGAGCGAGCGACAACCAATTTGCCCCTTTCATGGCTTGTGAGGAACGACACTACTCCCGAATTTGAATCTCATCGTGGTTTGAGAGATTCTACATGTGTAGAGATTCTACGTATGTAGAAAGGATCGAAGATGACCTTCGACTTGTTCCCCGGATACATCTGGGTTGTCGCCATGATCGCAACCGCGCTGACCGTTGGCGCCCTGGCGCTGGTCGCAGCCGCAGTGGGGTTCTTCACCACCCACCACCGCATTCGCGTTGGCCGCCACGAAACCATGACCCACTACTACAGCCACCTGGCCTTGGGGCACTAGCCCCTCGTTGACCTCCCTCGCACGGACCTACCGGCGCCCCCGGACCCCCCTAGGTCCCTGGCCGACCGCCCCTGGCTCATCGAGCCGGGGGCGGTTTGGCTTTGCCCAGTCGCGCAAGCCACCACTGGAACACCTCGTCATCGCTCTCATACGCGCGTGTCATCAAACGGCCTGCCTCGACGAGATCGTCGCGGCTCCCCCGCTGCTGAGCGGTTCGCACGAGTTCACCGGCTCGACTCCACAAGCCCTCGTCCATCGGCACCGGCAGCCCAGCCACCTGTTTGGCCGACACCTTGATGGCATCAAGGTGCAGTGCCGTCCCTGCGTACGACGCAGCGCAGTACGCCGCAATCGGCGGCGACATCAACACTGCCGCGAGCAGCCACAGATCGGCCTCGGAATGAGGGACGACACTGATGACCGGCACAGATGGCAACCAGCCACCCTGCTCATCTGCAACCGCCTCGATGACCTTGCCCTGAGTGCCCACTAGCACCTTGGGGACGAGGCGCCGACGGGCCCACGACTTGAGTTTGGCGGGCAACGACTCCACATCGATCCGGGGAGCCGAATAGGACGACTTCGCGAATCGGATGGTTCGTTGGCCCCACAAACATTGGGCTGGGTCGATGAGCCCGGTCGTAATCAACGGCGGGTTGGTGCCCGCTAAGTCGTCGTAGACGAAGGGAATGAGTCCGTAGTACTCGTCTCGAAAGTCCGCCGAACAGTCAGCAAGCTCTCCTAACAGGCGCGTGGGCTCCAATCGCACTTCAGGGATCCCCTGAATACGCGCGAGCAATGGCCCCCAACTCGGGGGCAACTCATCAGCCCACGAGCCCACTTCCTCAACCGGTGAGCCGCTGAGCAACGTGACGGGCCCCTGCTGAGCGCCACGTTCGATCACCACAGCGCACGTGCGCACCCCTGCCTCAAACATGCGATCCGCAGAGGCCCACAGGCTCACCAGCGCACCAGCGTCCTGACATGCCGACCGCACCGGGCCAGCATCTCGAGTTGCCAGAAGCGAAACTGGCTGCACCATTGCGACGCGGCCAACTGGTCGCACCCAGTGCAACGCCCGGCTCAAGAAGATGGCGCTTAGGTCGGTATAGGCACCGCCGTCTGCGCGGTAGGAGCGCGCAGATTCCGCGTCGGGTGCCGTGGCGGACTCGAGTCGGTTAAGGAATGGCGGATTGCCGATGACGACGTCGTAACCTCCTGGCTCTAGCCAGGCTCCAAGCAAGGCGTCCTCACAGAAGAAGGTCGCGCCCGGTAGCAATCCAGTGGCAAGCGCCACGGCAACGGGATCAAGGTCCACACCGAAGAGGCAGCAGCTGGGATCTTCGGCTGATCCCAGCTCCATAAGCCGGCGACTCAAGCGGCGTCGCGCTTCGATCAGGAAGTAGCCAACCCCGCAAGAGGGGTCGACCACACGCAGCGCGAGCACGTCTGCCGGGGTTTGTGCCGCCGCCAGCAAGGGCTCCAACGATTCGTCGAGCAGGTGGTTGACCAGGGCGGGAGGTGTGTAAAAGGCGCCCTTGGTACGGCGGTCCTCCGCAGCCAATGCGCCCTGATAAATCTCCCCAACGCGAAGCGGGTCAAGCGTGGAGTCAGGAACCTCCGCACGGCCAGCAATCGCCGCCCTGACATAGCGTTCCTCCAACTCCACGAGCGCATCCTTGCGCACCAGGGGCAGCAACGCCGCTAGTTTTGCCCTGTGACCCAGACTGTTAGTGCCACCCCTCGCGAGGTCGAGCGCTGGTTCGTGCGCCGCGGATACGGCACGTTGCTTAGTGACACCGGGCTTGGTGTGAAGTCAGCCGTGCGCGCAGTGCCGGTGATGATTGCGCTTTTCGTCATCATGATGATGCTCATCGTCCCGAGCGCGGCGAAACTCTCCTTCGGAGGAGAGAGCAGCAAACTGTGGCTCGCGATCTTGATCTCCACAGCCGCTTTGGTCGGCACATGGGTGGTGGGGAACCTGGTGCGCCGACGCCCACCGTTTGCCAAGATCGTCAGCATTGGTTGGGTCGAGATGGTTGCCTTCGTGGCCGTGCCAACCATCACGTTTGCGATCAATCCTCAGGGATCAGCCTTTGTAGATGACAACGCCAAACTTGCTGGGCTTGTGCAACGAGTGGTGCTGATGGCCGCGATCGCCATCGTGCAAATCGTGCTCTTGGTCCTGGTGCTGTCGCTGATCCGATTGCGGGTCATCTCGATCACAACCGTGATGCTGCGTGAACTGTTTGGCACAGTCGCTGACACCGCCACCGTGATGGCTCGCACGCTGCCATTGCTGCTCGGTGTGATCACCTTTATCTACTTCACCACTGAGGTGTGGCAGACCTTTGGCGAGTTGCCACCACTGCCATATTCCCTCTCGCTGCTCATCTTCATCGCGATGAGCCTGCTGTTTCTGCTGCGCCGCGAACACCTCGATCTTGACAACCTCAGCGCCTTCGAGACCCCCGAAGACTTGCGTGAGGCCTTGGCAGACACCCCGCTTGCGAACGCTGAGGTGAGTCACATCAAGAACTGGCCGATCTCGGCGCCCTTGAGCGCGCAACACGAGCGCAACCTGCTCGTGGTCGCAGCCATCTCTCGACTGGTTGTCGCGACAGTGGTGGGCTTAGCCGTGCTGGGCTTCTTCTTCTTGCTGGGGTTCATCGTTGTCGACGCAGTGGTGATTAAGTCATGGCTGACCCACGCACCTGACACGATCGCTAGCTGGACGTTCGCCGGGCACACCTACGACCTGACCAGACAACACCTCAAGGTCGTTGGGTTCTTGGCCGTGTTTTCTGGGTTCTATTACGCAGTTGTCTCCGCGACCGATCCCAGTTTGCGTCAAGGCATTGCCGACTCAACTCAAGACCAGGTGCGCGAGGTCTGCGCTGCGCGCGTCGTACTGCTCAACCCCGCCAAGCACTGATGGCCAAGTACTGATGGCCAAGCGTCCCGCGGCCGGCCCGATCCCTGTAGTGCAGGGCTACCCAGATCTCCGCAGGCTGCCCGGCGGCCACACCCATGAGACCTACCTGGGCACCCACGACGGTGAAGATGTGGTGGTGCGCGTCTACGGCTCCGGCACCCGGCGCAGGGGCCCAGAGGCACCCGGAGTGCAAGCCGGAGTACACCGCTTGGCAGCCGGCATTCTGCCCGTGCCCCGCCTCATCGAATGGCGACCCGGAGTGCATGGGTTGCTGGTGACCAGCCGACTGCCCGGAGTCCCCTTGCATGGCGTTTTGGAGTACGCCGACGCAGACCTGCAACACCGACTCGGCACCTCCATGGGTGAGGTGCTGGGCCGAATGGCCAACATGGCGATGACCGGTCCTGGGTGCTTGAAGAACGAGAAACTCCTGCTTGGGCCGTGGGAAGCACATTCAGAGTCATTGGTGACCTGGCTTGCCCATCACACCCCCGGCAGCGCCTTGGAGCAGTTGGGCACCGAAGTGCTCGACGGGTTGCGGGTTCTGGCCGAGCAGGGTGATGAATTACTCGCCATCTCACCGCGCGCAGTGCTCGTGCACGGCGACCTCTCACCGCGCAACGTGCTGTGCGACCCCACCTCCGGGCAGATCACCGGCCTGATCGACTGGGAGTTCGCTCGCTCAGGTCACCCGGTCGAAGACGCAGGCAAGATGATTCGCCGCCACGGCGCTCTGCCCTTTGCCGATCACATGCTCATGGCAATGAATCCCTGGTTGCCCACACGAGAGCAGGCAAGCCTGCCCGAACTCATGGCCAGAGCGCGGGCCGCAGATTTCTACTGGCTCATCGAGGTTGGCTCGCGACGCGGCGGCTCACCAGCCACCAACCGTGCCTGGAAACTCCTGCGCAAGATGGGTGCACAACGCACCTTGTTGCCTGATCGCACCTAACAGACACCCGACTCGGGTATGTTCTCCCAAACTCGCAGGGGGGAGCGCATGGACAGCACCGTGTCACCGCTAGCGACTATGCGCGCCTGGAGCCCCCGTCACTGGCTGGTCGCCCTCGTGGTGAGCGTGCTGAGCTACGTCATCGTCGCGTTGCCCACCGATCTGATCGACAACCCAGTCTTTGGCCGCGAAATCCCACCCACATGGTGGTCGCGACCTGCCTTGGCGATCTCATCAGTGTTAGCCGGACTGCTGGTCGCAACCTACGTTGGCTCGCCGGTCACCCAACGCGACCCTGAGCAACGCAAAGGGTGGGTCGGCGCGGTCTTGACCTTCTTCGCAGTCGGTTGTCCGGTGTGCAACAAACTGGTGCTGCTAGCACTCGGCAGCGCCGGAGCCATCACGTGGTTCCAACCCCTGCAACCGGTGCTGCAAGCACTCGCCATCGGGTTGCTCGGATATGCCTTAGTGACGCGTCTGCGCACCGCCCAAGCCTGCCCGGTGCCGAGCCCATGACCGATCTCACACTCGTCATTGGCGACATCGAAGCAGCCCGCTTGGTGTGCGATCAGTTGCGTACGAGCGGAGCTAACCTCGTGCACCTCTTGGAGCCCACGGACCGGGAGCTGACTAACCTCACCGACCAAACATGGGCAGCGGTTGCGATCGTCGTACGCAGCGATGAGCACGCGCTGCGCTACGCGCTTCTCGTCGAACACCTTCAGCCGGGCGTGCGTCTAGTCGTGACGGTCTTCGACCGCACGCTGGCTCGCCGACTCGCTGAAGTGATCCCCCACTGCAGTGTTTCCTCCCCAGCTGACGTCTCTGCTCCGGTCATCGCAGCCCAATGCATGGGCCAAGCGGACCTCTGGGTCGGCGCACACCAGCGGGTGAGTGAGTCAGGCAAAGCGCTACGGATCGATCCCGCACCACCGAGCCGAGTCAGAGGACTCCTGGCGACCGTGAGGCGCTGGCTTATCCCGCATTGGTACGGCGGGCGCGAGGGCATGGTCGTGACCGGCCTCGTCGGGCTCTTGGGAATCGTGGTACTCGATTGGTGTATCTCGGTGTTCACTCTGCACGAGCCGCCGATCAAGGCTCTTTATGCAGCTACCCGAATTGTGGCAACCGTCGGTCCGGCTAACGTCACAGAACACACCCCCCAGTGGTACCTCGCATTGTCCGCAGTGATGATGCTCGTGGCCATCGGGTTCACCGGTACCTTCGTCGCCGGCCTCGTTGAGTGGCTGGTGAACGCGAACACTGCCGGGCTTGTGGGTCGTCGTCGGGTGCCAGATCGTGACCACGTGGTGATCAGCGGGCTAGGTCAGGTGGGCATGCGCGTGAGCCTCCTCCTGCGCGAGCTTGGCGTCGATTCGGTGGTACTAGAGCGGCGTTCTGACGCACCCAACCTCACATTGGCACGCGCTTTGCACGTGCCAGTCATCGTGGGAGACGCGCGAGATCGCAGTGTGCTGCGCCGAGCTGGTTTGCCACGAGCTCGGGCGTTGGCCGCGTTGGGCTCGGCCGACATCGACAACATCGCAGTCGCGGTCTCCGCGTCTGCAGTCGCTGCCAACGTGCCCGTCGTACTGCGCGCTGGCGAAGATCCGGTGGTGTCTGAGAGCCAATCACTGTTTCGCATTGGGCAGGTCTGCGATGTGTCCGCTCTCAGCGCGGCCTGGGTCAGCGCGGCGCTTGCTGGCCCAGCTCCCGATTTGGTCCTGCCACGCGGCGACACACTGTGGGCTTATGCACCAGAGGGTGCCTGGTCCTCGATTCCTCACCCCTCCCGGTGCACGTGCACCCCAACCCCTGATCGGACATCAACATGACCACACCTGGACCAGGCGAGGGCTACACCCTGTCTGGAGTCTTTACGACCATCGCCTCGGCAGTGCCCGACAACGTCGTGATGGTGCAAGGCGAACGCCGTCAGACCTATGCGCAGACCGACGCCCACATCGATGCTGTGGCCCACTTCTTGGTCGAGCGCGGGCTGGGTTGTCACACCGAACGCCACGACCTCGAAGGCCACGAGTCGGGTCAAGACCACGTGGGGCTCTACCTTCGCAACTGCCCCGAATACCTCGAGGGCATGGTGGCCGCCTTTAGGGCACGCACTGTGCCGGTGAACATCAACTACCGCTACGTCACAGAAGAACTGCGCTATCTGCTGCACGATTCTGGGGTCAAGGCGCTGATCTACGGTGCTGAGTTCGCTGGCGAAGTCGCGGCGCTGCGCGACGAACTGCCCGCACTGACCACGTTGATCCAGGTGCCCGACGGCAGCGGCAACGCGTTGCTTCCTGGTGCAGTCGAGTACGGCGACGTACTGCAAACCCCGTGCCCTCCCCAAGGCATGCCGACGCCACAAGGTGAAGATGCCTATGTGCTCTACACAGGTGGCACCACGGGCATGCCCAAGGGCGTGTTGTGGCGCCAGCACGACATCTATGTCTCCTCGATGGGCGGCACGCCGTTCGGTGCGACAGAGCCGTTCGCCTCTTACGAAGCGATCGCCGAACACGCTCGATCTGGCGGGTCGAAGGTGACCTTGTTGATGACGCCGCCGATGATGCACGGCGCCGCTCAGTGGTCGGGCTTCCACATCATGACTGGCGGCGGCACCCTGGTGTTGCTGGCCAACACCCAACGCCTAGACCCGGTCGAGGCACTCACCTTGATCGGCAAGGAAGGTGTCGTCAGCCTTCCCGTCGTCGGAGACGCCATCGCGTTGCCGATCATTGAAGAGGTCGAGCGCGCCCAAGCCGCTGGGCAGCCCTATGACCTGAGCAGTTTGGCGTCGGTGAACAACGGCAGCGCCGCGTTGACCCCCGCAGTGAAGTCACGCATCTTCAAGGCCTTGCCCAACGTCATCGTGCTCGACGTCGTGGGGGCATCTGAGACCGGGATGCAGATGAGTTCATTTGCTTTCAACGGTGCTGAAGGCGATGCAGCGACCTTCGCCGCTCAACCAGACACCGCAGTCGTCGACGACGGTTTCACCCGGTTGCTTGATCCCGGCGAGGGCGGCGGATGGCTGGCTCGCAAACAGACCGTTCCGATGGGATACCTCGGGGACCCGGAGAAGACTGCGCGCACCTTCCCGCTCATTGACGGTGTGCGCTGGGCGATCCCAGGCGATCGAGCCGAGATCCTCGACGACGGGCGCATCGTGTTGCTTGGTCGCGACTCGGTGACCATCAACACTGGGGGTGAGAAAGTCTTCGTTGAAGAGGTCGAGCGAGCTTTGATCCACCACCCTGCGGTCCGCGACGCCATCGTCGTGGGACGGCCCTCAACTCGTTGGGGCAATGAAGTCGTTGCCGTCGTCGCACTCGATGAAGAGGCCACCGATGAGTCACTGCTCGCCGAAGCCGCCAAGCACCTGGCTAGGTACAAGTTGCCTAAGGAGTTCATCCGGGTGCCTGCCGTCGTACGTTCCCCATCGGGGAAGGCTGACTACCGCTGGGCGAAGTCGGTGGCTACCACCTAGCTACACCGGCCAGATCGGCAGCGACTCACGGTCGGTGAAAACAAAGTTCGATCCGGTCGAGAAGCGTGTCACCGCAACTTCGCCTGCCTCCTTGGCAGGGTGCTCGTTGCGGGTCACTCGCAGCGTCCAGGTTTCACCACCTGAGATTGCTACATCAAGGTGTGGGTCAACCGCACGAACGATCGCCTGCAGCGGGCGGGTTTCATCGGGCCCGCACAGGGATATCCAGGCGCCGTCCTTGTGCGCGAGACTCGGTTTGAGCGTGAAGGTGCTCCCGTAGGCCACCATCTCGACGTACTCCTGCGGATTGAGAATCGGATGGAGCCGCAGCACCTCTAATGCGCCCGACGCATCGGCAGGGAGCCCCAAACAGCGATGGATGCGCTCAGCGGCGATGCCTGCCCAGCCGGTGAGTTGTTTGAGGGCAATCTCGCGAGTGTGCTCGACATCTGCTCGCTGGCTCACTGCAAGCACGAAGCTCAGGTTTAGTAGGTGCATTTGCAGGCACACCTCATCAGCGATCCGCACCAGGGCAGCGTGTGAGAAAGCCGCGAAATCAAGGTCCGACTTCAGTTGCCCGGAGTAGTGAGACTCCCCCTCGTCGCTGGGATCGATCGCCTTCAAGGCAAGTCCGGCAGCCTGTGTCTTGGCGATCTCGAAGTACGCCGGCAGCGCGCTCACCTCGGGATGTTGCGGATCGATCGACACCGTCCACTCACAATGCGGGGTGCGTTCCTTGGGTGTGCGAGGTGGTCGATGCACTGGCCGCACCTGCGCCTTGGGGTTCGTGGCGACCGCCGTGGCGTCGAAGGTGGGATCCTCGATGTCGTGGCACATGGATCGCACGTAGTCCTCACCCATGGGCTCCACGTCCATCAACGCCCCACAGTGGGCCAGCACGAAAGAGCCGTGCTGGGCATCATCCACGGTGAATCTGATGTCCATGAACTGCGGCGGTGCCCCGATGTCTAGCTGCAACCCCTTGAAAATCGTGGGCACGTCGTCGCCTTCAAAGCCCAGTGCCTGTTGCATCCGGCGTGTGTAGACCGGACTGGCACCTGACCACTCCTCGATCGCGACCTGCGCCATCTGCTCGCGTCCAAATGCCTCGATGCACCAAGCCATGCCGGATCGATCAATGAGTTGACCAATCAACAACAACTCAGGGAGCAAGATGGCCAGTTGCTCCCGACTCAACGAGGCGTATCTGCTCATGAGCCCATCATGCAGTAGCTGATGAGTTGGGCCCTTGCCTGAGTCGCAGTGGGGTCAGGCTTTGACTAGATCTTCGATCGCGCTAGCCAACATGTCGATCTCAGACTCCTCGATCACGATGGGCGGCGCGAGCCGGATCGTCGAGCCGTGAGTGTCCTTGGCCAAGATGCCCTTTTCGAGCAGACCCAAGGTGAGTTCACGACCCGAGTGCCCGCCAGGCTCGACATCGAGACCGAACCACAAGCCACGGTGCCGCACTGCCGCGAGGCCATTGCCCACCAGTGGGTCGAGCCGGGCCGCGAGGCGTTGACCCAGTTGGGTTG
>WBZP01000979.1_pt1 | contig 36980 bp, 30 predicted proteins | sample 5204301 | NCBI WGS metagenome assembly WBZP01 (sample SAMN12412401, study PRJNA552823) | activated sludge metagenome | isolation source: activated sludge from nitrification reactor of wastewater treatment plant... | place: USA: Pennsylvania | collected 2017 | reverse complement strand
CTTGGTCGTTTCGGGCATCACCCGGTTGAGGCTGAGCAGCGTGCCGACGAGGTGCACGTCGGGTTCCACCGCGTCGAGCATCTCGGGCTCGAGCAGCAGCCGGGTCAGGTTGAGCCGCGAGATCGCGTCGCGCTGCATGACCTGGACCACTGTCGACGGGAAGTAGGTGCGGATGTCGCCGAGCCAGCGGGCCACCTGCGGCGCCGACGCGCCGAGCCCGCCGTTGCGGTCCTTCGACGACGACCGCTGCTCGGTGTCGTAGAGGGCCGCCATCGCCGCGTCGACGGCGGAGTCGGAGGTGCCCAGACCGATGCCCAGGCCCTGCTCGGAGGGGGCCCCCAGGATGAGGCGCCACCGCCGCAGCCGCTCCTGCTCGTCGACGTGCGTCACGGTGCCACCCCCAGGATCGAGGCGACGCGCGCGATGGCCGGCGCCGCGCGGTCGAAGTCGACGTCCCAGTCGCCGGAGCCGGTGCGCACCGCCGAGCCCGTGGTACGCCGTACCGCGTCGCCGATCGCGCGGCGCTCGGGCGGGGCGAACTCGCCGAACGTCCGGCGCAGCAGCGGGACGACGTCGAGGAAGTCCTGGTCGTCGAGCGAGGTCACCCAGTCGTCGACCAGACCCAGCAGCACGCGGTCGTGCACGAGGAGCAGCCCGCCGCCCGCGAGGAAGCCCTCCACCCACGTGGCCTTCGCGGCGGGCGACGGCCCGACGGACAGCGCACGGGACAGGTGCTCTGCCGCCTCCTCTCCCCCGAGCCGTCCGGAGCCCAGCAGCAGCCGGACGACGCGGCCCGCGACGAGGCCGTGCACGTCGTGGCGGCCGGCGAGGCCCGACAGCGTCGCGAGCCACTGGTCCGTCGCCTCGTCGTCGGCGAGCAGGCCGAGCGACTGGTGCACCTCGTCGATGCGGACCCGCAGCTCCGCGGCCGCGTCGTCGTCGAGCCCACCGACCGCCGCCGGGAGGCCTGCGCAGATGCGGATCACCGAGGCGTCGACCACGCGTCCGAGCGCCGCGACGTCGGTCCCGCGTACGTCGCCGTACTGCACCGACCGCACGAGCGAGGGCACCGCTGCCATCAGGGTAGTGACGTCGCTGCTCGACGCGGCCTTGGCGTCGAGCGCCGACAGCAGCTCGGGCATCGCGTCGGGGAGATCGGCCAGCAGGGCCGATTCGACGGTGACCGCGATGTCGGCGAGGGTCGGTGCGTTGCGCGCGACGCCGACGGCGCGCGCGGCCGCCGCGGTCGGCACGGTGCTCCCCCACACGGACGCCTCGACGACCGCGAGCGTGAGCTCCGGCGACCACCGCAGCTCCCACGGCTCGCGGAACGTGCCCTTCGATCTGACCTGGCTGTCGGCCGGCTGGGCCCAGTCGATGCCGAGCACGCGCAGGCGGTGGAACAGCCTCGAGCGCTGCGCATCGGTGTCGTTGCGCAGGTCGAGATCGAGGGTGCGCGCTGCTTCCACCTTGAGCCGCAGGCGCTTCGCCGTGGCGGCGAGATCGGCGGCGAGGGGGACGGTCGGCACCGACTCCGGCACCGTGCCGAACGCCTCGCCGACCACGAGCCGGCGCGTGACGAGATCGAGCGGGACGTCGTCGCCGTCGCAGAGGACCGAGCGCGTCGCCTCCATCACCTCGTCGAGCCCCGCGAGCCCGCGCCCGCGCAGCGTGGCCAACGTGTCCGCGAGCCGGGTCGCCTCGATGACGTGCGCCGACGACACCGGGAGGTCCTCGGCACGCAGCACGCCCGCGACCCGTGTGAGCCAGGTCGCCACCGTGCGCTCGGTGCATGTGAAGAGGTGGTGGTACCAGCCGGGCGAGGTGATGCCGGCGCCGTACCCCGACGCCGTGGCCAGCCGCGAGTGGGTCCACGGCACCCACGTCACCGCCACCTTGCGCTTGGGCAGCCCGCGCAGCACCCGTGCGTCGGCAGCGGCGGTGCTCGTCGCTACGTCGACGACCGGCGAGTGCCACGCGCCGCAGACGACGGCGATGCGCGCAGCACCGTCCTTGATCGCCGACCGGACCGTCTGGCGCATCCACGCCTCGCGGCGCTCCTCGTTCGCGGCGTCGAGACCCGTGTGCGGCGACGTCGCACGCAGCTCGGCCATCGCCTCGCGGATCGCGTCGAACGGCGCCTGGCCGTGGACGCGCGACTCGACGACGTCGTCCCACCAGCGCTCCGGATCGCTGTAGCCGCCGGCCAGCGCGAGCATCGCGATCGGATCCTGGTGCAGCGAGCTGCCGGGTGCTGGCGCGTCGATGACGGGCTCGACGGCGTCGACCTCCGTGCCGCCCTCGCCCGCCGTCCGGTCGTGCTCCGCGGCAGGCTCATCGCGCACGAGCGACGCGCTCGCCGGGAGGTCGCAGAAGCGCACCGGTACGTCGTGAGCCACGGCCCACGCGATCGCCTGCCACTCGGGCGAGAACACCGCGAACGGCCAGAACGCCGCGTCGCGCGGCGCGTCGGCGGCGTACGCGAGCAGGGCGACAGGCGGCTCGAGGGTGTCCATCGCAGCGAAGGCAAGGAGCGGGTCGGCGTCGGACGGACCCTCGACGAGCACCAGGTCGGGCCGCAGCTCGTCGAGCCGCGAGCGGACAGCGCGCGCCGACCCGGGTCCGTGGTGACGGATCCCGAGGACGTCGACGACGGGCGGGCCCGCCGGTGCTCCGGTCACGCGTTCGAGTCCCTGCACGCGCGGTAGAAGTCCTCCCAACCCGGGCGCTCGCGCACGACCGCCTCGAGGTACTCGGTCCACACGACGCGGTCGGCGACCGGGTCACGCACCACCGCGCCCTGGATACCGCCGGCGACATCGCTCGGGCGCAGCACACCGTCTCCGAAGTGCGCCGAGAGCGCGAGGCCGCTCGTGACGACCGAGATCGCCTCGGCGGTCGACAGCGTGCCGCTCGGCGACTTCAGCGCCGTACGACCGTCGTTCGTCGTGCCGGAGCGCAGCTCGCGGAACACGGTGACGACGCGCCGGATCTCCTCGATTGCAGCCGGCACCTCGGGCAGCTCGAGCGACGCCCCGAGCTGCTCGACGCGACGCGCGACAATGTCGACCTCCTCCTGCTCGGTGGCCGGGAGCGGGAGCACCACGGTGTTGAAGCGCCGGCGCAGCGCGCTCGACAGCTCGTTCACCCCGCGGTCGCGGTCGTTGGCCGTCGCGATCACGTTGAAGCCTTTGGCCGCCTGCACCTCTCCCCCGAGCTCGGGCACGGGCAGCGTCTTCTCCGACAGGATCGTGATGAGAGCGTCCTGCACATCCGACGGGATGCGAGTGAGCTCCTCGACGCGCGCGATGCGTCCCTCGCGCATCGCGGTCAGCACCGGCGAGGCGACGAGCGCGGCGTCGGACGGACCCTCGGCCAGCAGCCGGGCGTAGTTCCAGCCGTAGCGGATCGCCTCCTCGGAGGTGCCCGAGGTCCCCTGCACGAGCAGCGTGGAGTCGCCGGAGATCGCAGCCGCGAGATGCTCCGACACCCACGTCTTCGCGGTCCCGGGTACGCCGAGCAGCAGCAGGGCGCGGTCGGTCGCAAGCGTCGCGACGGCCACCTCGACGAGCCGCCGCGGCCCGACGTACTTGGGGGTGATCACCGTGCCGTCGTCGAGGGTGCCGCCGAGCAGGTAGCTCACGACAGCCCAGGGCGACAGCCGCCACGAGGGCGGGCGCGGCCGGTCGTCGGCCGCCGCGAGAGCGGCGAGCTCCTCGGCGTACGCGTCCTCGGCGTGCGGGCGGAGCAGCGTGGTTCGGTCGGGCTCGTTCACGGTCACGTGAGCTCCTCGCGCAGGCGGTGTCGGGTGGTGAGGACGTCGAGGGCGGCGGAGGCCGCCGACCAGAGGGCCGAGCCGGGCTCGAACGACGCGACGCGGGCCCGGAGCGCGTCGATCACAGGGCCGGGCGCGTCGGCCGGTGCGGCATGGGCGGCGGCGTCGAGCAGCAGCTGCGGAGTCGACGGGTGCAGCGCGCGCATGCCGCCGGTCGCCTCGACCACGGCGAGGGCGACCTCGGTCGACCACGGCCGCGGCAGCTGCTGGGCGAGACGCGTCAGGTCGCCGGACATCTGCGGCCCCGCCGACCGGATGGCCCGGGCCTGGTCGGCCGCGGGCAGATGCGCGATGAGAAGGACGTGCAGGGCTGCGTCGTGCTCGACCAGCGCCCGGCACCAGTCGACGTCGCCGGACCGCTGCGCCGACGCGGACAGGCCGCTGAGCAACGACATCGACCAGTCCGACGCCGCCGCCAGCGCGACGATGCGCGAGGCGTCGGCCTCCAGGGCCAGCGACAGCTCGCGCAGCGGCACGCAGGCCAGGACCTGCGTCAGGAAGTAGGCGCGACGACCGCCGGACCCCTTCGGCGGGTCGGAGACCTGGTCGCGCTTGAGCGAGGCGTCGAGCTCGTCGACCGGCTCGACCACGAGACGGGTCCGCAGCAGGCTCCGCTCGAGGCGCACCCAGCTCGTGGCGCGCGCAAGCATGCGCTGCGAGTACGCCGATCCCGGCAGCAGCGCCAGCAGGTGCGACGCGACACGACGGACCTCGCCGCGCCGGTCGTCGAGCGCGGTCTCGAGGAGCTCCTCGTCGTCGGGGCCGAGGCCCGTGCGCAGCTCCGAGAGAAGCCTGGCGCGCTCGTCAGCCGCCTGGCTCGACCAGCTCGACCGCAGCTCCTCGCGGGCCAGGGCCGGGTCGCTCTCTCGCGCCGCGCGCAGCCACGCGATGCGGTCGGCGAGGTCGCCGTGCGTCCAGCGCTCGCGTCCACCCCAGGGGTCGGGGACGTCGGCCTCGCGCCGCGCCGCCGTCAGCACGTCGTCCCACTCGGGTCGCAGCGCCGCGAGCCAACGACCGCGCTCCCCCAGCGCACCCGCGACGGGGACGCGCAGCCGGTCGGCGTGGGTGCGGGCCAGCTCGAGCAGCGTCGGCAGGTGCCGGTGCGGCGCGTGGTGCCCGGTCGCGGCGGCGACGGTGAGCCACTCGGCGAGGAGCGCGCGGTCCTCGCCCTGCAGCAGGCGCGCGAGCGTCGCCGCTGCCGGGCCGGCGACTTCCGCCGTGGCGTCGGCGGGAGCGCGTCCGATCGGCTCCGTCTCCGGGCCTCGCGCGCCGGCTCGCTCCGCGACGTGCACGAGCGACGCCGCAGCGAGCAGGACCTCCGGCGCGGTCGCGTCGAGCCGCGACGCCGGCTCGCGCACGCCGTCCGGCAGCGTGTCGACGTCGAGCGGACGTCGCTCGGTGCCCATGAGCGCGACCGGGACGAGCTCCTCCCACGGATCGGTCACAGCGCCACCACCCCGTCGTCGGTCACCACGGAGAGCGGAACCGTGCCGCGAGCCGTCTGCTCGGCCAGCACGCGCACCCGCTCGCCGCCCGACACCGCGAGCAGCACCCACGGGTCGCCGCCGGACAGCTGAAGGGATCCCGTGCCGTCGTAGAGGACCCAGCCGTCGGCGCCCCGGCCCACGGCGACGGACTCGAGCAGCGCGGGCCACGACCGCAGCCACGGGTCGGCGGCCAGCGCTTCGGCGTACGCCGACCGCGCCTCGTCGACGGTCGTGCCGAGCAGCGCTCCCGGCCCTCCGGGCTCGGACCGCCGTTCGCCGACGAGGGCTCGCAGGGCGGGCGTACCGGGATAGAAGTGCAGCGACGCCTCGAGGCTCGTGCCCGCGAGCAGCGAGGTGTCGAGCACCTGACCGGTGACAGCGAACGACAGGACGAGCGCGTGCCGCCCGCTGCGCTCGCCGAACAGCGCCGCGCGCCGCACCATCAGCCGGTCCTCGGTCGAGTCGCGCACCGACAGCACGCACCAGCGGTCGGTCACAGGTTCGGTGGCGAGCACGTCCTCCTTCGCCGTCGTGTAGCCGACGTGCGACCGCACGGTCGCGGCGAGGTCGTCGGGCAGCGCGTCGAGCGTGGCGTGCGCGCGGGCCAGCACGTGCAGGCCGGCGTACTGCTGGAGCAGCGTGCGCGGCCAGCTCTCGTCACCCACGACCGACGACGGGATCTGGCGCAGCCAGGTGGCCACGCCGGGAGCCTGCGCGTCGACCATGCGCGCAGCCATGCCGTCGAAGTGCGCGTAGGAGCGGTCGACCGACATGAGCCCGACGCGCACCTGGTCGCAGAGCCAGCGGTCGAGGTCCTCGAGCCCCGCGGCAACGCGTGCCGCGCGCTGCTCGGCCCGTCGTTCCGCGGCAGCGGGGTCGGCGGGCGCATCGCCCGGCGCGGCGGCTCGACGCGGAGGCGCGGCAGCCTTCGCCGCGCGTGTGTCGAGCCAGGTCTGCGCGAAGTCGGCGGGCTCGACAGCGTCGGGAACGACACCGGCGGACCACAGCAGCATGAGGCCGATCGCGTGCTTGCACGGGAACTTGCGGCTCGGGCACGAGCACCTGAACGCGGGGCCGTCGAGGTCGACCGCGGTCTGGTACGGGTTCTTGCCGCTGCCCGCGCAGAGTCCCCACACAGCTGCCGACGTCGCACCGAGCTCGGTCCACGTCGACGGCGTCGCGAGCCCACGCCCGGCACTGAGCGACGACGCGTCCGGCGCCAGGCCGGCGACCGCGTCGTCCGGCCAGCGAGCCCCCATGGTTCGGGAGGCTAGCAACGCCGACGGCCCGCCGCCGTGCCGACATCGCGGGATCGGGCCAGCGGATCCACGGCGTCGCCGCACGTACGGCGAGGGGCAGCCGAACGGCAGCGACCGCCGTCGGCGCCGCGCCCGAGCTCGGGCATGGGTGCACCGGGCGTGCGCAGGACCGGCTCGGTCAGCCGACGGCTGCGCGGTCGGCGAGGACGGCTTGGCTGGAGAAGCGGGCCTGCGACCCGATGACGCATCCGCCCGGATGCGTGCCCGAGCCGCACTGGTAGTAGCCGTGGATCGGGGTGCGGTAGTCGGAGTAGCCCGGCGCCGGCCGGAAGGCCCACATCTGGGGCAGCAGGAACTCGCCGGCGTAGATGTTGCCCTCGGACAGGCCGGTGGTGCGCTCGATGTCGAGCGGCGTCACGACCTCGCGGTGCAGCACCAGCTCGGAGAACCCCGGGAAGACCTCCTCGAGGCGGCGCTGGACAGTGTCGCCGAGGTTCTCCCGCTCCGCGTCCCAGGTCGACCCGCGCAGCTCGTACGGCGTGTACATCGTGAAGCACGACAGCACGTGCTTGCCGGGCGGCGCCATGTCGGGGTCGATGAAGGACTGGAAGCAGGCGTCGAGGTAGGGCCGCTCGGAGTACCAGCCGTACTTCGCGGCGTCGAAGGCCCTCTCCAGGTACTCGATCGACGGCCCCACCGAGACGAACCCGTGGAACATGTCGGTGCGGTCGCCGAGCCCGGGGTAGCGGGGCACCCCGTCGAGGGCGAAGTTGACCTTGGACGCCGTGCCCTGGAACCGGTAGCGCTCCACGGACTCGACGAGGTCGGTCGGCAGCTCGCGCGGGTCGACGAGGTCGAGGAACGTGTGCCGCGGGTCGAGCGAGCTCACGACGGTGCCGGCGCGGAGCTCGGTTCCGTCGGCGAGCACGACGCCGCGCACGGCTCCGTCCTCGGTCAGCACGTGGTCGACGACGCTGCCGTAGCGGATCTCGGCGCCGAAGGACTCCGCGGCGCGCGCCATCACCTGGGTGAGCCCGCCGTTGCCGCCCTTGTGGAACGACCACGACCCCATCTCGCCGTCGTGCTCGCCCATGCCCATGTAGAGCATGACCAAGCCCGAGCCCTGCGACATCGGGCCGACCTTCGTGCCGATGATGCCCGACCCCGCGAGCCACCCCTTGAGCACGTCGGTCTCGAAGTAGTCGTCGAGGAAGTCCGCGGCGCTCCCGGTGATGAGGCGCACCGCATCGTGGATGACCTTCTTGGGCGCCGACCCGAGATGGCCGAGCAGCCAGGCGATCTCGTCCTTGTCCTCGGCCTTGCCAGACCAGAAGTTCGGCGGACGCCGGTCGAAGATCGGCTTCATGAACTGCTGCACGCGCGAGAAGTCGTAGGAGTAGCGCTCGTACGCGTCGGCGTCGCGCACCGAGTGGCGCTCGATCTCCTTGAGGTTCAGCTCGTGGTCGGCGGTCATGTAGAGGTAGTCGCCGTTCTCCATGGGCACGAACGTCGTCGGCATGTAGAGCGGCCGGAACCCGTGCTTCACGAGCTCGAGCTCGTGGATGACCTCGTTGCGCAGCAGCGAGAGCCCGTAGGAGAACGTGGTGAACGAGAAGCCGGGGTGCAGCTCCTCGGTGATGGCCGCACCGCCGACGAACGAGCGCTGCTCGAGCACGAGCGTGCGCAGGCCGCCCTTGGCGAGGTACGCCGCGTTCACGAGACCGCTGTGCCCACCGCCGATGACGAGGGCGTCGTAGGAGTCCTCGGACATGTCAGGCGACCTTCCGCTCGGGAGCGTAGAACGGCATCGGGCTCACGCGCGCAGGCACGTTGACGTAGCGGTGGCTCACCGACTGCTCGACGTGCACCACCGTGCCCAGCGCCGAGAGCTCGGGGCGGACCCGGGCGATGCCGATGTGCCGCTGCACCATCGGCGAGTACATGAAGCTGGTGGCATAGCCGGCTCGTTCGCCGGAGTCGTCGTAGAGCATCGTCTCCCAGCCGACCGGGATCTCGTCCTTGGGCGGCACCAGACCTGCTCCCTCGTAGAGCCGCTCGTAGGCGAGCCAGTCGACGACGAGGCCGACGGTGGTCCATCGCGACAGGTTCTCGCGCGCCTCGCGCAGCAGGGCGCGGCGCCCGATGAAGGGCCGGCTGTCGTCCTCGATGTTGCGCAGGAGCCAGCCCAGGCCGAGCTCGCGCGGTGTGAACGTGTCGTGCTCGGTGTACGCGTAGCGGGCGGAGGTGAACTCCGCGCCGTACAGCGGGAGCCCGGCCTCGATGCGCGCCATGTTGAGCGCCTGGTTGCCGAACGGCGCCATGCCGTACGGTGCTCCGGCCTCGATCAGCGCGTCGAGCACGGTGAGCGCCGAGTCGGCCGGGATCGCGAGCTCGAAGCCGAGATCCCCGGTGAAGCCGGTGCGGCTGATGGTGACGGGTACGCCGGCGACCTTGGCCTGCGTCAGCGCGAAGAACGACAGCCCGCCGACCTCGGGCGCGAGCGTCGCGAGGATCTCGCGCGACTTCGGACCCTGCAGCGCCAGCGTGGCCCACTCCTGCGAGACGTCGAGGATCTCGACGTCGAGGCGACCCTGCAGGCCGAGGAGGTAGCCCGCGTTCGGCTGCGCCGCGGTGAGCAGGAACTCGTCGGCCGAGTGCCGGAAGACGACGCCGTCCTCGAGCACGTACCCGTCGTCGTCGCACCACACGGTGTACTGCGCGCGACCCGGCTTGCAGGCGCGGATGTCGCGCGCCAGGACACCGCCGAGGAAGCGCTCCGCGTCGCGACCGCGGATCGAGTACTTGTGCAGCGGCGAGGTGTCGAACCACCCGGCGGCGTTGCGCAGCACGGTGTGCTCCTGCTTGGCCGACAGGTCGTAGCGCTCGGCCGACAGGTAGCCCGACCAGTGCTGCCACAGCTGGGTCTGGTTCAGCTCGGCGAGCCGCGGGTGGAACGGCGTCGTGAGGATCATGCGGGCCCTCCGGTCGCAGTCCGGCGGGGCGCCGGTGAGGGCACACTAAGCCGCTGTTGGACAACTGCGCAATACGTTCTACGGTGTCGTCGTGAGCCGCATGTCCCCCGAGGCGCGCCGCGACGCCATCGTCGACGCGGCCCTCGCCGTCATGCAGCGCAAGGGCATCTCGGCCACCACCGTCCGCGACGTCGCGGCCGAGATGGGGACGTCGAGCGGGCTCATCCACCACTACGTCGAGTCGATGGACGACCTCGTGGCCGAGGCGTTCGCCCGGGCGGCGGGCGCCGACCTGGCCGCGATGGAGGCCGCGCTGACGGCCGACGACGCCCTGGGGCGGCTCCGGCAGTTCCTCGCGTCGTACTCGCGCACCGAGGGGGACGCCACGATGCAGCTGTGGCTCGATGCCTGGGCCGACGCCGTGCGACGTCCGGCGCTGCAGGAGACGTCGCGCCGGCTCAACCGCGAATGGCAGCGCCTCATCGCCCGCATCGTCGCGGACGGCGTGCGCGAGGGGACCATGCACTGCGACGACCCCGAGGCTGCCGCCTGGCGGCTGATCTCGCTGCTCGACGGACTGGCCCTGCAGGCGGTCGCCCACCGCGGCTCGCTCTCCCGCACGCGGGTGTTCACCTGGTCGTGCGTCGCCGCCGAGAAGGAGCTCGGGCTCCCCGCCGGCAGCCTCGCCGCCGAGTAGGAGGATCGAGCGGAAGCCGGCGGCCCCTGCGTCAGTCCGGGGCCTCGTCGTCGTCGGTCAGCCCCATCTCCTCGCGGAAGCTCTCGGCGACGGTCGGGGCACCGACCGGTCGGAAGGCGACGACGACGGCGTCTCCCGCGCGCACCTCGCCCGGCACGACAACCTTCAGGTAGGCGCCGGGAACCGCGGCGAGGGTGAACTCGCGCAGCCACCCGCGCCGGTCGATCCAGCCGCGGAACGTTCCGCACGGGACACGGGACCCGGTCACCTCGAGCTCGAGCTCGTCCCCGATCCGCCAGCGCTCGCCGATCAGGGCTCCGTTCACACCGAGACCGGTCGTCGTCAGGTTCTCGCCGAACGACCCGGACGGCAGGTCGCGTCCGAGGCGGGACTCCCACGCGTCGAGGTCCTCGCGGGCGTAGGCGTAGACGGCCTGGTCGTCGCCGCCGTGCGCGGACCGGTCGCCCACGAAGTCGCCGACCAGGCCGCTGCCGAGACCCGTGCGCTTGTCGCCCGGCGCGCGCACCAGGACGGCACCCTCGACCGGTCGCTTGTCGATCCCGGTGTCGGACACGTCCTTGAACGGGTTGGGCCGCACGTGGGCCAGGTTGACCGACGCGATCCGCGCGTCGTCGGATCGCTGCATCACCCGCCCACCGTAGTGCCGTGCCGGTGCGGGCGTGCCCGGCGTTTCCGGGGACCACGGACGTCGGCCGTCGTTCTGCCGGTCCGACGCCGGCACCCGGGAATGATCAGCCGCTCTCAGGCACCGCCCGAGGATCCGCGGCGGAGAGCATGCCCGCCTCGAACACCCCGACTTTCGTCAGTGTCGATCCGACCACCCCGAGGACGCCCGCCGCGGCGCGACCGGTGCGGCTGCGACGGGTCGGGAGCACGCCGAGAGCGAGCGACGCGGCCGTGAGCAGCCGGCCTGTGCGCAGCTGCCAGGCGGCGTCGTACGCCGCGCGCACGTGCGGACGGTCTCGCAGGCGCGACTCGTGCACCGCCTCCACCGCGAGCTCGGCGACCTGGACGGCGACGGCCACGGTGCCGACCGTCCGCAGCGACGCGGCCGAGAGAGGCAGGAGCCGCAGCGCCGACGCCGTGGTCGCGGCGCCCGAGCTCATGAAGAGCGGCGGCAGCGTCTCGACGCCGACGTTCCAGCCGGGTACGGCGGTCGCCGCCAGCAGGACGCCGGTGTAGCCGGCGAGCGGCACCCCGCCGACCCCGGCCGCGACCCCCGCGGCACGTCCCAGACCGCCGAGCACGCCGCGCCGTCCGCCCAGCACGAGCGCGACGATCGACGCGCCCGTCGTCGCCGACAGCACGTACGCACCCACGCTCATCGCCGAGGTGGGCCGCAGCACGCGGAACATGTTGAGCAGCCGGGTCGGGCGCCCGAGGTCGGCGACCAGCAGCCCCGCGCTCGCCAGGCACGCGCCGGTCGCGACCGCGCGCGAGGCGGTCACCAGGCCGCGCTGCTCCCGGCCACCGACCAGGTCGGCTGCGGCCGCCAGCACTGCAGCCGAGCCGGCCGCTCCCCCCGTGACGAGGTACGCCGCGACCGGCATCCCCCACGGCGGCGTCTTGATCACCGGCTGGTCGTAGTACGTCGGGCTGCCGCCGGGCGTCGGGTCCGAGGGGACCCGGTCGTAGACCGGTCGACCTGCGCCGGGCATCGGGCGGTCCGGGCCGTAAATACGCGCCCGCTGGTCGATCGCCGCGCCGGCCTCGACGGCGAGGCGCGGGTCGAGGTCGCGCCCGTCGGAGGGCAGCACCACGTCGCCCGCCGACGCGTCGCGGTCCGTCATCGCGCGCGCCTGCCGGCGAGCACCGCAGCAGCGACGCCGAGGCCCATCGCGAGACCGCTGATCGTCACCGACGCCCACCCGCGCGGTGCGCGCCGCGACCACGTGACCGGCTCCGCGGGCAGTCCGTACACCTCGGGCTCGTCGAGCAGCAGGTAGAAGGCGTGGAGGCCGCCAGTCCCGGGCTGCGCCGCCGCCGACTCGCCGTACAGCCGTGCCGCGCTCACGCCCGCGCTGTGCAACGACTCGAGCCGTTCCGCCGCCTCCTGGCGCAGCTCGTCGAGGTCGCCGTACCGGATCGCCTGCGTGGGGCAGGACTTCGCGCACGCCGGCTCGAAGCCGTCGACCTGCCGGTCGTAGCACATCGTGCACTTCCAACTGCGACCGTCGTCGGGGAGCTTGTCGGCGACCCCGAACGGGCACGCGGCGTTGCAGTAGCCGCAGCCGTTGCACACGTCCGGCTGGATCATCGTCGAGCCGAACTCGGTGCGGACGATCGCGCCGGTCGGGCACGACTCGAGGCACGACGCGTGCGTGCAGTGCTTGCACGCGTCGCTCATCATCAGCCAGCTGAAGTCGCCGAGGCTCGAGGTCACACCCTCGAGGGGCACCGGGCGCTCGATGAACTTCACGTGCCGCCACGTCGACGCATCGAGCGCCCCGGTGTTGTCATACGACATGCCGGTGAAGGTGAGGCCGTCGTCGGGCAGCTGGTTCCACTGCTTGCAGGCCACCTCGCAGGCCTTGCAGCCGATGCAGATGCTGGTGTCGGTGAAGAAGCCCTTCGTCGATGGGGCCGTGGTGACCTCGACGTCGACGGGGCTCATGCCTGCGACCTCCCGTCCGAGAGGCCCTCGGCCCGTGACGCCGGACCGAGGTAGCCGTGCCCGCCGCTCACGTGCGCGCCCACCGACGGCAGGTCGCGCGCCACCTCAGCCGGCGGCACGAGGTCGGCGACCAGCGGTCCGCTCGTCGCCACGTTCCTGCCGCGCGCGCTGCGGCCGCGGACGATCGCCACCGACGTCACCTTCGATCCCTGGATGGTCGTGTTCGGCTCGCCCGACAGGGCGAACAGCTCGTTGAGCGGATCGCCCGTGACCAGGCCCTTGCGCCCGTAGTGGTACGACGCCGCGATGTGGTGGCGGACGCGTCCGTCGACCGTCAGCGGCGTCATCCGCCGCGTGACGAGGGCACGTGCCGACACCTCGGCGCGCGCCGACACCAGCGTCACCCACTCGCCGTTGCGGATCCCCTGCTCCGCGGCGAGCTCGGGTGAGATCTCGACAGTGGGAGCGGGCTGGAGCTCGGCGAGCCACGGCAGCCAGCGGCTCATCGCGCCGGCGCCGTACATCTCCGCGAGCCGGTTGGTCGTGAGCACGACCGGGAAGCGAGGGTCGTCGTAGGGCCAGTGGTAGGGGTTGTCGGCGCGACGCCACTCGGTGCGCGCGGGGTTGGTCTGCTGCGTGTGCAGCCGGTTGCGCACCGATCCCTCGACCGGCTCGACGTGCACCGGGAGCGGGCCGTCGCGCATGCCCGACGGCGCGAACAGCCACGCCTTGCCGTCGGGCTTCGCGATGAAGGCGTCGGTGCCGCCGAGGCGCGACATCGCATCGGCCGCGTCGTCGGCGACCACCGCGTCCGGCGCCAGCCCGAGCGGGAAGTCGGGTACGTCGTCGCCCGTCCAGCGCGACTCCGCGGCGTCCCACCACACAAGCTTCTTGCGCTCGCTCCAGGGCGTGCCGTCCGGTCGAGCGGAGCAGCGGTTGTAGAGGATGTGGCGGTTCGCCGGCCACGACCACCCCCACCGGTGGCCGCACGGGTCGGCGTCGTCGCGCGGCTCGCGGTTGCGGGACTGGTTGCCCTCCTCGGTGAAGACGCCGGTGTAGACCCAGACCCCGCAGCGGGTGCTGCCGTCGGCGCGCAGCTGCGACGACGACGACAGCTGGCGGCCGGAGTCGTCGTAGCCGTTCATCTCGCGCAGCACGGCCTCGGGGTCGGGGTCCTCGAGAGCACCCGGCACGGAGTAGTCCCACACCAGCGCGTGCAGCGCCGCGTCGCGCGGGTCGTCGCGCAGGGCCAGCCGCTGCTTGATGCGCCGGCCGACCTCGTGCACCCACCAGAGGTCGCTGGTGACGTCGCCCTGCGGGTCGACGGCGCGCTCGTGCCACTGCAGCCGGCGCTCGGTGTTCGCGAACGTCCCGCTCTTCTCGGTGTGCGCCGCCGACGGGAACACGAACACCTCGGTGCCGATGTCCTCGGTGCGCACCTCGCCGCGGTCGATCTCGGGAGCGTGTCGCCAGAACTCGGCGGTGTCGATGAGGTCGAGGTCGCGCACGACCATCCAACGCAGGTTGCGGAAACCCTTGCGCTGCAAGCCTCCGTGCATGCCCGCCACGACGGGGTTCATCCCCATCACGATCATGCCCTCGAGGTCGCCGTCGGCCGCGGCCGCGACCGACGCCTCGTACGACGCGTCGCCGGTGAGGCGCGGCAGCCAGCCGAACCCGAAGTCGTTCTCGGCCGTGGCGGCGTCGCCGTACCAGGCCTTGAGCGACGACACGAGGTACGCCGGGTAGGCGCCGTACACGCCGACGTGCGCGGTGCGCGCGGCGAGGTACGTGGCGAGGTCGACGTCGGCGGCGGGCATCGCGAGATAGCCGGGCAGCGTCTCGTACAGCGTGGAGACGTCGGTGGTGCCCTGCACGTTGTTGTGGCCGCGCAGCGCCATGATCCCGCCGCCGGGCCGGCCGATGTTGCCGAGCAGCGTCTGCAGGATCGCCGCCGTCCGGATGATCTGCGGGCCGTTCACGTGCATCGTCCAGCCGACGGCGTAGCAGATGTACGCCGTGCGCTCCGGGCCCGACGCCGCCGCGAGCTCCTCCGCCACGCGCACCACGAGCTCGGCGGGGATGCCGCACACCTCCGCCACGGCCTCCGGCGTGTAGCGAGCGAAGTGCGAGCGCAGCACGTTGATGACGCAGCGCGGGTCCTCGAGCGTGGGGTCGGTCAGCGCGCCGTCGTGGCGCGAGGTCGACGTGCCGTCCTGCTCGAGCGACGAGCCGGGCCCGTGCGCGGTCGAGCGCGAGGGCGGCCCGTCGGGCCCGTGGTCGTACTGCCACGACGCCGTGTCGTACTCGCCGAGCTCGGGGTCCCATCCGCTGAAGAGGCCGTCGAGCTCCTCGGAGTCGACGTAGTCGGGCGACACGAGGGTGCTCGCGTTCGTGTAGGCGATGACGAACTCGCGGAACCACAGATCGTTCGTGAGGACGTGGTTGATCAGCCCGCCGAGGAACGCGACGTCGCTGCCCGGGCGGATCTGCGCGTAGACGTCGGCGTGCGCGCTCGTGCGGGTGAAGCGCGGGTCGACGTGCATCACTGTCGCGCCGCGGGTCTTGGCGTCGAGCACCCACTGGAAGCCCACGACGTGGGTCTCGGCCATGTTCGACCCCATGATGAGCACGGCATCGGCGTTGGCGATGTCGGCGAGGTTGCCCGTGGCCGCTCCGCGACCCCACGTCGGCCCGAGGCCGGCGGGGCTCGGGGAGTGGCAGATACGCGCCTGGTTGTCCATCATCACCAGGCCCAGCGACGTCATCAGCTTGCGCAGGAGGTAGGACTCCTCGTTGTCGAGCGTTGCACCCCCGAGCAACGACATGCCGACGGTGCGGTTCAGCGGCCGGCCCTCGTCGTCGGTCGACTGCCAGGTCCGGTCGCGCGTCCCGAGGATCCGGTCGACCACCAGGTCGATCGCCTCGTCCTGCGGGATCACCGTCCACTCGTCCGCGCCCGGCGCGCGGTAGTGCACGCGCTGCAGCCGCTGCGCGCTCGTGACGAGCTGGAAGGTGGCCTGCCCCTTGGGGCAGAGCCGCCCGCGCGAGACCGGCGATCCCTCGTCGCCCTCGATCGACGCGATCCGCCCGTCACGGACGAAGACGGTCTGCGCGCAACCGGTGGCGCAGTAGGGGCACACCGACGGCACGGGCGTCGTCCCCTCGAGACGCGAGCTCAGCGTGCGTGTGCGCTCCGAGTACGCCGACTCCCCCAGCCCGGTGAGGTCGAGGCCCGCGACCTGCCGCGCGAGCGGCCACCGGCCCAGCAGCCGACGGGCCGTGCCCACCAGGTCATCGCGCTCCATGTGACCCCTTCCCGGACCGCCGCTCCCGACCCTGCCCGCACGAACGGTGGGGTGTGCACGGGCCGCCGTGTGTCACCCCGGACGGGTGACGCCGCACTGCGGACGCGGAGGGCGCGACGTCAGCGACGCGACGCGAGGAGGAGCGCGGCCACCACGATGGAGACACCGGCGAGAACCAGGAAGCCGATCCGGACCTGGCGCGGCGCCCCCGAGCGCGCGGCACCCAGCGAGGCACCGGCGAAGGTGCCCGCGAGCGCCACGACGAGGAACTCCACGGGCCGATCCCAGCACATCCGTCGGGCCGGCGGAGCCGTCGACCGCCGACGCGACGACGGCCCGGCGCAGGTCACCCGTCGAGGGTGACCTCGCCGCCGACCGGCCGCGCGCGACGCCCGCCGCTCGTAGGTTCCGAACCGGACTCGTCGTCAGGATCCGAGGGGACGCATGCCTGTCATCGACCTGAACACACCGACCCAGCTCTTCTTCGAGTGGGGGTGGTTGCTCGTCACCAGGGCGAACGCGCTGGTCTTCCTCCTGCTGGTCGTCGTCTTCCTGGTCGGGGCGTTCGTGAGCCTCCCGGGCGAGCGCACCCGGGCCGTCGAGACCGTCGGCAGCCCCACCGAGCCCGGGACCGACGGGGGGACGTCCGCATGAGCACCGACGCCGAGCCGCGCGTCGAGGACGAGCACGGCAACTGGACCGCGGGGATCCGCAAGGCCGCGGGGCGCGACTGGCCCTACGACCGGATGATGCCGAGCGACGAGCCTGCGTATGTCGCCCGCGCGTTCTACATGTTCGGGTCGCTGGCGATGATGTCGTTCGTCGTGCTCATCGCCACCGGCTGCGTCCTGGTCTTCAAGGGCCCCTACTGGTGGCACACGAGCACCGCGGGCCTGTTCTGGAACTCGCTGCACTTCTGGACGGTGCAGCTGTTCTTCTTCTGCATCTTCGTCCACTTCGGGTCGTCGTTCTTCACCGCCGCCTGGCGCGACGGCCGCGGCCTCACCTGGGTCATGGGCACGATGACCTTCTTCGCCGCCGTGCTCACGGGCCTCACCGGATACGTGCTCCAGAGCAACTACGACGCGCAGTGGATCGCCCAGCAGGGCAAGGACGCGTTCAACTCCTTCGGGCTGGGTTGGCTCCTCAACCTGATGAACCTCGACAACGTCACCGGATGGCACGCGGTCCTGCTGCCGCTCGGGGTCGCGGGCTGCCTCGTGCTGCACCTGCTGTGGGTACGCCGCCACGGCGTCGTACCGCCGATCCCGCAGGAGGGCTTCACGCTCATGGGCGACGCCGTCGAGGGCCGGCCGACCCGTCGCGAGGCGAGCAGCTCGCCACGCGGGCTCTCGCCCGAGGACGGGAGCGCGCCGTGAGCCGCGCCCACCCGCGCCCGCGCACCTGGACGTCGTCCGACGTCGCGTGGAAGGGCCGGCGTCGCCCCTACGACCTGGCCAAGGAGTTCGTCGTCTCCTTCAGCATCGTCATCGTGGCGGCGTTGGGACTCACCCTCCTGTTCGCCTCCCCCGACCCGCCGCCGATGACCTTCCAGGAGTGGGCGACGCAGGGCACGGTCGACTTCGCGCAGACCACGCTCACCGAGATCAACGAGACCTCCACCGCGGCGACGTACGGGCCGCCGTACCAGACCACCGCCCAGAACGGGAACACGCAGGGCTTCGGCTGGTTCTCCCCGCAGACCTGGCTCGGCGACCTCTTCCCGCCGGCGGTGCCGATCGACACCTGGAAGGACTTCGTCGAGACGCCGCTGCTGGGCACGAACAACCCGGTCACGGCGCTGGCCGTCGACCGGTGGAACCGGGCGAGCGCCACGCAGCAGACCGACTGGTCGGACGCCTACACGAAGGCGCTCGCCGACGCCAAGGCGAGCAACGGCCGCCTGCAGGTCGCGCCGTCGGCCAACTTCGGTCCTCTCGACACCCTGGTGCAGGCCCAGATCCGCCTGGCCCAGGCCGGCGGGCTGGACGCCGCGCTCTCCTACACGAACGCGACCGCGCTGCAGGGCGGGACGGTCTGGTACTCCAACGACCAGACCCGCTCGCTGCTGTACTTCGGCGACTCGGGCCAGGGCGGCGGCGCCTCGGACTGCATCAACCCCGGCCAGCCGCTCCCGGCGGACAACGGCTGCTGGTTCTACAACCAGGCCGTGGCCAACGACGCCCCGCGCTACGCCGGCTACCTGGCCGGCGGTACGTGGGGGATCATGAACGAGGTCGGCAACTGGCCCGGCGCCTGGTGGCTGTTCCCCTACACGTCCTGGTACCAGTGGGGTTACGGCGCCACCGGTGCGAGCGGCGACCTCTACGTGATCATCATGACCGTGCTCTTCGCGCTGCCGTTCATCTTCCTGCCGTGGATCCCGGGCTTGCGCGACATCCCGAAGGCGACGCGCCTCTACCGGGTCATGTGGAAGCCGCACTACGACGAGCAGCGCCGCAACAGCTAGCCGCGGTCAGCCCCGCCGACGAGCCCGTGGGCGCGGGCCCACGCGATGGCCTCGTCGCGATCGTGCACGCCGAGCTTCAGGTAGAGCCTGCGCAGCCGCGTCTTCACGGTGTTGACCGACACGTGCAGCTCGCAGGCGAGCGAGGCGTTGGACGCACGCGACGGCAGCAGCGCCAGCAGCTGCAGCTCGCCACGGCTGAGCGCCGTGCCCGGTGGGGCGGTCGGCGCCACCAGGCGCGCAGCGTGCGCACGGCGCACGAGCGCGAGCAGCGAGTCGTGGACGAAGTGGCGCGCCGTACGGCGCGCGGCGTCGAGCACCGCGTCTGGTGCACCCACGAGCACCGTGGTCATGCCGTGCTCCTCGGCCTGGTCGGCGAGGCCGAGCAGCAGCTGCTCACTGCGCCGCGACGACACCGGGAGCTGCGACCATGCGAGCAGCAGCGCGAGCTCGACCTCCTGGCGCGGCGTGGCGGCGCGCACCTCGGACAGGGCACGACCCACGCCCTTCGCCCCGCGCTGCAGCGCGATCCGCACCGACAGCAGCTGCTGCTCGGTGGATCTGGGCGCCTGCGCGAGGATCCGTTCCGCGCGTACGACGTCCCCCGCCCGCGCGCGTGTACGCGCCTCGGCGAGCAGCACGAGCCCGAGCAGGCCGCCGTTCGGTGCCTCACGGAGCACGAGGTCCCGGGCGCGCAGGCACTCGTCGAGCGCGCCGCGCAGGTCGCCCGTCGTGAGACGCACGTCGGCGAGCGCGAGCAGCACCGACACCTGGTCGGTGGCGTTCTCGTTCGTGCGCGCGTTCTCGAGCGCTTCCGCGAGACCGTCGAGCGCCTCCTCGGGCCGGCCTTCCTCGGCAGCCACCAGCCAGTGCGGCGTCGCGGCACCGTGCACCGCCTGCAGCCAGCCGTCGGGCTCCTGCAGACGCAGCCACCGCTGCTGCCGGGCGGCCCAGGTCCGGCTCGCGTGCACCCGGCCCTGCACCCAGGCCAGCTCGGCCTGCACCGCAGGGTGCGTCGACTCGCCGAAGGCCCCTGTCGTGAACGGCCGTGAGGCCGAGCGGGCGAGGGCGTCGGCCGCGCCGGTCACGTCGCCGGTGGCCAGGAGGCCGCGCGCCGCGAGCAGGGGCGCGAACTGGTGGCTGTTGGTGGCCCAGGCCGGCCCGAAGCAGTCCGACGCCTCGAGCGCCGACCGCCACGACCGCGCGGCGTCGCCCTCCTGCTGCGCGAGGTAGGAGTCGAGCACCGCGGCCTCGCCGCGCAGCGTGCGCTGCGTGTCCTCGTCGTGGCCGGGGGCAGCGGTGAGCACCACGAGCCGGCTCAGCGCCACGCGCGCCGTTGTCCGGTCGCGCATGAGGCACGCCGCCCACCCGGTGCGCAGGTAGTGGTCGACGGCATCCTGGAAGCCGTCGGGGCCGATGGCGTCGTACCAGGCGCGCACCGTCTCCGCCCTGCCGTCGACCATGAGGTCGTTGACGTGCTCCTCGACGACGGCCAAGGCCTCGGCCCGGTCCCCCGCCGCGACGAGGTTCTCCACGAGCAGGTTGAGCTCGCCGTTCGCGCGGTACCAGCCGGCCGCGATCCGGCGCAGCTGCGCCTCGTCGGACCGGCCGGCGGCGTGGGCGCGGACCATCGTCGTGAGCAGCGGGTGCCGGCGGTAGGCCACCTGGCCGTGCTGCGAAGGAGCGACGCGCAGAGGCCCGCGGTCGCGGGCCAGTCGCGGCAGCCACGAGCCCGCGTCGGGCACCGAGCGTGCGAGCTCCGCCACAAGACCCGGTTCCAGCACGGGCACGAACGCCGAGTCGAGCAGCACCGTGCGCGCGTCTGCGGGCAGGCCGTCCCACCACGGACCCCACAGGGTCTCCGCTCCGCGGCCCGCGAGCCAGGTGGAGCTGTCGCCGCTCGGATCGATGGCCCGTCGACGCCCTGCCGCGACGAGCGCCGCGAACCAGCCGTCGGCGAGCGCGACCACCGCCTCGGCCTCGTCGTCGCCCATGAGCGGGTCGAGCACGGCCAGGAGCTCACGGGCCTGCACCGGCCGCAGTGCGAGGTCGGCGTCGTCGAGCTGCACGAGCCCGCCGCGCCGTGCTGCCCCGGCGACGACGCCGTGGACATCGTGCGACGTCGTGAGGGCGATGCGGTGCGACTCCGGGCACTCCGCGATCAGGTCGCGCACCGCCTCGAGCACGGGCGGGGCGGCGTACGGCTCGACGTCCTCGAGCACCACCCACGGACGCGACGCCTCCCCGTCCCGCGAGGGCAGGGCGGACCGGTCCGGGACGGCGCGGTCGAGCGCTTGCGCGAGCTCGGAGCGGACGGCGTCGACCCCGTCGCCGCGACGGCCGACCCGGACCCGGCTGGCGTGGTGTCCGAGCGCCTGGCGCAGCAGCGTGCGACGGCCGGATCCCGGGGCTGCTGAGAGCACGCAGGTGCCGCCCGGCGGGGTGGCGAGCACCGCCGCGACGAGGTCCGGACGCGGCAGGAGCACCGAGGCGGTGCCGTCAGCCGGCCGCAGCGAGCGCTCCACCCGTCCGACAGTAGAGGCGGACCCACGGCCCCGCCTGCCGATCTGCGCCTGCTGGGAGCAGGCGTCCGCTCAGAGCACGACGCCGAGGCCCTTGACCAGGAGCAGCAGACCGAGGGCCACGCAGACGATCGCCATGATCAGCCGGTTGTGCGCCACCAGCCAGGCGCGCATCCGGTCGAGCCGGTCGTGCGCGGGCTCGCCACCGAGGAGCGCGTAGCCGACCGCGAGCCAGTACGGCGCCGTGGCGAGCAGCACGAATATGAGCCCGACCACGAACGGCGACGGCGACGAACCGATGGCCTGTCCGGCCGCCAGCACCAGGACCGTGTTCTTCGGGTTGATGGCGACCGCGCCGAACGCGAGGAAGGCGACCGGCGCCGGACCCATGCCGCTGACTGTCGAGAACACCGCCGGCTCCGAGGTGTCGGCGCGGTTGCGCCAGTTCATGGCGCCGATGAGGAGCAGCAGGATCGCGAGGCCTACGAAGACCCAGCCCATCAGCGTCGACGGTTCGCTGCTGCCCCCGTCGGCCGCGTTCCCGCCGAGAGCGCCCATCGCGACCACAGCCGCCGTCGTCAACCAGAGCGTCGCGATGAAGACGACCGAGTTGACGGTGCGGCGCTTCGAGAACAGCACGAGAATCAGCTCGATGATCGGTGCCGGGCTGACCATCAGGCCGACCGCCGCGGGCACGAGCGCCGCCCACGTGCCGTTCACGACCTCCCGCCGTCACCAGCACCGCGGCGGTTTACCGGAGGCGGCGTCCACTCGCCCGTCGCCACAGGGGACGTCGGGTAGTAGAGCCGGAGACCCAGCCGGAAAGGACCCGGAGGCGCCGGCAGCCAGTTCGCCTCGTCGACCCCGTCGGGGAGGGCGGTCGCGAGCACGACTGTCGCGGATCCGTCGGGTCCGCGCCGGAACCCGGGTCGCGTGCTGCGGGTCGAGTAGCGGTGGATGGGGTTCTCGACGAGGAGGTTGTCGGTGCCGTACATCGTGAGCGACCAGAAGCCCGCTGCGTCCACGGGCGGCAGCGAGCCGCCCGCGAAGACGACCTCGTACGCCGTGCCGCCCGAGCCGTCGAGCACAGCGCCGGAGGCATCGACGTCGGCGAAGAAGTACGCCGCCTCGCCGAGGTCGTTGGACCCCACCTGGAACAGCTGCAGCGCCGCGTTGCGCGCGAGGTGCGAGGTCGGGAGACCGACCCACGGAAAGGTCAGGCGCCAGCCGTCGCGCCGCGGCCACGCCGTCAGCGTGGCGTCCACGATCGCCTGCGCGTCCTCCACGCCGTCGAGCACCGCCTGGCGCGACCACTCCTCGTCGGCCGACATGATCGCGTCGACGTCGACCAGCTCGTCCACCCACGCCACCTCGACGGGCCACGGGTTGCGACGCAGGTGGTCGAGGCCGAGGGCGAAGTAGCGCCACGGGTCGTCGAGCGTCGCGAGGTCCGGACGCACGAGGTCGGCGTGCGGTACGTCGACGAGCCGACCCCCGAGCGGGCGCAGCGTGAACCCGCCGCGCCACGCACGGACGCGGTCGATGTCGCCGTCGTCGTACCGGACGAGCACACGGTTGAGCAGGCACACCGACGCGGTGGGGCTCACGATCACGTGCATGCCGTCTGGAGCCTCGCCGTGCCAGTCCGGCGGGACGAGCAGCACCTCGACCTCTCCGCGCCCGGTCCACTTGGGCCCGAGGTGCGCGACGTTCGTCCAGTGCCCGTCGAGGATGCCGACCGAGTAGTAGCGCCCGTCCGGGTCCGCAGGGACGCCGACGACCATCGGGCCCTGGCGGTCGAGCTCCACGTGGGTCGCGCCGTACAGCGAGTCGTTCATCGGCAGCACGGTGCGGGTCTCGGGGGACGTGAGGTCCGGCAGCATCATCCACGAGCCCAGCGCGGGCACCCCGGCGGCGCCGACGGCACCCGCGCTCTCTCCGCCCGACAGCGCTGCGCCGGCCGCCTCGGCGGCCTCCCAGCCCTGGATGAAGTTGCTGCGCTGGCGCAGGAAGGCGAAGGCGGGCGCGAGCGCGAGCCAGAGAACCGTCGCGTCGGTGCGCAGCCGTGCCGCTGCACCCTGCCGGACCCTGTCGGCCGGCGCGGACGCGTCGAAGGACGCGAACGGTCGCATCACGTGCCTCCCTGCACCGCAGCGGATCTGCGCGCGCCGGCATCGTGGGTCGGGATGGTGCGCACGGGCTCGCCGCGCCATCGAGGTCACCCGGGCTGGGTGACACAGCCGGACACCGGTCCGGCATGTGGGATGGGCGACCCGCTCGCCGTGGCGCATAGTGGTCGCCGTGACGGAGGTGCACCGGTGAGCTCGTTCATGTCGAGGCGCGACCTCGACTTCCTGCTGCACGAATGGCTCGGCACCGAGGAGCTGCTCGCCCGCGAGCGCTACGCCGACCACTCCCGCGAGACGGTCGACGCCGTGCTCGACCTCGCCGAACAGATCGCGACCACGGAGTTCGCGCCGCACAACCGCGCGTCGGACCTCACCGAGCCGACGTACGACGGCAGCACGGTCACGGTCATCCCGGAGGTCGCCGTCGCGCTGCAGGTCTTCGCCGACGCCGGGTTCCTCACCGCCGACGTCGAGGAGGGCAGCGTCCTGCCCTCGAGCGTGCGCGCGGCGACCATGGCATGGTTCCAGGCCGCGAACGCGGGAACGAGCGCGTACGCGCTGCTGACGTCCGCAGCCGCGAACCTGCTGCGCAAGCACGGCACCCCCGACCAGGTGCGGCGCTATGCCGTACCCATGGGCGACGGCCGGTTCTTCGGCACGATGATGCTGTCGGAGCCGCACGCCGGCTCCAACCTCGCGGACATCACGACGCGCGCCGAGCCGCAGGGCGACGGCACCTACCGGGTCTTCGGCCGCAAGATGTGGATCTCCGGCGGCGACCACGAGATGGGCGAGAACATCGTCCACCTCGTCCTCGCCCGCATCCCCGGATCTCCCGCCGGTACCAAGGGGATCTCGCTGTTCGTGGTGCCCAAGCACCTCGTCCTCGACGACGGCTCGCTCGGCGAGCGCAACGACCTCACGCTCGCCGGCATCAACCACAAGATGGGCTTCCGCGGCACGGTGAACACGGCGCCGGTGCTCGGCGACGGCGCGTTCGAGCCGGGCGGCCGCGCCGGTGCGGTCGGCTACCTCGTCGGCGAGGAGAACCGCGGCATGGCTCTGATGTTCTCGATGATGAACGAGGCGCGCATCGGCGTGGGCCTCTGCGCCGCTGCGATCGGCTACACCGGCTACCTCGAGTCGCTCGCCTACGCGCGCGAGCGCGTGCAGGGCCGCCCGATCGGCGCCGACCCGTCGAGCCCGCAGGTGACGCTCGTCGAGCATCCCGACGTACGACGGATGCTGCTGGCGCAGAAGGCGTACGTCGAGGGAGCGCTCGCGCTCGTGCTGCTCGCCGCGCGCCTGCACGACGACTCCGAGACCGCGCCCGACGCCGAGGCGCGCGACGAGGCCGCCGCGCTGCTCGGGCTGCTCACGCCGGTGGTGAAGAGCTGGCCATCGCAGTACGGGCCGGCGGCCAACGACCTCGCGATCCAGGTGCTCGGAGGTGCGGGCTACACGCGCGACTTCGACGTCGAGCAGCACTACCGCGACAACCGGCTCAACCCGATCCACGAGGGCACGCACGGGATCCAGGCGCTGGACCTGCTCGGGCGCAAGGTCCTCCTCGACGGTGGCAAGGCCCTCGGCCTGCTGGTCTCGCGCATCCAGGCGACGAGCGGCCGGGCTCGCGCGACCGGTGACGCCGGCGCCGCCCTCGCCGACCGCCTCGACGCCGCGTGCACCGACCTCGTCGCGACGACCGCGGCGATCGGCGCGCTCGGCGATCCGCAGCGGATGCTCGCCGACGCGACTGCGTACCTCGAGGCCACCGGGCACGTCGTCGTCGCCTGGATCTGGCTCGACCAGTGGCTCGCGGCGTACGGGAAGGACGGGTCGTTCTACGACGGCAAGCGAGCGGCCGCGACCTACTTCCTCGCCCGCGAGCTCCCCCGCACCGCCGCGATGCTCGCGATCCTCCGCGACGCCGACGGCCTCACCCTGGACCTCGACCCCTCGGTCCTCTGACCGGACCCGGCCGTCGATGGGTGATGACGCCACCATCTAGCGTGGCGTGATCACGCATCGACGGCTGCGGGGCTCAGAGGACGGGGGTGGGTTCTTCGACGCCGGGTCTGGTCGGGCGCAGGGCGTAGGCCTGCAGCAGGAGGCCGAGGAGCACCAGCACGAGACCGATCCCCTCCACGGGGCTGAGGGTCTCACCCAGGACTGCGACGCCGAGGATGGTCGCGGTGAGCGGATCGGCGAGCAGGAGCGTCGCGGCGGGTCCGGGACCCATGCCGCGCATGCCTCGGACCGCGAACACGTTCGCGATACCCATGGTGACGATGCCGAGGTAGAGCGCCACGGCCGCGCCCGACGGCTGCGCCAGCCACGCGAACGACTCGCGCATCACGACCGGGACGAGCAGGACGGACCCCAGCAGATAGGCAGCACCCGGCAGCTCCACCGAATGGCCGCCGCGGTCGAGCTCGTGCTTGGCGGCGACGACGTAGCTCGCGGCACCGAGCCCGGCGAGCAGCGCCATCAGCGGGCCCAGCGGGTCGCCGATGCGGATCTCGCCCCACGACAGCAGCACCAGACCCAGCACGGCGACCAGCGTCGCCAGCGCCCATGCACGGGTGGGACGGTGGCGCAGGAACGCCCAGCCGAGGAGCCCGGCGTAGACCGGACCGATGCCCACCGTGACCAGCGTGCTGAGGGCGACGCCGGAGCGTTCCACCGCACCGAAGAAGAACGGCTGGTACGCCGCGGCGCCCGCAGCCATCACCCAGATCGCCGGTCGACGCCAGAGGCCCGGGAGGTTGCGCCAACGACCACCGACCAGCGGCATGATGAGGAACAGCGCCACCGCACCGACCGAGAGCCGCATGAACCCGACCGACGCCGACGACGCGTCATCGGGACCGAGGTGCGCCGCAGTGCCCGCAGTGCCGAACAGCGCTCCACCCGCCAGGACGAGCACGACGTGACGCACGCGCGTCCCTGAGCCCTCGGTCACGCCGTGGATCATGCCTGATCGCCGCACGCTCTCGATGGAGGGCTCTCTCCCGAGCGTTGTGATGGCGACGAGGTCCCGTCACCCTCGTCGGGGACGGGACCTCGTGGGTGCGCTCGGTCGGATGGGGGCTAGAGACCCATGTCCTTGGCGATGATCATCTTCATGACCTCGGAGGTGCCGCCGTAGATGCGGTTCACTCGGTTGTCGGCGTAGAGGCGGGCGATGGGGTACTCGTTGATGAAGCCGTAGCCGCCGTGCAGCTGCAGGCAGCGGTCGATCACGCGGTGCGCGACCTCGGTGCAGAACAGCTTCGCGCTCGCGGCCTCGGCCGCGGTGAGCTCGCCGGCGTCGAGCGCCTCGAGCGCGCGGTCGGACACCGCCTGCGCGGCGTCGACCTCGGCCTGGCACGCGGCGAGCTCGAACTTGGTGTTCTGGAAGTGCGACACCGGCTGGCCGAAGACCATGCGCTGCTGGGTGTAGGCCTTGGTGAACTCCACGGCCGCGGCCGCCTGCGCGTAGGCGCCGATCGCGATCGACAGGCGCTCCTGCGGCAGGTTCTGACCGAGGTAGGAGAAGCCCTTGTCCTTCTCCCCCAGCAGGTTCTCGACCGGGACCTTCACGTCGACGAACGAGAGCTCGGCGGTGTCGGAGGTCTTGAGGCCGAGCTTGTCGAGCTTGCGACCCACCGAGTAGCCCGGCGACTTCGTGTCGACGACGAGCAGCGAGATGCCGTGGCGGCGATCGGTCTCGGACTGCGGCGACGTGCGCGCGCAGACGATGACGCGGTCGGCGTGCACACCGCCGGTGATGAACGTCTTCGCGCCGTTGAGCACGTAGTGGCTGCCGTCGTCGGAGAGCACCGCGGTCGTGCGCATGCCCGCGAGGTCGGAGCCGGTGCCCGGCTCGGTCATCGCGATCGCCCACATCTGCTCGCCGGTGACGAAGGGCGGCAGCCAGCGCTGCTTCTGCTCCTCGGTGCCGAGCCCAAGGATGTAGGGCAGGCAGAGGGCGGTGTGGACGCCGGAGCCGCCGAAGCTCACCGCCGCGCGCGTGACCTCCTCCGTCATCACCGCCGTGTACTTGAACGACGAGATGCCGGCGCCGCCGTACTCCTCGGGCACCTCGATGCCGAAGATCCCGAGCTCGCCGAGCTTCGTGTAGAGCTCGCGCGGCACGAGGCCGGCGGCGTACCACTCGTCGTAGTGCGGCACGACCTCCTTCTCGATGAAGTCGCGCAGGGTGAGGCGGAACGCCTCGTGGTCCTCGTTGAACGTCGTGCGCCGCACCGTCTGCCTCCCGCTCGCTGCCTACTCACGGGTAACAATGCCAGCAGACCGGCCCTCCCGCCACGACCGGGCCCACCCGCCACCGCCGCCACGCGTCCGCACGTGCCCCTGAACGGCGAACGTGCGCCGCAGACCGGGACCCGAGGCGACGGGGGATCGATCAGGCCTGGGCGCTGCGCCAGCCACCGTGGTAGTCCGCGCGGGCGGTGACGGCGTACGGCGCCGGGCTCACGACCACCCGCACCTCGGTCTGCTCGTGCGGCTGCACGGTCGACTTGGCGCTGCCGCCGCCGGGCTCGCCCCACACCAGGCGCAGCTCGGTGCCGATCTCGACGTCCTGGTCGACGGTCGCGAGCGAGAGGCCGCGGCGCTCGTTCGCGCTGTAGCCGGTGAACATGGAGAAGCCGACGACCTTGCCGGCCGCGTCGAGGACGGCGTCGTAGCTCGACGAGCCGTAGTTGGCGATCGGCAGGTCGAAGTACATGTAGTCGGGGCCGTCGACGTTCAGCGGCGAGGTGATGATGCGCGCGAGGTCGTCGGCGTTCCAGGCGAGCGTGACCTTCTTGCGCTGCGTCGTCGGGTCGATCGCGGCGAGGGCGTCACGGCCGATGTAGTCGTGGTCGTACTTCACGAAGCCGCCGTACCCGAGGTCCCACGGCGTCAGGTAGTAGTCCTCGATGTTCTCGGAGACGAAGCTGCCGGCGAGCGCGTTCGTCGCCTCGTAGCCGGCGGCGGGAAGCCACTGACGGTACGCCGCGAGCTCGTCGCCGGTGTAGATCGCCGGCAGCGGCGACGGGATCCAGCCGGACTCGAGCGTGTTCGACGAGTAAGCGCGCGACCCGACGATCTCGATGCCGAACTCGGCGCCGGCCTCGAGGATCGCGGCGCGCGAGGCCTCGTACGTCTCGTACGGCCCCCACAGCTCGAGGCCCGGCGCGCCCGCCATGCCGTGCCGCAGCGTGCGCACCTGCGCCCCGGCGACATTCATCTGCGCCATGTGGAAGAACTTCAGCTGCTCGACCGGCCCGCCGTTGACCTTCTCGATGACGTCCCACGCGGCCGGTCCCTGGATCTGGAAGCGCCACACGCTGCGGCTCACCGCGTGGCCGTACGGGCGCGACGGCGAGCGGTCGTCCTTCACGACCACGACGTCGTAACCGCCGGTCTCGGCCTGGAACTGCAGCCAGTTCGCCGACGGCGCGCGACCGACGAACGTGAACTGGTCCTCGGCCTCGCGGAACAGGATGCCGTCGCCGATGACGTGGCCCGCGGGGGTGACGGGCACGTACTGCTTTGCCGTGCTGACCGGGAAGTTCGCCATGCCGTTGAACGCCGTGTCGCTGATGACCTTGAAGGCATCCGGGCCCGACACGTAGAGGTTCACCATGTGGTGGGTCTGGTCGAAGAGCACTGCGGTCTCGCGCCAGGCGCGCACCTCGCGGCGCCAGTTGGTGAACTCCGACGGCACGACCGGGTAGATGTACGCGCCGATCTGCGAGCTGCGCAGGTGCTCGACGGTGCTGCCCGCGGCGTCGAGGACGTCCTGCAGGTTCGACGGGCTCATGGGGACCTCGCTCCGGTCGTCGGGGGCGCACGCCTTCGTGCGACGGGTGACCGTAGAACCGCGTGAGCAGCCGCTCCTACGCGCCATTCCGGTGAGCGGAAGACCGATCCGGGTCGCGCCGGGCTCCCGACAGCGGCCGCGGACGCGGCGCCCCGAGGGCACGCGAGATGCCGGTGGCGCCCGCGAGCACCGCGGGCACCAGCGAGGAGGGAGCCACGGTCCCGTGGCGCACCACCACCGAGAGCGCAGCCACCACCTCGCCGTCGGCGCCGCGCACCGGTGAGGCCACCGACACGGCGTCCTCCGTCACCTGCCGGTCGCTGATCGCCACGCCGGTCCGGCGGATCTCCGCGAGCGTGCGCCGCAGCATCGCAGGGTCGGTGATCGTGTACGCCGTCCACGCCCGCAGCGGCTCGGCCAGCACCTCCTCCTGCACCTCGCGCGGAGCGTGCGCGAGCAGTACGAGACCGACACCGGTGGCGTGGAGCGCGAAGTGGTCGCCGACGCGCGTGAGCACCCGGACCGAACCGCGACCCGCGAGCCGTTCGACGAACACCACCTCGTGACCGTCGCGCACGGCGAGCTGAACGTTCTCCCGGGTGGCGACGTACAGGTCCTCGAGGAAGGGCAGCGCGACCTCACGCAGCGACGGCCCGCGCGGTGCGACCGACGCGACCTGCCAGAGCCGCAGCCCCACCTGCAGCGCGCCGTCGCCGCGGCGCTCGAGGGCGCCCCACGCGACGAGCTCGGTCACGATCCGGTGCGCCGTGGTCAGAGGCAGCCCGGTGGCACGGCTGACCTCCGCGAGGGTCAGCACCGGATGGTCCGGTGTGAACGCCCCGAGCACCTCGAGCGACCTCGTCGTCAGCCCCACAGCCCGAGCCTGCCGCATCGGCAGCTGGTCACGGAGGAGGACCTGGCATTCCCGCAGAGACCGTCCTCCGACGCGGCGTCACGAGGACCCGGCAAGCATCGCATTCCCGGAAACCCGGCTGTTCCGGGAGGTCAGTCCTGCGGCGCGAGGCAGGCGTCGAGGACCGCGCGACCGACCGCATCGCCGCCGTGGCCGAGGCGTTCGGCGTACGTCGACACCACGACGTCCTCGCGCGAGGGCTCGCGCGGTGGACCGCCCGCGGTACGCCGTACCTCCTGGATGCGCGCGGACAGCGACCGGCGGTGCGCGATCGCCTCGGCGATCGCGGCGTCGGCGGCGTCGATCTGCGCGCGCAGCGCCGAGATCTCCTGCGCGGCAGCGGCTCCGGTCTCGTCCACGGCCCCAGTATCGGTCACGGGTACGGGAGGACGGAGCCGGTGTAGTTCTCCGCGAGGCCGGTCATCGCGGCCTGCGACGTCGTGACGTACTTCAGCTGCGTCATCTGCATCTGCAGGAGGAAGTCGCGGTCGGGATCGGTCTCGGGCGGCATGTGCAGCATCGAGGTCATCCACCAGGAGAAGTGGGTCGAGAGCCACACCCGCTCGAGGGCGTCGTCGGAGTAGCGGTCGAGCAGGTGGTCGCTGCCGTCGTTGATCTTGCTGACCAGTGCCGTACCGAGCCGCTTCACGTCGGCGATCGCGAGGTTGAGGCCCTTCGCGCCGGTCGGGGGGACGATGTGCGACGCGTCGCCGGCCAGGAACAGACGGCCCCAGCGCATCGGCGCGCTCACGAACGAGCGCATCGGGGTGATCGACTTCTCCAGGGTGGGGCCGGACTTGAGCTCCCAGCCGTCGATGGCCATGCGCGTCGACAGCGCGGCCCAGATCCGGTCGTCGCTCCAGCTCTCGATGACCTCGTCGGGGTGCACCTGCAGGTAGAGCCGGCTCACGTGGTCGGAGCGCATCGAGTGCATCGCGAAGCCGTCGGGGTGCAGCGCGTAGATCAGCTCGTCGGTCGACGGCGCGACCTCGGCGAGGATACCGAGCCAGGCGTAGGGGTACACGCGCTCGCGCACCGTGCGCACCGACTCGGGGATGGTCTGGCGGCTCACGCCGTGGAAGCCGTCGCAACCGGCGACGTAGTCGGCCTCGATCGACTGCTGGTTGCCGTCGGCGTCGACGAACGTCACACGCGGGTGGTCGGTGTCGGCGTCGTGGATCGCGGTGTCGGACACGTCCCAGAAGGTCTGCTGCCCGTCGGCCTCGCGGATCTCGATCATGTCCTTGGTGATCTCGGTCTGGCCGTAGACCCACACCGAGTGGCCGCACGACTCGACGAAGTCGATCCGCCGCCGCTCCCCCGGCCACTGCAGGTAGACGCCGTCGTGCCGCATCCCCTCGCGGTGCAGGCGGGCGGCGACGCCGTACTCGGTCAGCACGTCGACCGCGCCGTGCTCGATGACGCCGGCCCGGATACGGGCCAGGACGTAGTCCTTCGAGCGGTTCTCGACGATCACCGACTCGACGCCGTGCTTCGCGAGGATCTGGGAGAGCAGCAGTCCGGACGGGCCGGATCCGACGATGGCCACCTGAGTACGCATGTCCGAGATGGTCGAGGTCGGTGGGACCCAGCCGCCAGGTGCGGTTTCCGTTGGACGGAAGAAGGCGCGTCAGGGCGCGTCGGAGACCGTCCGCTCGTGCTGCCGGAGCTTGGCCATCAGGTCTGCCAGGAGCAGGCGTACGTCGACGGCGGTGCACACCGACACCCGCGCGCCCGACGCGGTGGGGTCCGCGGGCTCGAGCGTGCACGTGCTCTCGCCGAGAGCGGTGAGCAGCACCGGCGGGCTGTCGCCCATCGCCCACACTCCGCCGACCTCCACGCTCGGCGGCAGCGGCAGCTCGACGAACCGCTGCCACAGCCACGCCCCGACGCGACCCGACGTACCGAGCTCGTGCTCGAGCTCGGCCAGGGACATCGCCACGCTGCGGTAGGTCTCGAGCGGGAACTGCACGACGTCGAGGTCGCCGTGCGCGAGCACGAACTCGGCAGCGCGTGGATCGGTATCGCGGTTGTACTCGAACTCGTCCGGCGCCACAGCGCCGCCGATCCAGAGGAGCCGGATGCGCGGCGCGATGTCCGGGGCGCGCAGCAGGGCGTCGGCCACGTTGGTCAACGGGCCGCCGCACACGACCACGACCGGCGCCTCGCTCCCCCGCACCACCGCCACGATCTCGTCGGCGGCAGGCGACACCACGAGCTCGCCTGAGAACGGTACGTCGCTGCCGGCGAGGACCGGAGGTTGCGGACCGTCGTCCGCGATCACACCGAGGAGCTCGAGGGCCATCGCCGCACCGTCGGCGGCGCTCGAACGGGGTGAGGCGAACATCGGGTTGAGGAAGCTGCTCGTCACCGCCAGCACCTCGTTGGTGGGTGACAGCAGGTGGTGAGCCAGCGCGACGAGCCCGTCGGGGTCCCCGGACCAGTCGTTGTCCACGATGACGCGCGACATCACCGCCACCGACCAGGTGCGCTCAGCCTGCATGCCGACCATCGTGGCTGTCGAGCAGGCATCGCGTCAGGTTCTCTTCCGTCCCGCGGTAGTCAGACGACCATGCGTCGTGTGATCGAGGCCGATGCCACGCGCAGCGCCGGGAGGAACTTGGCCAGGTCGCGTCGGCCGGTGCGCGTCACGAGGGCGAGCGACGCCACGACGCCACCCGACGAGTCGTGCACGGGCACCGCCAACGAGCAGGTGCCGTAGCCCATCTCCTCGGTGGTGCGGGCGTAGCCGACGCGGCGGACGGTGGCGAGCTCGCGCAGCATCCGGCCGCGCTCGGTGATCGTGTACCGGGTGATCGGCTTGAGCCCCTCCACGACCTCCTCGACCACCTCGCGCGGCGCCCACGCGAGCAGCACCTTGCCCACCCCGGTGGCGTGCATGGGCAGGGGTACGCCGGGACGGCTCAGCACCGGAACCGACGACTTCCCATGGATCCGTTCGACATACAGCGCCTGGGTGCCCTCGCGGACGGCGATCTGCACGTTCTCGTGGGTGGCCTCGTACAGGTCCTGCATGGCGGGCAGCGACGCCTCGCGCAGCTCGCGCGCGACCGGGGCGAGCGTGCCGACCTTCCACAGCCGGCGGCCGATCACGTAGCGGCCCTCGGGGTCGCGCTCCACGGCGTCCCACGCCTGCAGCTCGCCCAGCAGGCGGTGCGCCGTCGAGACCGGCAGGCCGGCGGTCAGGGCGATCTCGGACAGCGTGAGCCGCGGGTGGCGCTCGTCGAACGCTCCCAGGATGGAGAGCACCCGCGACGTCACCGACGGCCGGGTCGTGGTGCTCACGCAGTCTCCTCTGCTTTCCATCTGGTGGAAGACGACCGTACCGCGCGGCCGCGACGGCTGAGAAGGTGAGGCTTCCCGGATCGAGGAGCCCTGCCGTGCCCGTCGTCGTCCGCAACACCCCTCGCACCGACCTCGCGATCGTCGACGCCCTCGGCGCCGCCGGCACCGCGACGGTGCACGAGGCACAGGGCCGCACCGGTCTGCTGCACCACCGGCTGCGCCCGATCTACCGGCCCGCGCGCATCGCCGGCAACGCCCTCACCGCAACTGTCGCCCCGGGCGACAACTGGACCATCCACGTCGCAGTCGAGCAGGCGCAGCCGGGCGACATCCTCGTCGTGACGCCCACGAGCCCGTGCGACGACGGCTACCTCGGCGACCTGCTGGCCGAGAGCCTGCGCGCGCACGGCGTCCGCGGCCTGGTGATCGACGCGGGCGTGCGCGACGTGCAGACGCTGACCGAGATGCAGTTCCCGGTGTGGGCCAAGGCGATCTGCGCGCAGGGCACGGTGAAGGAGACGCCCGGAGACTGCCAGGTGCCGATCGTGGTCGCGGGGGTGCACGTGCGCCCGGGCGACGTGATCGTGGCCGACGACGACGGCGTGGTCTGCGTGAAGCGGGCGGACGCCGAGGCCGTGCTCGCCAAGGCGCAGGAGCGCGAGGCGAACGAGGGCTCCAAGCGCGCCCGTCTCGCGGCAGGAGAGCTCGGTCTCGACATCTACTCCATGCGCGAGCGCCTCGCCGAGAAGGGTCTGCGGTACGTCGACTGGTCGGAGCGGCAGTGACCCAGACCGCCATCCCCTGCGACGCGATGCGCGGCGGTACGTCGAAGGGCCTCGTGTTCCGCCGCGAGGACCTCCCTGCCGACCGCTCGGTGCGCGATGCCGTGCTGCTCGCGGCGATGGGCTCCCCCGACGAGCGCGAGATCGACGGTATGGGTGGCGCGCACCCGCTGACCTCGAAGGTCGCGGTCGTCTCGGCGTCGGAGCGCGACGGCGCCGACGTCGACTACCTGTTCCTCCAGGTCTGGCCCGACCGCCCGGAGGTCTCCGACAGCCAGAACTGCGGCAACATGCTCGCCGCCGTCGGCCCGTTCGCGATCGAGCACGGCCTGGTCGAGGCACGCGACGGCGTCACGCCGGTGCGCATCTGGATGGAGAACACCGACACCCTCGCCACCGCGTACGTCGAGACGCCTGGGGGCGAGGTCCGCTACGACGGCGACGCCCGGATCGACGGCGTACCCGGCTCGCACGCACCGATCCCGCTGGAGTTCGCCGACACCGCGGGGTCGTCCTGCGGCGCGCTGCTCCCGACCGGCAACGTCGTCGACGAGATCGCCGGGATCCGGGTCACCTGCATCGACAACGGCATGCCGGTCGTGTGCCTCGCGGCGTCCGACCTCGGCCTCACCGGGGCGGAGACGCCCGCCGAGATCGAGGCCATGCCGGAGGTCAAGGCACGCATCGAGGAGGTGCGCCTCGCCGCGGGGCCGCTCATGAACCTCGGCGACGTCACGAACCAGACCGTGCCCAAGATGTCGCTGCTGTCGCCGCCCGCCGAGGGAGGGCACGTGAGCACGCGGACGCTCATCCCCCACCGCGTGCACGAGGCGATCGGAGTGCTCGGTGCCGTATCCGTCGCGACCGCATGCCTGCTCCCCGGGTCCGTCGGCGCCGAGGTCGCCGAGATCCCCTCGTACGACGGCCCTCTCGACGTCGTGGTCGAGCACCCGACCGGCTTCTTCACCGTGAGCCTCGAGGTCGACACCAGCACCGGCACGCCTGACGTGCGCCGCGCCGCGCTGCTCCGCACCGCACGGCTGCTCATGCGCGGCGAGGTCATGGTGCCGGCGAGCGTCTGGAGCGGCGCATGACGCGCGTCGCCCTCATCGGCCTGGGCGAGGTCGGCCGCGTCTTCGTCGAGGACCTGCGCACCGCCGGCATCCGCGACCTGTCCGCGTGGGACACCGCGTTCGCCGACGGGAGCAGCCGGGCGAGCCGCAACGCAGCCGAGCTCGGGGTCGCCCGCGCCGGGTCCGCTCCCGCTGCGGTACGGGGCGCCGACCTCGTGGTCAGCGCCGTCACCGCCGCCCGTTGCGTGGCCGCCGCCGAGTCGGTCGTGCCCGGCCTCGCCGAGGGCACCTGGTTCTTCGACGTGAACTCGTCCTCGCCCGGCCACAAGCAGGCCGCGGCAGCCGCCGTCGACGGCGCGAGCGGTCGGTACGTCGAGGCGGCGCTCATGTCGCCGATCGGCCCGAAGCGCCTCGGCTCCCCGTTCCTCCTCGGCGGTCCGCACGCCACGGCATTCGCGGATGCCGCTGGGGCGTACGGGATCGGCGACGTCACAGTCGTGTCCGACTCCGTCGGGCGCGCGGCCGCCACCAAGCTGTGCCGCTCGGTCGTCGTGAAGGGGCTCGAGTCGCTGCTCGCGGAGTCGCTGCTGACCGCGCGGCGCTTCGGCGTCGAGCGCGACGTCCTCGACTCGCTGCCCAACATCCTGCCGCCGGCCGATTGGGAGGCCGTGGCGGGCTACTTCATCTCGCGGTCGCTGCAGCACGGCCAGCGCCGCTCGGAGGAGATGGAGGAGGCGGCCGCCACCGTGTCGGAGGCGGGGATCGAGCCGTACATGTCCCTGGCCGCGGTGCAGCGCCAGCGCTGGGCCGCGCAGTTCCCCGAGGCCCGCGAGGCCGGGTCGACCCTCGGCATGGTCGACGCCGTCCTGGCCGCGCTCGACAAGGAGGATCCCGCGTGATCATCGACTGCCACGGTCACTACACGACCGCGCCGGCACCGCACAACGAGTGGCGCGAGAGCCAGCTGCAGGCGTTCCTCGACGGCACGAAGGCGCCGACGTACCCCGTGATCTCCGACGACGAGATCCGCGAGACCATCGAGCTCAACCAGCTCAAGCTGCTGCGCGAGCGCGGCGCGGACATGACCATCTTCTCCCCGCGCGCGTCGGCGATGGCGCACCACGAGGGCGACCTCGGCGTGGGCATCGCCTGGTCCTACGCGTGCAACGACCTCATCGCGCGGGTCGTCGATCTGTTCCCCGAGACGTTCGTCGGTGTGTGCCAGCTGCCGCAGTTCGCGGGCGAGCCGCTCGACGCCGCGATCGCGGAGCTGCAGCGCTGCGTCGACATGGGGTTCATCGGGCTCAACCTCAACCCCGACCCGAGCGGCGGCCGATGGAGCTCGCCGCCGCTGACCGACCGCTACTGGTACCCGATGTACGAGGCCATGGTCGAGCTCGATGTGCCTGCCATGGTCCACGTGTCGGCCAGCTGCACGCCGGTGTTCCACGCGACCGGCGCGCACTACATCAACGCCGACACCACAGCGTTCATGCAGCTGATCCAGGGCGACCTGTTCTCCGACTTCCCCGACCTGCGCCTCGTGATCCCCCACGGCGGAGGCGCGGTCCCCTACCACTGGGGCCGCTACCGCGGGCTGGCCGACATGCTCAAGAAGCCCCCGCTCGACACGCACGTGATGAAGAACGTCTACTTCGACACCTGCGTCTACCACCAGCCCGGCATCGACCTGCTGTTCGAGGTCATCGACGTCGACAACATCCTGTTCGGCTCCGAGATGGTCGGCGCGGTCCGCGGCCTCGACCCGCAGACCGGGTAC
>WBZP01000421.1_pt2 | contig 36981 bp, 25 predicted proteins | sample 5204301 | NCBI WGS metagenome assembly WBZP01 (sample SAMN12412401, study PRJNA552823) | activated sludge metagenome | isolation source: activated sludge from nitrification reactor of wastewater treatment plant... | place: USA: Pennsylvania | collected 2017 | reverse complement strand
CACCGACAGCGTCATCGTCGACTTCTTGTGCTCGGCATTGAGCACCAGCTTGCCGACTTCCATGTGGCCTTCGCCGCCGCGCAGGTGGTTGTTGTAGAGATCCTTGGCGGCATCCGCGACCACATCCATGTCGGGCAGGGTGTAGCCGTGGAGTCCCATGGTGTTGGCAATCGCCTGGAAGATGACGCGGATTCCCTTGTCAGCCACCCACAGGATCGCGAGCTTCTTGATCGGATCGATGCCAGCGAGTCCGCGCTTGCCATGATCCTGGCTGCGGAGGTTCATGCGCTGCTTGGTGTCGTAGGTGTGCTCCCACACGTTGTACAGGAGCCAGTTCGTGACGATCTGGATGTCGACCTCGGCACCCTCCTGCTCTAGGAAGCGCTGGAGTCCGTAGTTGCCGTCTCCCTCGGTGGTCATCGCCCAGAACTCGCCGATGACCGACACCTTGGGCTTGACCTGGGTGCGATCGACTTCGATCTGGCGCAGCATCGTCCGCGCCTTGATGAGCGAGCTGATGATGTTGCCGTTGGTGCGCAGCGTCTCGAAGATCATCTTCTTGACCGCTTCGAGCACCTGGTCGGTGTTGCCCGCGACCTTCTCGTAGGGACGAAGGCGGTAGCCGATCGCGTTGATGGCATCGCCAATCATGATTCCGAGCACGAGACGAAGGAAGAACTTCGGATTCAGATCGAGTCCGGCGTCCTCTCCCGTCGCTTGCTTGAGTCCACCCTGCTGCTGGAACAGCATGACGCGGAAGCCATCGAAGCCCGCATCACGCAGCGCCTTGCGGTACTCGGTGACGTAGGTTCCGAAGCGGCAGGGACCACAGGCACCAGCGGTCACGAACAGGTAGCGCTCGATGATCTCGCTCGTCGGGATCTTCTTCACATCGCGCAGATAGAGCAGGTGCTTGATCAGATTTCCGACCGTAAAGTAGGTCGGGTTGCACTGACCGCGATTGCCGAACTCCTTGCCGTACTGAAGGGCATCGGTATCGGGCACATCGAGCGGCACCACGCGGTAGCCGATTCCCTCGAGCGCACCCGAGATCAGGAAGTCCTGCGCCATCGTCAGACCACCACAGAGCATGGTCGTGTGGGGACGCTGCGAGGCGGTCCAGCGCTGATGAACCTCATCGTGCCACTGGTCCTTCTTATCGAGGCCCAGCTTGGCGCGCTGCTCGGACTCAAACTCGCGAAGGATGGCATCCACATCCACCCCCGACTCCTCCGGCTTTCCGATGACGGGCAACCGAACGCGACGCTTCTCTTCGACTTGGATGGTTTCCATGCTCTCTCTAACTCCCTTAAAGGTGAATCGGGAATGCGCTTACAGGCGGACGACCTGCTCTTCGCCCTTTTTCTTGACGCCAATGCGGACCAGGCTCTTGTCGCGCTCAGCGGTGCTCTGCGGAGTGAATCGCGCGGCATACTCTGCGACCTTGCTGCGAAGCTGCTCGATCTCGGCCTGAAGGTTCGGATCTTGCTGCTTCCGCTCGGCGAGCTGCTGCTGCTTCATCTCAAGTAGCTGGAGTCGCTTCTCCTCGATCTTGAGGTGAAGCTCGGCCCCGCGCTTGGACACATCTTCGAGCCGCTCTTCGTGCAGCTTGAGGCTGTGCGCGTAGGTCCTGACTCGAATCTTGATCGAGCCGCCCGGCTTGTTGGCATCGATGTCGTGGAGCGCAGAGTACGGCGTCGCGCTCGCTCCGATGATCGAGTCCACGAGTCCGTACGTCGGTGCGTCGTGTCCACACTTGAACGAAGACAGATCGAGGACCACCACGTTCGGGTGACGCGCCGCAAACTTCGCGGCCCACACTTTTTGCACCGAGTTCGCCGAATAGTTCTCGGGCCACACATCGGTGACTTCGAGCGGTCCGTCGATGCGACCGGCGTCGATGTCTTCCTTGAAGAACCGGTACAGCCAGCGCGGATCTTTGGGAATCGAGCGAATCGACAGGATCGGATACCCGAGAACCTGGAACTCCTCGAGCACGCCGTGGTTGAGTCCGGGATCGCTGTGATACGGACGACCGAGCATCAGCACCGCGACGCGATTGTCTTCCTCGACCTGCTCCAGAATCGCTTTGCCACGGGTCTGGATCTCGGCGTCAAACTTGGTCATCGCCTTGTGCGCCTGCTCGACCGCGTAATCGCTCTCGTCCTCCGTCACTTCGAGCAGAGGTCCAAAGCAATCGAACAGTTGCTTGCGCAAAAATCCCGGCTCCGTAAACGTGAGCGCTGGATCGACGTACTTGATGTTGCGCGTCGCAAAGAAGTCGACTTCCTTGGTAAACGCAGCTTTCAGAACCTCTGGCACACCGGCCACAATCGGGCACGAGGCGCTGTCCATCACCTTGTGAATTCCCGGCGGCACGTGGGTGATGCACGGGAAAAAGACGATGTTGAGAGGCTTCTTTTCACTGTGCTGATGGAACAGCAGGTTGTGAATATGGGCCTGCGCGACCTTCGACGGATAGCAGGGATCGATCGATCCGTACTTGCCGCCTTCCTGCCAGATTTCCTCGGTCGTCTCATCCGAGAACACAACGTGGTGCTTCTGGATACCGAGCGACTCCAGATAGGTGCGAATGAACGGCCCAATCGTCCACACGTTGAGCACGCGTGGAATGCCGACGCGAATCGCCGCACGCTTCTTCTGGGCCTCGGCAGAGCTGCGCTGGAACGGACGACGCACCGGCACGCGCTTGATGCTAAACAGACCCTTCTTCACTTCCACGTCATCGATGAGCGTGTCCGCAGAAGGCATCGGCTCCGCATCATAGAAGTGCGAAAACAGCTTCTTCGCCTCGAAGTCCACCAGGTTCGGGAACTCCTTCATCAGGCGCTTGCGCTCTTTGGTGATCGCGAGCATCGCCGCTTCCGACTCAACGGTTCCCTTTTCACAAGAGAAGCCCGCGATGTAGCGGCTGGTCGCTCCGTCCGGCGTCTTCGTATCGATGAACGTACGCTGACAGAGGTTCGGACAGAAGTGGCAGCGCGTCGACTCATCGGTCGTCGAGGTGTAGGTCAGATCGACCGCCGCATCGAGCCCGATAAACGTGCTCTTGCCACGACGCTTGACCACACGAAGCGTCTCCATCGCTGCGCCGATTGCACCCGCTTCTCCGGTGTGCGGATGAACATAGACCTCGGCGCCGGGAACGCGATCCTTGATGTAATCGACCTGCGCCTTTACGGCGGCCAGGTTGTGCTGCGTTCCACCTTGCAGAACGAAGCGCTTCCCGAGGCTCGCCATGCGCGGAATCTGCACCACGTACTGCCACACGTTCTTCGGCAACACCTGCGCCAGTCCGGCGAGCAATTCCTCTTTCGCATAGCCTTCCTTTTGGAAGTTGACGCGATCGGAATCGAGGAACACCGCGCAGCCGTAGCTAAACTTCGGTGCCAAATCGGCAGCAAACGCAACGTCGGCATACTGCGTAATCGGTACGCCGAACTGATCGGCCATGGCTTGCAGGAGCATTCCGTTACCCGCCGAGCACTGGTTCGACAGACGGAAGTTCTTGATGTCGCCGTTTTCCATGAACAGAACCTTGATGTCCTGTCCACCGATGTCGCAGATGACATCGACATCGCCGAAGAAGTGCACGGCGGACATCATGTGTGCCACCGTCTCAACGATGTTGCAGTCGCTCTTGACCGATTCCTGAAGGACGTCCGCCGCGTAACCGGTCGCGCCAAAGCCCTTCACTTCGAGCGTTGCGCCCTGGCTCTGCACGTAGTCACGGATGCGCGCCAGGATCTCTTTGGTGTCCTGGATCGGGTTGCCCTTCGAGAGCTGGTATTCCTTGGTCAGGATCTCGGCGGTGTCGTAGTCGATGAGCACGGCCTTCGAGGAGGTCGAGCCACCGTCCATGCCAATGACGCCCCGCACCACCTGGCCCGGCTCGAGCGTCTTTTTCGTAAACTTGGGAATCCGATACTGCTCGCGGAAGGCTTCCAGCTCTTGCACCTTCTCGTCCACCGATGGAGCGCGGAGCAGCGGTGCACCCGCCGTATCACCGAGCCGCGACTTGCGTCCGGTGGCGATAAACTCCTGCAAGTTCTCGATGCCCGAGAAGCGACCGACCTCGGCAGCCTCGTACATTCCGTACATCACGGCACCATACGCAGCGTAGTACTGCGCGTTCTGCGGCACCATGATGAGCTCGTCGATCGGCACGTCCTTCGGATAGGCAAAACCACGGCTGTCCCAGGTCTCGGGAATCCGCTTGCGCCAGCACTCGCGAAGGAATGGCAGATAGGTGTTCGGTCCACCCAGGAGCAGGACCTTCGGACGCAGCGTGTTGCCACGGGTTAGCACCGACAGGTTCTGCATCACGATCGCATCGGCCAGCGAGTTCATGATCTCGACCGCCGGAATGCCGCTCTTCACCAAGTTGACGATGTCCGTCTCGGCGAACACGCCACACTTGGCGGCGACGTGGTGGAGCTTGCTGTCGTCAAACTGAATCTTGACGACTTCCTCGCTCGGCAAGCCGACTTTGAGGAAGCACTTGTCGATGGTGGCGCCGGTGCCGCTCGCGCACTTGTCGTTCATCGACGTGGTCGCCTGCTTATCACCCGTCTTCTCGTTCTTCTTGAAGATGATGATCTTGGCGTCCTGACCGCCCAGCTCGACCACCGAGCCGACATCGGGATGCAGCGTCTCGACGGCCAGGGTCACGGCGTTCACTTCCTGAACGAACTTGGCACCGACATGCGGCGCGATCGGCGAGGCACCTGAGCCGGTGATAAAGAGCCGCATCGCCTCTTTGCCGAGGAGCGGAAACGCCTCGCAGATTTGATGCAGGAAGCCGAGCACGAACTCAGCTTGCTTGGTTTGGTGGCGCTGGTAGTCGCTCCACAGGATCTCTCGCGTTTCCGGGTCGACGACCACAGCCTTGACGGTGGTGGAACCGACATCAATGCCGATCATCACCGGGGTTTTGCGCTGTGTGCTCTGCGGCGAGACAAATACGGACATGCGGCCCTGCTCCTTCGTCGAGAACGTCCATTCCAAGCACTAGCTGGGATAGGAAGTCTACCGATTAGACTACCAGTACAGTCTATGTGCAGACGTTACGCGGCGCAAAGCGCAGCGGTCAACAAAAAAGTCCGTCGACCAAATCCACTTTGTGGAGTCGCAATTAGATCGACGTCCTGGCGGTCGCTTGCCTTCTTCTGTCCTGTCTCCGCGACGAACTTATCGTTATTTTTTCGTAATATTCCTTGTATATTGATCATGTGAAAGTCCGCCAATCCCTGTCCGCCTTGGTCGTAGCGACGCTGGCGCTAGCAGCCCACAGTGGTCGAGCCGAAGATGCGATGGACCAGGCCCGCAAGCGCTATGCCGCAGGTGAGCGAGAGTACGCCAGCGGTCGCTACTGGCAGTCCGCCAAGGCGTTCGAGGAGGCGTTCGACCTGTCCCGAAAGGCCGACCTCCTCTACAACGCTGCCCGCGCCTATGATCGCGGTGAGTATTTTCTGCGCGCCATCGAGACGTATGAGTCGTACCTCAAGGCGGGTATGCCCCCCGATGCTGAAACGATCAGCCAGCGCGTCGCCCTGCTCCGCAAACAGCTCTGCCAAGTCCACGTTTCGCTGGGTGAAAAAGCCTACCTGTTTGTCGATGGACACGAGTACTACCAGACGCCGATGGCGAGCCCCGTCTCCATCGACAGCGGCTACCACCGAATCGAGGTCCGCTCGGGCAACCGCTTCTGGGCCAAGGAACAGCAATTCGTCGCTGGGGAACGCTACGAGTTTGAAGCGGTCCTCGAAGAAGATCACGGCGGCGGTCAGGGACTCATCAGCTCTGCCAGTGTCGAGGAAGTCCGTGCCAAACCCCGGACCCGCCAGGTGGCGATCGTCCTTGGCGTAGGCGGCAGCATCGACATCCTCGGCAACAACTTCCCCCCCCATCAGGCATCCATCCTGCTCGGTGCGGAATATCGAATCAAAGAGGGTCTGCGCGGTGCCTTCGACCTGGGCGTAAAGATCCCGATTGAGCTGTTGCAGAGCTGGCAAAATGCCGGTCTGCTCCTCGGGATGCGCGGTGTGCTGACCCCGGTGCCACGGCTACCGCTCGAGTTGGTGCTGTCGTTGGATGTGGGCTTTGCGACGCTTGATTATCGGTCGAGTGCGCCGGTGTCGCCGAAGTGGCCGTGTGCTTCGCCGTCGGCGCTGTCGAGCTGCTCGATCTACGCGTTTCGTGCCGTCCCGGCCGTGAGCGTCGCCTACCGCTTTGCGTCGTCGTTTGAGATGCGCGCTCAGCTCATCGGCCTCGAACTCAACCTAGGCAGTCCGCTGTTCGATCCCCGGCTCGCTTTTGGGCTGCAAGCCGCGTATCGCTTCTTCTAGTAAATCCCTGGAAAAATCCGCGAGGGCACCTGCCGACGGTACTCTTCCCAGTCCGCGCCGTATTTGGCGTGACAGAAAGCATCGTCGCGACGCTCACGGTGCACGAGCAGGATCGTAAAGTAGATGATGTAAAAGAACGGCAGCACGTTCGACACGCCACACGTCAGACACCACGCCAGCCCCATCATCAGGTCGCCGAGGTAGTTCAGGTGACGGGCCATCCCCCAAAATCCTGCGGTCAGGAGCTTGGTCCCGCGTGCGGTCTTGATAAACGTCGCCGGCTTGCCCCAAATCGGTCGCTCTGGGTTGCGGCTGAAGTGGTGCTTTTGAATGTTGGTGCCCCGGAAAATCGCGTACCCGCCCAGGTTGAGCGCGATGATGCCGAGAATCGCCCAGGTGGGCAGCTCGCCCGGATGGGACAGCAGATACTGCGCCTGCAAGCTGTACGTAAACGGCACCCACACCAAGTCGCCAAAGCACAGCATCCAGCCGAAGCGCTCGTGCTTGATGTCCCAGGTGGTCAGGATCGCTTCCTCATGGAAGAAGTAGTCCATGATGTAGAAGAACTGGAACAGGCACACCAGCATCATCGGCGTCGACACGGTGTGGTGGATCTGCCACTGCTTGGCGGCGATTGAAAAGTTGATGAGCACCCACAGCACAAGTCCAGGTCGCGCCTCGCAGAACAGCTTGAAGTCGAAGCGACCCACCCGAGGGTTGAGCTGCGTGCCCATGAAATAGTCGTACATGACCCGCCCGGTCACGCTCTTGTCCGACGACGCCTTGCCCTTGAAATACAGATACAGGCTAAACCCGTAACAGAAGATCGTCGTGGTGCTGATGATCGCGCCGAACTCGTCCCACAGGAACGTCGCCGGAATCCAGCCCATCCAACAGCAGAAAAACAGCCCCAGGATCGTCAGCCAAAACGAAAACCAGCCATTGATCTTGTACGGAAGACGGGAACCGTCCGCGAGCGGCGTTCCTTCGACCCACTCTCCCGGCGCATATATCTGGAGCAGTGCCTGCCCAAGCATCCACAGCCCGACAAACAGCGTCGATGCCAGCGTCGGCGCAGGAACCAGCCGCAAAAGCCCGGTCAGCTCGTCCATCGTCCGTGGCAAAAGGAACGCGCCATGGTTCTGTGCCATGCAGATCCACATGTAGTAAACGAGCGGCGGCAACAGCAGCATGATCGGCAGCCAGGCCGCGCCAAACTCGTACTTTTCCATCGCCGCCTGCGCCTCGGTCCGCGTGGACGACTCGGACTTCGCTGTGACTTCCCGTTGCGACATGAGCTTCCTCTCGGGTAGCGGCTAGAACTTGCCCTTGAGCAGCGAGCGAATCGTCGCCGCGCCGTAGGTCTTGACGGTGTCCCAGACGATGCCGGGATCAATTCCGACAAACAGGCCCCCGCCAAGTCCCGTGGGTAGACAGCTCGGCACAAAGCCACGACCGTACTCGAGCATCCAGCCGTAGTCGGGACAACGATAGGCCTTGGCTTGACCGGGTGCCAAATAGGCCGCCTCGCCGGGCTTAAAGACGGTGCGTTCCGCAGGATTGTCCCCGATATAGACCCACATCTCACCATCGATCATGAAGTCGTAGATATCGAGCCGATACGTGCCCGAATAACCCTCGGTGCCAATCGGTGTCCCGAAGATGATCAGGTACTCGGATAGCGAGGCGTGCAGGATGGTCATCGAACCGCAGGCCCCACCGGTCAGATTGAAGATCCACTTCTGCTTCGTCTCGATGTAGCCGGGATACGCCTCCGCAACGTCGCTGATGAGCTGCGAAAACATCTGCTCACGCGGCATTCCGATGACGCGTTTGCTCAGAGAGTGAAGCTTTTCCGGGTCAAAGATGTAGCCCATGGTGGTGTCGGTCCTTGTAGGTTGGCCTGCCAGGATGTGGCGGCCAGACTCTGCCAAAGCGACACCGGCTTGTCTAGGTTCGCTATCGCACGTAGCAGCGACGATTGGTGACTACGGAAGGTCGTCTTCGCCCGGTAGCGGGTCGCTCGCAGCCGGGGCCGCACTTGGGGAAGGTGCCGAGCTAGGTGCCGCCACTGGCGGTTCGGAAGGCATGGAAGCCGGCTCGGTTGGACTCGGCACGACCGGACTGGGCGGACCATACGGCTCTGGAGCAGTCGGGAGGCTCGGGTTCGGTGGACCATACGCTGCGCCGTCCTTGTCCGACCCTTCCAAAGCCGCCCTACCCTCCCCATCGAGGGGCTCGCCAGCGAGTAGCTTACGAACCGCAGTGCTCCGCTCCGACGATGACATGGTCTGGTAGGCGATGATGGTCTGACCGGCCTTCAGCTCACTGGAGCGCGGCATGCGGTTGATGCGCTCCATATCGGCGGCGGACAGTCCGTACCGCTTGCCAATTTTTTCGAGTGAATCGCCGTTTTGCACCTTGATCACCAAGCGCTTGCGTCCACGCAGCGTCTCGACCAGCTCGAAAAATTCGTCGCTGCCCGTCGTCACCACCCGCACCCGCGCCGGATCAACCAGCACCACCTGCGAGGTATCAAGGCTCGGCTCTACCCACAGCGACAGCACCATCTTGGTCGCCAGGGTCGCCTCGGGATCGAGGCTGTTCCAGCGCAAAAGGTCGGTATCTTTCACCTTAAAGAAGCGCGCAATCGACCAAATGCTGTCACCGGAAATCGTCCGGTAGAAGATCTGCTTTTTGCCCGGCAGCGCGAAGGTCTTGTCGGGGACTGCGACAATGACAATCTCGTCTCCTGCGAGCGAGCCCGGCGTCGGTGTTGCCGCCACTTCGGCACTGCCTCGGCTCGGTGGCAAGAGCAGCGTCAGACCGACCCGCACCTCGGCCGAATCTTCGACACCATTTACGCTGCGCAAGCGACTCACCGGCACCCCACGCAGCCGAGCAATGTCCTCAAGCCGCTCGCCAAACCGGACGATATACGGTTCGAGCTTTTCCCCTCGATAGTCGTAGGCTGCCACAAACTGCGCTGCGGTTCCCGCCGGTAGCCGCAGTTCCCAGGTCTCACCCGGTCCCAGCGGAGGCGTTCGTCCCCGTCGCAGGTGTGGATTGAGCCGCTGCATGTCTTCGCTGGAGCTGCCAATGGCCCGCGCTGCGGCGGCCAAGCTCACCGAGCCATGCACCGTCACCGAGTCATAGGCCAGCGGTGGATCCGGCAGCGTCTCGTCATAGCCAAAGAAGCTGCGGTTTTCGCCGACCAGCGCCGTCGCAATCGCTTTCGGTACATACAGCAGCGTTTCCCACGGCAGCCCGTCTTCGTGACGACACAGCTCCCAGTAGTCGTTGGTATTGTACTTTTGCATCGCTCGCAGCACCGCGCCGTAGCCCGCGTTAAACGCCGCCAACGCCAGGTGCCACGATCCAAACCGCGCCTTGAGATCCCCCAAGTACCGCGCCGCCGCATCCGTCGAGCGAATCGGGTCTTGCCGCTCGTCCACCCAGTAATCGACGCGCAGACCGTAAATTCGGGCACCCTCGGGCAGAAACTGCCACAGCCCGACCGCGCCTTTGTGCGACCGATCGTGCGGATCGTAACCGCTCTCGATCATCGACACGTAGAGCAGGAAGCGCGGCAGGCGGTATTTGTCGAGCGACTGTTCGATGAGCGACTTGTAGCGACCTTGCCGACGCAGCCACGAGGCCATGATCGACCGACCACGCCGCTCGTCTTTGTAAAACTCCAGGTACTTGATGACGTGGGCCTCGAAACGCACAAACGTCGGAGCCAGGCCCAGGTTGTCGAGCAGCTTCAGCGCTTGCAGCCACGGCACCGATGAGCTAGGTGGCGGTGTCTCGGGTCGCGAGGGCAGCGGCGTATGCAGCCCATCCGCCATTCCTTCGCTGCGACTCTCGGGCGATCCGCTCAAACTGTCGCGCAGACTGGCCCGGGGAAACGTCTCGAACTCAAACGACCGCAGCTCACGCAGCTCGGACGACTCACGCGAGCTGTCGAGTGCGCCCCCACGAATGGCCCGCCGCTGCACCCGGTCGTCCTTTTGGTCAATGACGGTGTGCCCCCCATCACTGGCCGTCGTATGAAGCTCGCTCGGACCTGCCGCGAGCGATGGACTCGCCGACACAACAAGCCACAGCCCACAGCATGGACCGAGCTTTCCGAGCCTTTCGGAGAAGCTTTTCATTGTTTGGGAAGTTAGCAGCACGCCCCCATCGCCACCAAAAATTTTCCGCCGCTCCCCCACTCCGCAAGGCTTCCGCTCTTCACGGATCACTTGGCTTCTAGATTGTCGAGCCTTGTGCCTTGTATCATCGAGTCCATGGGGCTCACGATGCGTCCGCTTTTCTCGCTCCGTCGTTTGTTGCGGCCAGCCGGTGCGCTTGCCGTCGCGATGGGCATCGGTTTTTGCTCGCCCAGCGTCCTGGCTCAAGGTCGGGCGGGCAGTGAGACCGAGGAAGAAGCGATTCTCAAGAAGGCCGAGGAACACTTCCAAAACGGGGACTATGACTCGGCGGCGGATCTGTACGACCAGGCCATCAAGCTAGACCCAAACCGCGTCGAAGCCTTCGTCAAGCGCGCCTCGTTGTACTTTCGTCAGCGCAAGTACGACCAAGCGATCGAGCTGCTGACCCGTGCTGAAAAGCTGTCGGTGAGTGATCTGTCGGTGAAGACCGCGCTCGGCCTGACGCTGTACGAAAGCGGTCAGCGCGAACGGGGACTCGGCTACCTCGAAGAAGTGGCGCGGCAGCGGCCCGAGACGCACGGTGCCCAGTTTCAGATCGGCAAGCACTACTCACGGGTCGATCCCAAGCGGGCCAGCCAAGCGCTGGAACAGTACTTTCGCTATCGGCCCGAGGAAGACAAGCGCAACGACTGGGAGGCACAGTTACTGCTCGGCACCGCGTATTACCTGGGCGGCAACCTGACCGAGTCCCGCAAGCTGCTCGAAAAGGCGCAAGAGTCGCGACCCCGTGACAACCAGGTGCGACAGATGCTGGGCACGGTGCTGATCGCGCAGCAAAAATGGACCGAGGGTGCCGCGCAGTACGAGTCGCTTCAATCCGACATCCCGCGTCGGCCGGCGGTCGCCTTCAACCTAGCCACTTGTTACCTGAATCTGGGGCGGCGCGACGAAGCACGCAAGCTGGCGCAGACCTATCAGGGCCTTCGTCCCGACGATCCACGCGGGATGATCCTGCTCGCCCAGATCGAACAGAACGGCGACAAAGAAGCCGACCTCCGCGAAGCCATTCGTCGCTATGAAGAGGCGCAGAGCCTACTGAAGAAGAACGCCAGCCAGACCAGCAAGGTCAACGTTCCTGCCTCGATTGGACGGGCGTATCTGCGACTGGGAGATCCGGCACGGGCCTCTGCCGCTGCCGAAGCTGCACTCGCCGAGCTGACCGGCAAACCTGCTGCCGAGGGCGTCAGCGTGGATGAGGTGCAGCTCCTGGCGCTGGCACTGGAAGCCCGCATCCAGCAGATGAACCAAGGCAAGGTCGGGCCGGGAGCCGGACCGGCGGGACTGCAAAGCCAAGCCGACAAGCTCGCGCAGCTTGCCCCCGCAGATGCCAAAGTGCTGGCGCTGGCCGGCAGTGGGGTGTACGCCGCCGGGAACTTTGAAAAGGCCCGCCGCTACTACAGCGAATCGCAGCAGCTCGACGACAAGCTTCCCCGCTCACGCATCGGAATGGCCAAGTCCCTGGAACAGGTGGCGCTGCTGGCAATTCTGACCGCTGGTGAGCTGGTCGATCCCGACAAGGCCAGCAAAGATCCAAAAGAACAGGCCAAGCTCACCGAACAAAAAACGGCGCTCGCCAACGCGGTGTCGCTATTGCGGCAGGCTCAGAAGCTCGACGACTCGCCTTCGATTGTTCGCAATTTGGCAACCGCGCTGCTCCTGCAAGGCAGCGGCACCGAGGCCGAGCGTCTGGTCAGCGCGACGCTCAGCACCACCGGCAAGAACGATCCGCTGCTGTGGATTGTTCAGGCCCGGCTGCTCGGTCAGCAAAAACAGCTTCCCCAAGCGAGTGAAGCCGCCGACCGGGCCGTAGCGGAAGCGCGAAGGCAGCTCGACAACCTACCGGGAGCGGATGGGGGTCGGCGACCGATCCTCCTCAAGCAACTGGCCTCGGCTCGCATCGAGCAAGCGGCGCGCTACGTGGCCCAAGACGCCGCCCGCACCACCGCCGCCACGGCCAAAGATCGTGAGCGACTCGACACAGCCATCGAGGGAGCCCAGCAGACGACCCGCGACCTGGCGAGCCTGGGGAGCGGCGCGGGCTCAAGTGACAGCAAGGAACTCCTCAAGGCGGCGCAGCACAACCTACAGCTCCTCCACCTGCGACGTGGACGGCTGCGCCTGGCCGAGGCCGAAGCCCACATCAGTCGCAGCGGCGTAACGGCGGCCACCACCAAGGAAGCCGAAGACGCGCTCGCTGACATTCAGAAGGCCATCGAGCTGGTCGCGTTCGAGCACAAGCCCGAGCTGGGGTACGCGCAGTGCCTCGCCGCCATCGCTGGCGCGCAGTCGAACCAGTTCAAGGTGGCCCGCGATCTGGTCGCCAAGGCCAAAGACAACGGCTGCGATCTCGTCCCACCGTACAACCGCCTCGGGACCGAGCTGCTGTCGGTGTTCGTGCAGTATCGCGCCTCGACGGCCCCGGTCCAGCGAGAGGCGCTGTTGCGAACGCTGCCGCGACTACAGACCAAGGCCACCGGCAACGATTCGGCGACGCTCCAAAAAGTGCTGCGGACGATGCTGTATTCGACCAACCTGGCGCTCGCCTACGACTATCACTTGATGGGACGTAGCAAGCTGGTCGGCCCGACGCTGCGCAACGCCCAGAAAGTCCAGCAGCAGCGCGGTGATACCGATGAAGATGCCGTGCTCTCACACAACCTCGCGGTCGCTGATCTGGTCGAGGGCAAGCCCGGTGGCGAAAAAGTCCTGGAACGCCTGGCCCCAAACCCGCCCGAGTCGCTGGTCAACCTCGGCATCCTGCACGACCGGCGCGGCGAGGCCCGCAAAGCGCTCGACTTTTACAAGCGAGCCGCCGAAAAGGGCGCCCGCACCACCAAGCTGCGCGAGTGGATCGACACCAAAGACCGCATGATCGGATCGGGGCAACCGCAATGAGCCACGCAAGCCACACCACACGCACCCTGTCACGGCGCGCTTTCTCGGCCACGCTGCTGGCGGGTTTCTTCGGGCTCTTGGGACTGGGCCGATCGGCGTTGGCGGTCGAAGGTCCGCTACAGCTCGCGTTCTACGCACCGACGGCACCCCTGCCGTCCGCCGAGGCTCGCTACGCCTTCACCGAAAAGCTCGCCAAGACGCTGTCGGAAGCAGGAATCCAGGTCCAGACCAAGATCTTCGCTCGTCCGCAAGACTTCGATGCGGCGCTCAAGAAGGGCATCATCGATCTGGCCGTGCTCGACCCGATCTACGCAGCGGAGCGCGGCGGCAACTTCCAGGTCTTGGCCATCGCGACCGCGTCCGGTGAACCGTACCTTCGCTGGGGCCTGTATACCCACGAGTCGAGCGGCAGCATCCTCGATATGGCAGGCAAACGGCTCGCTTGGGTCGCGCCGGGCGGCAAGGACTCGTCGTACATCGGCAACGTGCTGCTCTACGGAGAGCTCAAGACCTCGTTCTTCCAGCTCCGCCCCGCCGCCCCCGACATCGCCGCCGCCGTCAGCGAGGTCGTGCTCCGCCGCGCCGACTGCGTCTTTGCCCCCGAGCAGGCCGTCAGCGGCAAGTCGCTGCGCAAGGTCTACGACGCGGGCGAAGGCGGACGGATCCCAAACCCGGTGCTGGTCCAGGTCTCGAGTCGCGTCACCGAACCGATCGCCGCCACCGTCCGCAAGGCGGTCGGAAGCTTCAACGCCACCGGACTCCTCGACGGATTCCGCGCCACTGCCGCCGCTGGCGAAGCCGTCCGCAGCGTCCGCAGCAAGCTCAAAGGCCGCCCCGAGCGCAGCCTGGTCCTGGCCGAGCCCTCGCGCCTCAACACCCAAGTCCAGAGCAGCATGGTCAGCGCCCCCGAGCTAACCCCCTCGTCGCTCCCCCTACGAGCCCTACTCGTCCCCCCGGAGGGGATTCCGTAGGTTAGCGGATCGAGTCCGTTCGATTGCCAGCTTCAAGAAGCCCTTGTGCCGGACTGCACAAAGAGCCGGGATCCACTCGCCGCAGGTGATCGCATCACAGCCCCCAAATCACTCGGTGAGAATGAACCGACCATTTTGCAAAACCAAGCCGTTGCGCTGGCACAGCTCAGCGAGGAGCTGCTTGTGATCCTCGGATGGGAGATGGGCGTAGGCTTTGCTAGCGCTCTGGACGTTGCGGATCGAGCATGCAGCCGAACCCACGAAGCGCCACGAGTTGACAACGTGCGGACCGGGCTTTTCGGCGGCTTGCAGCGCTAGCTCGACGGCTCGTTCTCGATCACCAAGAACGTAGGCTCTTTGGGCCTCGGCCAGGATGTCGTCAGGTTTCTTTTCGGACGGCTTGGGCTTGCCGCCGGAACCCGACGAATATCCGTCTAGCAGTGCGTCGATATCGTCCGTGGCCGCTTTGGGCTTGCCATTGACGTCGGCCTTTGGGGTCTCGGCCACGATCTCGTCCGGTTTCTTTTCGGACGGCTCGGGCTTGCCGCCGGGGCCGCTTGAAGCGGTGTTGGGCCTCTCACCGACCGTGGGTTGAAATGGGTCAACCCAGCCTTCGTCCTTCTTTAAACGCCTTTTCATTCCTGTGATAGCTGCCGGAACAACCAAACCAGTGTTCCCAAGCTTTGGCCTGGGCTCACCGACTGGCTTGGTCGCCGGTGCAGTCGCCACAGTTTCCGCTGCGTCATTCGGTACAGATGAACCACTCACATGAAGACCACCGTCGCGAGCCACTGGTATCGCGTATCCAGCGTCCGTCGCATGCGCCACCAGCACAGGTGCCGAAGGATCCCGTGGTGCTGGCAGCGTGTAGAGATACACACCGAAACCCACCACCACCAGCCCAAACCCAAATCCAGCCACCACCGCCAGCCCGACTCGGGTGGCAAGGGAGGTCTTGCGTGGCGGTGATGCTGGTGTGGTGACAACGGGCTGGGATGGTTTGGCCAGCAGCCAGGGGGTCGAGGCGCGCTCCAGGTCCAAACGAAGTTCGTCCATCCGCTGGTACCGTTTCGAGCGGTCCGCATCCACCGCCTTGCGAAGCACATCGCGAAGCGCTTTCGGACAGTCGAGCTTGGCGATGAATGCCTGCCGACCTTCATTTTCAATAATTTCTGCCGGTAGTCGCTTCCCATGCAGAACGAACACCGCCGTCATGCCCAAGCTGTAGATGTCCGCTGTCTCATCCACACGGCTCGCGTCAGACCGCTGTTCAGGCGCTGCATACAGGAGCGTGCCCATCCCGCCAGTACGGGAGCCTCCTGACGAAGCCTCATCATGAACCAGGTCAAAGTCCGTTAGCCTGGCAACACCTGCCACCGTCAGCAGGATGTTCTCTGGTTTGACGTCGCGATGGGTCAGGCCTGCGGCGTGCGCGTGGCTTAGGGCATCGGCAGTCTGAAGCACCGCTCGCCACAAGACGTCCTTGGGCTGCGCGCTCTTGAGCACCGCTTTGTCCAGATCGCCCCCCGCCGCGTACTCCAACACCACGTAGTGGTAGTTGCGATCCACCTTCGGCTCTTCGAGGAGACGAACGATGTGGGAGTGATTCAGCGAACGAAGGATGCGAGCCCCCCGGACGAAGCGCTCACGGCTGCGCTGGGAGGCCGCCTTTTCGCCATGCAGCACCTTGATGGCCACCACAAGCTGCCCCTGAACGTCGAACGCCTGCCACACCGTGGCAAACCCGCCGTCCCCGATTACCGTCAGCAGCTTGTAGCGACCACCTAGCTCATCGCCAGCCCGAAGACCGGGCCCTTCTCGGAGTTCCCGACGCCGTTTTTTCAGATCCTTGAGCTTCCGAGCGGTGACATCGGTAGGAACGCCCCGAGACCGGAGCTCCGCCAGTTCTTGGGTCAGCTCCAAGATCGACTGATTCACGTCGAACTCTTCACGGGCGTCTTCGCTGTCCAGCGAAGCAATGCGTGCCTCAATCAGTCGCAGGGTCTTCAGATCGCCATGAAAATGGACAAACAGCGCATGGACGATTTGGTGCGGGGCGGCCTGGCCGAACAGAAGATTGATCTGGTCGAGCCGGTTCATCCCCGAAGAAGCGAGACGATAAATCGACAAGAACTGGCCGATAAAGAAGGCCTCAAAGTCACCTGCTGTCGGAAACAGCTCCACAAGCAACGTCTGCAATGCTGTGCGCAAGGAGTCCATGGCTTGCCGGTCTACCTGCTCAGTACCGAACGCTCATTGTTCAAAGGAGGGCCGATTAGAGCAAAAAGTCGAGGCCCGCAACAGCGCGATTGAAACGGACTTGTTGGCCTCGGAACAGGCCGTATGGAGGGGATTCCGTAGCGGCGGTGGGCTTGGTCGCCCACTTACGTTCGGTTAGGCGTTGTTACGGTGTGACGGGCGGGGCGGGCTCGGGGGGGTCGCTCGGGTTTGCGGGGTCACCGGCGGCGGGCTGGGGCTGGTCGCCGTCTTCGGGGAGTCCGGCGCGGCGACGAGCGGTGGGCTCGATGCGATCGGCCAGATCCTTGCGCCCGGCGAGCAGATACAGCCCATAGAACGCATAGGTCACGCCCTGGTAGGTGTTTTCCCATGACGCCGCCGCCTGCGATTTGCGCTCTTGGGTGAGCTGCGCCTCCCGCGACTCGCGCTGCACATCCGAAAGCGCCGCCGCCAGCGACTCGATGCGAGGGGCCAGCTCATCGGCCAGCGCGCTCGCCTTCACCGTCACCCCGGTCCGCAGCGGCTTCGCAGAAATCGGCGTCTTGCGCAAAAGCGACTCCACCGCCCGCCCACGCTGGAGAAGCTGCACAGCTTGCGTCGGAATCGAGTCGGCGAGGCCGTACTCCCGCACCGTTTCCGACCCATACAAGGCGGCCAAGGTATCGCGCTGACCGTATAAGGTCTCTAGCAGCAGTGTCTGCGCTCCATCGCGACGCAGCCTGGGCCCTTCGTCATCGAGCAGCTCGGCAGCGTGTGCCAGGTCGGCCTGCTGCATCTGTGCGGCGGCGCGGTCGAGTGTGTCGCTGAGCGCATCGAGCAACCGCTCGGTCAGCTCCGGCTTGAGCGGTCCCGATGGAAACAACGTCTGATGCAGCGTCGCGGCCAGCTCTGCACCATGCACATTGGCCGAGCTAGTCACCGTGGTGGTGACAGCCAGCCGGTTGGCCGCCATCTTGGAAAGCTTCGAACCCTTCGCCATAAGTTCCTCCCTGTTTGTGGTTTTCGTACCTGTAGGGACAGAAACCACCAGCCCCTCCGATCTATTCCAGCGGCCTACACTTTTTTTGAAACGACCGCGCTGGGCAGCGAAACCCACCCGCCGCAGCCAAACCACGCGTCCGATCACGAGCCAACCACCTTGCGGCAACCGCAGTAGCCCTCCCGAAGCCGCCCACGTGCTGCGCGCCAAGTTCAGCAGGCGTCCGGGCAGCGCCAGATCGGTCGTTTCAACTTGAAACACCCACTCCGGCAGCATGAGCACGCAAGTGGTCCGCTGCGAACCCCCCTCAACCGCCACCGCCACACCCGTTTCAAACGGCGACAGCCGATCCAGCGGCACCACAACGCCCGTTTCAAACGGCGACAGCCGATGAAGCACCGTGGAGACGCTTGATTGCGGGCAGGAAGCCCACGTTTGCCTACGATATCTTTACCTAGGGCTCCCCGTGGCGATCGATCAGGCGCTTAATGAGAACCTCTACATCAGCCGGCGGGTGAGGCCAAGCTATATTGATGTACAGGCTTTCAAGATATCTGTGTTGAAGCTTGATGGGAAAGGACTCAAGAAATACGGTAAGGACGAGCTTGCCGCTGATCCAAATCGGCCACTCTACGCTTGGCAGCGATTGAATCATTTCACAGTGACCTTGGTACACTTGGTCCAGTGGTTGTGGAGATGCTCGCTGCCGCCCCCAGTTCAGCAGCTCGCTCTCAGGATTGATAAGTCCTTTAGGATGCCTTTTATACTCGATGCACTGGCCTGGTTGACGATCTGATTCTTGTCGTACCGTATAGTTAAACGCAGCAACCTGTATGCACTTACGATATGCATCGTCAATGTGACCCTGCACTGCATGTAGATCTTGCCAACCCGGAGGGATTGATTTCTTTGAGAGCGAACGTAGAACACCAAGCCAGCCCTCCCCATTCAAGAGATAATTCTCTACCGTGAACCATTGCGTACGAAAGACAAAATCTCTTGGCCTTTCGACAGCTTGCTGCTGGATGGTGGCTTCAGAAGCAAAATCACGATCGCAGATACCAAATATATGACGATTTCCAGGAAGCTGCTGTTTCAGATACTGAACGGCATCAACAACTTTCTTCCATCCGTTTTGTGGATAGAAGCTAACGTCCTGTGCCATCGTACCGAACCATTGACCATAAAAATAGGCGTCGTCTTCGTCCGTCTCGCCTTCGACCATGACAATCACACCACGACCTGACGAGCATGCGTGTAGGAGCGCCTGGCCTTCTAGATATCGCTGTGCCATCTCTAGCTGCCTCGTCGCTGTTCGACCAGAACCGTGTCGTCCATGTTGACGATCTCATGCGGAGAGACACTGCGGACAATCTCCATCGAGTGCGTGGTGACAAGCACTTGAAGATCATACTCGCGGGCGAGAGTCCGTAGATGCGCAATCACCGCACGCTGAAGAGCTGGATGCAGACTGATCTCGATCTCATCAATCAAGATCACTGCATGTCGGCGAAGTCGGCGCACGATCTCGCCAAAGAGTGCCAACACCTGCTGCTCCCCTGAAGGGAGCTGGTGAAGTTCAACGGAACGACTGCCTTCCATGATCAAGACATGCCCGCTCCGAATCACCACCTTGCGACCCCGGCCCAGTATCTTTTCAACCGGCTCAATAAAAGGGAGTAAGTTGGAGCGGTCTTCTCGATGGGCTTCCAGATCCAAATAGTTCTGCCAGACCCATAGCTGCGAAAGGCTTCCCTTCCAGCCGGACGCTGGCTCAAATCGAAAGAGCCAGGGTTTTTCACGCGGAGGTGCCTCTATCGCACCGCGCTGCTCATGTTCAATCCAGCGGTTATGTGGGAACAGAATGAGTCCATCGCTTAACTCAATCTCCTCCTTCACCATGCGCCCAATCCAGTGATTGAGCGCATCCCTTGGTCCCTTTCGCTCAAAACGTCGACCCTGTGTGCCGCGTTGCTCGATACAGCAGATCTGATTGGGTATTGTCGAATAATCAGAGGGTGCCCGATCTTTTCGACCCAAGGCAATCCACAAACCCCTGGCCAGCTCTGACGGGGCGTCGTTGAATTCCAAGTTCAGCGCGGCATACCCTTGCTCACGCAGTTCGCGGGTAATCGGGCTGTCTTCAACGAGGTCAAGAGCGTAGCTGAGCAGTCCTTCGATGATCTGAAAAAGCGTAGACTTCCCAGACCCGTTCGCACCGACGATGACAGAAAGCGGACGGACGAGCCCCGTTTCCTCGTCATAGAAAGGAATGCAGCGAGGCTCGCCAAAACCTCGGATGTGCTGAAAACGTACCTCACGGACCTTCATCGGGGGGCATTGAAATACGGAGTCTGGCAAAAAGTCACGAGGTTAAGAACGTGCATTGCCGTTGACGAAGCTCGTCGGGTTCCTGACGGATCTGCTCGAACTTCGGGACACTTCAGCACCTCTCGGCTAGGGTGCGGTGGTGCTTACGCACTTGACACAAACCCGTCGCTGACGACACACTGAACGTCTCCCGTCGCGCAGTCTGATTCAAACGGCCTGCGAACCTACGCACAAAAGGAAATCTTGGATGTCGAGACCGAACTATCGGGTGGTCCTCTCTTTCGATAGCGAGCGCAAGACGTACACCGCACGCGTTCCCGAGCTACAGCACTGCACCGCCGAGGGATCAACCCGCGCCGAGGCAATTGCGCAGGTGGAACAGGAGATTGACGCGCTGCTGTCGAACCTGCTCTCTCAGGGCAAGTCTATGCCGCCAGCCATCGACGACACTCCACAATCCGGCGAGTTCACGGTCAAGGTGAGCCGTGGGCTTCACCGCGAGCTGCTGTGGCAGGCCGCGAGCGATGGCGTCGAGATCGGCCAGTTCGCTGGCGAGCTGCTGTCCTCGGCGCTCGAAAACCGCCGGGGCTCACGGGGCCGTCGCCCGCAGTTCGATGGCAACCAGGCACCGGACAACCGGGGCCGGGGATTTGAGGGTGGTGGCGATCGTCGTCGTGGCGGACCGCACCAGGGCGGCCACATGATCGAGGACCGCGCCCACTTCATGGAATACCTGCGCAACCTCGAAAGCGACCAGAAACGGGGACCGGCACCACGCGATGATCGACGCGGCGACAACCGACCCAATCGCGGCCCGCGCCCCAACCAGCCACACCAAGGTCCACATCGCGGACGACCGAGCGGCGGACCCGATCGCGGTGGTGATCGCGGTGGTGATCGCGGCGCGCCCAGCGGCAACTCCGAGCGCGGCAGCTAAGTTAGTCGAGCGGCTCTAGGTCGTCGTCTTCGAAGGTAAGCGAGGGGTCGGGGTGTTTGCCGAAGCCTTTGGGGCCATCGCCCTTGTCGGTGTCTTCGGCAAACTCGCTATCGGAGCCAATGCCCATGTCGGACAGCGAGGTTCCGCGCACCGGCGTGGGCAGGTCGTCGTCGGGCTCTGCCCCGCCCTTGCCGGCTTCGAGATCCTCGGTCGCCATCGTATGCTCGAGCGGATCGTACTTCTGACCGGCGGGCGCGGTGGGCGGCTCGGGTCGCGGTGCTGGTCTTTCCGGCAGCGCACTGCGTGGCAACGCCACCTGGACCGATCCAGCCCGAGCGAGCATGGTGCTGTCGAGATGCGGCAGCGCTTCCCACTCGTCTTCACCGGGCGGTTGAACGGCAGCGACGCGACCGGGTGCCATCGCAGGCTTGGGCGGCTCTGGGGTCGGCTTGGCGATCGGTGGCTGCGTCGCCGGACGACCGATCGCTGGCTGGAGCCCGGTCGGACGCGCCGCCGGAGAAGCCGCCCGCAGGGAGGGTGCCAGTGCGGGGGGAGCCAGCGCCGGAGCAGGCATCGGGGCCGGACTCTTCATCGCGGGTGGCGGAGGTGGCGGGCTCTTGGCCGATGGCGCCATGGGCGGCAGCGGGAGTCCCACCGGGGCTTGCGCTCCCGTCACCGAGCGCGGCGGCAGGGGGCCGAGCTTCGCGGCGGGTGGCGGCGGTGGTGGTGGGCTCTTGGCCGATGGGGCTGCTGGTGGTAGCCCAACCGGAGCTTGCGCTCCAGTCGCTGAGCGCGGCGGCACGGCAATTGGAACCTGGGCACCCGTGGCCGAGCGCGGCGGCACTGCAATCGGAACCTGGGCACCCGTGGCCGAGCGCGGCGGCACTGCAATCGGCGCATGAGCCCCAGTTCCCGGCCTGAAACCAGCACCTAGGTTGGCCGACGAAGGATCCAGTGAGAGATCCTCGATCGCCGACGGCTCGATCGGACTCCAGTCGAGATATTCGGTCGCCGCGTCGTGGAAGTCAGAGTCGAGCGGCTGGAGCTGAATCGACGGTGCTCGCGCCTTGCCGGACGGAACCGGTGCCATGGCCGGAGCGACGGGCGGGGCGCTCTTCACCGCTGCGGCCAGCTCGGCACTCTTGCGAGCCAGGAGCTGCTGTAGCTCCACCGGCAGGCTGCGGGCGTCGAGTATCTGGGTCGCTTGCTCGTGGAACTGCGAAGCTTTCACGGCCTGTTCGGGCTGCGGAATCGGCTTCGCCGCCGGCTTCGGCAACAGGTTCATGAAGTCGACCTGCTCTCGCGACAGAACCCGTGTCTCCTCGGCGTGAAACGAATCATTGATGATAGGTGGGGCCAGCGCTCCACCCGGACGCTTCTCTAGCACCGCGTCGCGCTGGATGATCACCGTCTCGTAGCCGCTCTCGGCAGGCGGCTGCGGGTTGCCATAGGTCGGAATCTGCGGCATCGCCAAAGATGGCTTGGCCCCACGCGGCATGGTCTGCGCCGATGGCTGCCAGCCCGGCTGTCCCGGTGCCGCCGCCAGCCCGGCCAGCTCGTGACGGGGCTTTTCGGCGGTCTCGAGCATGTCAAAGTCCATCGTCCCCGGCATACTCACCGAGGCCAACACCCGCATCTGGTTGGGGCTCGGTCCGGTCGGCGTATTGGGGAGCGGATCCGCGAGGTCTTGCCGTCCGAACGCCGCCGTAAACTGCGTGTACTCGGCGTCGGGCCCTAGTACGTCAGCCAGCAGGTTTTCACCCACGTTGTCGTTGAAGGTCGAGGTGTCGATGACAAACTCAGCCATCGCCGCTCGCTCTTTTTCGATCTCGCGTGCAAACATGGTGTTCATCACGCGATGCAGCGTCGACTGGTTTGTGTTCGGATAGTGATACTGGAGGAAGGTAGCCAGCGCCTCGGCAAACTCTTGGCCGTTTTCCCAGCGCTTTTTCTCTTGGCGCTCCATCGCTTTGTCGATGATGCGTTCTAGCTCGGGATGGATGTTCGGACGGAGCTCGCGAAGGGGTCGCTTGCGCGCATCGCGGACCGCAAAGAGCAGCTCGATTTCCGTCTGCGCGGTAAACGGGGCCTGGAGCGCCAGCATCTCGTAGAGCAGCGTCCCGAGCGAAAACAGGTCGGAGCGGTTGTTGAGCTGACGACCCATCGCCTGCTCCGGCGACATGTACTTGACCTTGCCCTTGATGACGCCGGTTCGGGTCTGCTGCCGCGCCCCTTCGGCCTTGGCGATGCCAAAGTCACACAGCTTGACGTCACCGCCATACGACAGCAGCACGTTCGACGGCGAGACGTCCCGGTGGACGATGTGCAGCGGAGTGCCGTCGCGATCGACCTGCTCGTAGGCAAAGTGCAGCCCGAGCGCGACCTGCATGCCGATGTAGGCAATGAGATCCTCGGCGAGCCACTCTTGGTTCTGGCGCGCCCGCTCGAGGAGCGCCCGCATGTCCTTGCCCTCGACGTACTCCATCGCGATGAAGTACTCGCTGCCGACCTTCGAGAACTCGTAGACGCGGGCAATGTTGTTGTGCTTGAGCAGCGCCGTCAGCCGCGCTTCATCGATGAGCATCTGGATGAACTCATCGTCTTCGCACAAGTGGGCGAGCACCCGCTTGACGGCAACGAGCAGCTCTTTGCCTTGTGCGTCGCGGGTCTTGGCTCGGAATATCTCGGCCATGCCGCCGAACGCGACGCGGTCGAGCAGGTAATAGCGGCCCAGTTGTTGCGCTTGCTGAATCGGCATCGACGTTCCAGCGTGGGCGAGCGGCGGGTTTACATTTCACCGCTCGTCCGTGCCAAGCTCAGACGGTAGCACCTAGATAGCTGGCGATGCAATGCGGAATACCACGCTCGTCCGCCGGAAAAGCAGGCCGCAAGGTCTCCGTCGGCCTTCTATCTGTGTCACGCAACTGTCACTTACGAAGAAGGAGTGGTGGTAAGCGGTACGATCGGGGCAGCCATGGTCGTCGCAGCCCGGGATTCGACCAGCAGCAGCGCCGACACCGAGTTCCTGTTCGCGACCGAGCCCGTCAACACCATCGTCACAACTTGATCCTGCGCCGCATCGACTGCGGTTTGGTCAAACTCGATGTCCCACGAGACGCTGCTCTGCTGCCAGTCGCGCAGCCGCAGCGTGCGTCGCTTCAAATCGCCAAGCTGCGGTGGGGTCGCGGTGCCGTAGCCAAGCTTGCTGGCCACCTCATCATCACCATCGAGCAAATCGGCCACAGCCAGGCCTTCGACCAGATTCACCACCCGCCACACGGTCTGCGGGGCTCGCCCCGGTCGCGGCAAAGCCAACAGCTTCGGCGTCATCCGACTGCCATACAGAAGCAGCAGCCAGTCTCGGCCCGGCCACAGCTTGAGCGCCCCCTGCCACACTGTGGCCGTCGCCCCATCGAGAGAGAGTGTATTCATCCCCGCCGGCAGAGCCGAAAGTGGCGTGCCCTGCTCATAGTCCAGCGAGCTCCACAGCGGCCCCTTCGAGCTCTTCGCGGTGACCGGCCCCAGACCGGACGCCGCATGGAACAGATAGATCCGTCCGTCGGGAGCTCCCGCAGCAGGTACCACCGGCACGCTCTTCACCGTCCCGCTGGCTTCATCGAAGGCTGTCAGCCCGAACGACTCGTCTGGCGTGGCCAGTGGACCCACCTCCCCAGTGGCAACCAGGGTGGCGGTCGAGCCGAGTCCAAGTCCGGTCGTCACCGTCACATCAAAGAGCGCCCGTGAATCCCCCGGACTCCGCAGATGCAGCTTTTCATCAACGGCCAGGCTCTTTCCGAGCTGCGCATACGCCGACACCGCACCACTCGCCACACCATCGACGAGCAGCTCGCCCACCGGTCCAGCCAACGAAAGCGGTGGTGCACCTTCCGCAGCATGGAGCAGTCGCAGCCGCGCCCACTTGGGATCACGCCCGCCGAGTGCCAGTGCCGACAAGCGCTGCTCACTGCCAGCCCCATCGGGTCGCGGCAGGCTCGAGGCAATCAGCAGCGTCTCACTACCCGGCAGCAGGACCAGTCCGCTCGTCAGCAGCGATTGCCCGGCTCCTGTCAGCAACAGCGGGTACTCCCCGGCGGCCAGTTCTATTCGGGGACTGATCTCGCGCCTAGGGACGATCGCACGCACCTTTTGTGACAGGCGAAGTTCAACCTCGGCTGCTGGGCTTCCACCGACGAACAAGTGGACAAACGCACTCTTTGGCGGCGGGGACTCCGGCGTTCGGTTCGGACTCTGATACGGTGCCGGTTCGCAGTGGAGCCCAAGAATCGACAGCAGCAGCAAGGCCTTGCGCATGGCTGACCTCTTAGGCAGTGGCAGAAGGAGACGTTGCCACCACCGGTTCGTCACGACGACCCAGCTCGGCCACGACTCGATCCAAGACCCCGTTTACGAACGAGGCGGAATCGCTCGATCCATATTTTCGAGCAATCTCAATCGCTTCGTTTAACACCGCACGGGCAGGCACCTCGGGACAGCCCATCAGCTCGAAACAGGCCAGCCGCAGCACGTTGCGATCGGGCACTGCCATCCGCGACAGCCGCCAGTTGCGCGAGCAGTGCGAAAGGAGCTTGTCGATGTCTGCCTGGACCCGTCGCACACCCGAGACCAGGGTCTCGACAAACAGACGCGCTTCGCTCGGCAGCGACTTGGCATCGTGGGTGGTGCTCGATTCGCCATCGTCCCCGAGCAGGTGCGAAAAATAGAGCTGCGTCGCCTGTCCGACGGATAGATCGGGTTGCCGATCGAGTACACACAGGATCTGCATCGCACTCTCACGAGCGCGACGACGACTACCGCTTGTCGATGCCATGGCCCAGCTTTCGGAAGAGCGAGATCATTTCGAGCGCCGTCATGGCCGCATCGGCCCCTTTGTTGCCCGCTTTGGTGCCAGCGCGCTCGACGGCTTGCTCGATGGTGTCGGTGGTAAGAACGCCGAACACGACCGGAATGGTCGCATGCGAAGCAACCTGGGCGATGCCCTTGCTGGCCTCGGCTGCGACGTAATCGAAGTGCGGGGTGGCACCACGAATGACCGCACCGAGACAGATCACCGCGTCGAAGCTCTTGCTATCGACACAGCGCCGGGTCACCGCCGGTAACTCGAAGGCCCCGGGACAGCGGACGATGGTGATGCTGTCGGGTGCGCCGCCGACTCGCTTGAGCACATCCACGGCACCCTCGATGAGTCGTTCGACGATGAAGCTGTTGAAGCGGCTGGCGACGATGGCAACCCGCGCCTGCGAGGCATCGAGCGAGCCGGAGATCTCGATCACCTTGGTTTTGTCTTCGCTAGACATCAAATGTCCTCTCAAATCGTCCATTGGTCAGAAGCTCTATCGTCTCTATAAGCGGCTAGCCGTGATTGGGCTGGGCTGCGATGAGCGGAATGCTCTCGACGAGGTGTAGCCCATGGCCGGTCAGCCCGGCAATCTTCTTCGGGTTGTTCGTGAGCAGCCGCATCGACTTCACACCAAGCTCACGCAAAACCTGCGCCCCCAAGCCAAAGTCGCGCAGCTTGTTGCCAGACGGTAGCGAGTCCCCGCGTCGCAGCAGATGCGCCCGCAGGTCGTCACGGACCGTAAATCGTCCGGTCGGAAACACGTAGAGCAGCACGCCTCGACCGGCGGCATCAATGATGCGCAGCGCCGCTTGGAGCTGCGCGCCACTGTCACAGCCAAGCGCGCCAAAGACATCGCCAGGCAAGCTCGCGGTTTGCACGCGGGTGAGCGCTGGTTCGTCGGTGGCGAGGTTGCCAAGCCACAGCGCCAGGTACTCCGTCGGCTCAATCGCGGTCCGAAACAGCGCGCCCGAAAAGGTCTTGGTCCGGACCCCGTCAATCTGTGGCGTCAGCTCAAACTCTTCGATCTTCTCGACGAGCGACTCGGTCTGCAGGCGATGCTCGATGATGTCGGCGATGCTCAGCAACAGCAGGCCGTGAACCTCGGCGAAGCGCTGTAGATCAGGCATTCGCGCCATGGTGCCATCGTCGTTCATGATCTCGCAGATCACCGCCGCCGGAGTCTGACCCGCGAGCCGCAACAGATCGACGGAGCCTTCGGTGTGGCCGGTCCGCACCAGCGTTCCACCCCGCTTCGCCCGCAGCGGGAAGATGTGTCCCGGTGTCACCAGGTCTTCAGGCCGGGCATTCTTCGACACTGCGGTCAAGATGGTGTGCGCTCGATCCGCCGCCGAGATCCCCGAGGTCACGCCCTGGCGAGCCTCGATGCTGACGGTAAATGCGGTGCCAAGCGGAGGCCCCCCGGTTCGCCCGCTCTGGAGGGGTAGCTGCAAATGATCCGCCCACTCCTCGGTCAGCGTCAGACAGATCAGGCCTCGACCAAAGCGAGCCATGAAGTTGATGGCCTCAGGCGTGACTCGATCGGCGGCCATCACCAGATCGCCTTCGTTTTCACGATCCTCATCGTCGACCAGGATCACCATCCGCCCTGCTGCAATGTCACGGAGCGCCCGCTCAACACGCTGCGCCCGCTCGGTCGTATTAGTCGCCGGTTGCAAAACCAAACTCCTTAAGCTTGTCGAGTGAGAGTCCCGTCGATCCGCTCGGCACATAGGCCGCGATCAGCTTTTCGACATGTTTGGCGACGATGTCCACTTCCAGGTTCACCGCCGAGCCCTTTGACTTCCCCGCAAGATGTGTATGTGACTGCGTATGTGGCACCAGGGACACCGCAAAGCCGCGCCCATCGACCCGGTTCACGGTCAAACTGACGCCGTCGATGCAGATCGCGCCCTTTTCGACGATGTAGCGCAACAGCGAGGTCGGGGTCGCAACGAACAGATCCCAGCTATCCCCGCGACGCACGCTGGATTCAATGTGACCGATGCCATCGACGTGTCCGGTCACGATGTGTCCGCCCAATCGATCCGATACGCGCAGCGCCCGCTCCAGATGAACCTGACGCCCCGGCGACAATTCGCCCAGCGAGGTCCGATCGCGTGTTTCAGGACCGACCTCGACCGCAGCTTGGCCGGGTGACGATGTAACGACGGTGAGACAGACGCCATCGACCGCCAGCGACGCACCGATTGGCAGTGCCTCCGTCAGCAGCTTGGCGACGATCACGATCCGCTGACCACTGCCACGCGGCAGCGGTGCCACCTCGCTGATTCGACCGATGTCTTCGACTAAGCCGGTAAACACGCGCTTACTCCGTCCCTGTTACGCCACCGAAAAGCCGCCGCGCCGCAGCTCGCCCTCGATGAGCAAATCGCGACCCAGCGGTGTCACGCGGGCTGACGGGAGCCACGAGGCCGCCGTCACATCGGGCACCGTGAAGTGGCGCAGCAGCGGCACCCCCTCATCACCCAGCAGCAGCGGTGCCACAAACAGCGCCGCCTCATCGTATAGACCCGACTCGAGCAAAGCGCCATGTAGGATGCCGCCCCCCTCACACAGAGCCAGCAAAATATTGCGCTGACCCAGCAGCCGCAGTGCTTGATGCAGATCAATATCCGTCGCCACACCTCGTCGAGGGGCCACATCCAGTGACGATGAGAGCGGTACCGCGACCACCTCGGCCCCACGCTGCCGAAGCGACTCAGCCCGGTCGGGATGCTGCCCAAGAGCCTGTTCGCTGGTTAAAATCAGGGTTCCCTGAGCAGCCAGCTTGGCCGATGGAGGCACCCGCAGCGCTCCGTCGAACACCACCCGCAGCGGCTGCTTTGTAGGCTGTCGCGAAGGCAGGCGCACCGTCAGCGCTGGATCATCGGCGAGCACCGTACCAGCACCAACCAGGATGGCGTCACAGCCCGCTCGTAGCTCGTGAGCTCGCCGTCGCGCCGCTGCGCCAGTGAGCCAGCGCGGCCCCACTGGAGAGCCCGGCCCAGAAGACGGAGCGAGTCGGCCATCGAGTGAGATCGCCGCTTTTAAAATAAGCTGAGGCCTGCCACTACGCAGCCACCGCAGATAGCCGCGATTTTGGTGACGGCAGTGCGTCTCGCAGATCCCGACGACAACCTCTACGGAAGCCTCACGCAGACGAGCAGCACCCCCGCCCGCAACGTGAGGATTGGGATCCCCCATACCAACCACCACCCGTCGAATCCCCGCCGCAATGATCGCCTCGGTACACTTGCCGGTGCGACCGATGTGATTGCACGGCTCAAGCGTGACGTACAGCGTCTTGCCATGCGAATCACCCCCCACCTCGGTGAGCCGCCGCAGTGCGTCAACCTCGGCATGAGCCTGTCCGGCACCGGCATGAAAACCCACCGCGAGCACGACCGGCTGCGCACCAGACTCATCGACGATCACTGCACCAACGAGCGGATTTGGGCTGGTGGCCCCCCGTGCTTCCTCGGCGGCATCAAGAGCCAGACGCATCATCGCAGCGTCGTGGGCTCTTTCGCCAACATGCAGGTCAGAGACACTCATGGCGGAAAAAATGGCTGGCAGGGCGTGTACCGCAGCCACGCGGCCCGCGCAAGGCTAGAATCAGCACCCCTTACCGGCATCCACCGAGGTCCGCCCTGTCCAGCGCCGAAAAGCCCACCAAGATGAAGCTGTCCCGAACGATTCTGCCGACGCTACGCCGTGCTGATCCGCGCCTCGCTTGGTTGATTGAGCGGGTCGGACCGTTCGCGATGGACGCCCCTCGTCAGCGCAGCCACCTAGAGGCGCTGTGCCGCTCGATCGTATACCAGCAGCTCTCGGGCAAGGCGGCAGCGACGATCTTTTCGCGTTTTCGCAGTCTGTGGGACACGGTTGAGTTCCCAACAGCCGCCCAGATTCTGCAACGTAGCGACGAAGAACTGCGTGGCTGCGGCCTGTCGTTTGCCAAGCTTTCGTATCTGCGCGATCTGTGCCAACAGCTCGTCACCGAGCCACTCTTTCTGGCCGATGTGGATGATCTTGATGATGCACGACATCGGCAGTCGCTACGCACCCTATCGCAGCGTCGCCAGTTGGTATCTGTGGCAACTGCTAGCGCTGCAAGACGAGGTGCCCGCGCAGTGGTGACTCGATGGCAGGCTTACAGCGACTGCGGATCAAGACGATCAGGATCCACGGTCCACGCCGCCTGCGCCCCGTGGACGCAGACCACTTGGGCTTTGCGCATCGGCGGAAAATGACCGCTGCCAGTCAGCAGGCCGACCAGCGCCGAGATGCTCGGTTCGTGCCCCACCACCGCGACCGATCGACTGTGCTGCTGAATGGCAGTCGCTGCCGTCTCGATCGGGCCGATGGGCAGCAGCGAGGGAAGTACCTCGACCACACCCTCGAAACCGACCTGCTCCGCGAGTAGCTCGGCGGTCTGGACCGCTCGCGTGAGTGGGCTGGTCAGCACCACGTCGAACGAAACCCCAGCCTTGCGCAGCGCTCGTCCGACCTCGCGGACGCTCTTGCGACCCTTTTTGCTAAGGAAGCGCTCGCCGTCCGAAAGCTGATGATCGGAATCAACCGCGTGTCCGTGACGAATCAGGAAGATCTTCACGGCCCCAGCCTGAGCGAAGTTGCGTCGTCATGTCAATTCCGCAACGACAGACAGGCAGATAGGTCCGGGCCGCACTAAAATAGAACGTTGCGCAGGAGACAATGAAGGGGGGGCTCACTACGCGATGCGTCATCTTGCTTATGCTCTGGCAGTCCTTTCCAGCGTGCCGTCGATTGGCTTCGCTCAGTCTCCCGCCTCGCCAGTCGTGCTGGCCGCACGGGCGCTCGACCCCAGCACCGTGCCGCAAAGCCAGCCCGCGCCAGATGCGCCCGAGCCGGCCCCCGTCGAGTTCGAACCCCCACCCAGTGAATTTGAGCCGCCGCCTTCGCTCCTTTCGTCACCACGGCTGGTTCCGGTTGCGCCGATCTCGAAGAGCGATCCGCGACGCTACCACTGGCCCCTGTGGCGGATCCTGACCGGCAGCGGTCTTGTCGTCGGTGGCGGAGTTCTGCTTGGCTTCGGAATGTCAGCATTCGCCTATGACGGAGTCTGCGTGCCCACCCCTCCGCCCGGCGTACTGGCCTGCCGACGGTTTTATGAGACCAAGGACAAGGGCATCGCGCTGGTAACCAGCGGAGTCCTGACGGCGGTGGGCGGACTCCTGTTGGCGACGATTCCCTCACGCCGCTCCCGAACCAAGCTGACCGCGCAGCTCCTGCTACCGAACGTAGGAGTCGCGATCGGCGGGAACTTCTAAACTATCCCCGACATATAGAGGCATATAACATGACTAATATAAAGATTCCCTCCTTCTACAATCGACAACTCTCGTTATCTTTGGTGACCCTGCTCTCTGTGGCCGGGATCTCTGGCTGTGACTCGCTGTGGAGTCCGTTTGCGACAGATGACCCGAACTCCTGTGCATCCCGTCCCACCGTCAATCCCTGTAACGACCAGCAAACCTGCAACACGGCAACCGGGAAATGCGAGCCAGTGGTGAGTCCACCGACCCTTGCGCCACTCGTGTTTGGCGACCTCAACCCAAACATTAGCCCCGCTAGCGGCGGTGGCAACGTGGTCGTGAGTGGCCAGGGATTCACTCGGAGCACCGTCTTTCGAATTGCCGGACAGCCGCTCCAGAATTCTATGTATATCGATAATGAACATATCGCTGGCACAATTCCACGCAGCCCCAATCGCTGTGGATTGGTCGATATAGGACTAACCAGAGAAGACAATGCTAACATTCAGAAACCAAACTTGTTCCGATATTCACTCAAACCATTGAACGTACGACCAGCGCAGTTCTCGCATCAGCTATCCAGTGCAATTACTCAAATCCAAGCAGCCAATCTAGATGGAGATACCAACCAGATCCTCGATCTATTGATTTCACACGCTAATGGATTCACTGTATTATTTAGTCAAGGATCAGGCTCCAGAAAAGAATCTGGAATTTCCATACCAACAGGGATTGGCGAGCGAATTGCAATAACGAAAATTCAATCGGTCATTTCACCAGAAATCGTACTATTTAACAAATCAAACAAAAAACTGGAGTCATATTCACTCAATCGACTCACACTACAATACAGCTTATCGAAATCCACAGACATTTCTGGAGATGTTATTAACATCGTTCCAATTGACATCAACAAAGATGGAACCGATGAGATACTGTTAGGCATATCAACCTCGCCAGGGAATTCCACGCTTGCACTCTACTCTCGAATACCAGCTCTACCTCAATTTCAGCCTACCACCAGTATCAATTTTACCGCCGATCTTGGTCCTCTCACCACTGGCGATTTTGATGGCGATGGGCTAACCGACGTCGCGGTGGCCACTGGCACCAAATGGCGATTTATTACGATGGACCAAGCAACCGGATCTATCAATATGCCTCAAATCACTGACACTGGATCAATCATTAAAGCAATGGCAGCCGGTGACTTCAATGGAGATGGCAAATCAGACCTAGCTCTCTTCCACACAGACAATGGCAATGTATACGTTTTATCACACAATGGCACTAGTCTCACACTGAAAAATACAATTACAGTCGGTGTTCCTCCTGTGGGATTCACACCGAGCATGCAGTCTTATGACATAAACTGCGATGGTTTGGTTGATATTGCCATCAATCAACCAACCACAAACGGCACTGATCTAAAATTATCAATTAGCAATAGTAGCAATGGAGGCTTCGACTTCATTGTGCAAAGCTCAATGCCAAACATGTTCCTGCAAGGGAACGCATTCCTCGTTACTGACTACAACCAGGACTCACTTCCAGATATCTTTGCGGCCAGCTATAACTCAGCCACCACCCTCAGTTCCATGGAAGCCTATATTCCGTAATCAGAGACAAGCCAGGAACTCTCTGCATCAAACACCAGGAGGGATCTCAGATGTCTGCCTTAAATAAATACACATTTCTGGATCGTAATATCAGCAAATCCCTGAGCAAGCTTGTGCTACCGCTGGGTCTGCTGGGCGCCTGTGACTCACTGTGGAGCAGGTTCACCGTCGACGACCCGAACTCCTGCGCGACGCTTGGCGGCAACAATCCGTGTAGCGATCAGCAGACCTGTAATTTCAACTCCGGAAAATGCGAACCGAAGATCACTCAGCCGCCCCAGGGCACGCTGAGCTTTTCGTCCATCACACCGGGCTCACTCCCACTTGCGGGCGGACCGATCACGATCGTGGGAAGCGAACTGACCAGCGATACCACCGTCCTGATTGACACGGGATCAGTCAGCGGCATCGTCGCAACTGCGGATCGAACCACGCTGAGCGGAGTCGCGCCGCGAGCCCCCAAGGCATGTGTCCCCCTCGACCTGAAGCTACAGCGAGGTAATGAAGCGCCCCTCTTGGTTCCGGGGGTATTCCGCTACCGCTTCGAGCCTTTTTCGATTCAGCCCTTGACCGTCTTCCCTGCGGTAAGTGGTCTCCAGGTCTCCCAACTACTCCTCGCGCAGATGGATGGTGACCCAGTGATGGATCTGGTGATTGGCCACTCCAACGGATTCAGGATTCTGTATGCACCGAATGCGACTGGGTCGCTGCTCTCCGTGAGTGGACAGCGGACAGGGATGCTGGATAGGATTCGGGTCGGCAAACTGTCTGGTTCCGGCAATAGCGACATCATCGCGGTCCAAGGCAAGTCCATCTACGTGGAGGCGTGCAACTCGATTGGGGCGGGCGGCTGCGTCCAAAAAGCCAAGTACGACTCCACGATCACAGTTCGAGATGCCTTTGTTGCGGATGTGCTTTCCGATCCAGGGAATGAACTGGTCGCTATCATTTCTGACAACGTAGCCAAAGGCACAGTGTCCGTCTCGAAATACGGCTCTCCGCAGTTGCAAGCGCCCCAGGTTGTTTTCTCGGCAGGAGACGACATTGTGGATGCTTCTGTCGGAGACATGAACCTCGATGGCACCAGTGATGCCCTGTTCCTGGTCACTGGAACCCAGCTCTCGATGCTACCGATGCTACCGACGGGCACCCAAGGAATCCCACAGTGGACCCCCAAAACGTACAACACACTGCTCGGCCGCTTGAGCGCGCCGATTCTGGGGAACCTGGACGGTGATGGCGTAGCCGATCTGGTCACATACAGTCCCAGCAAAGGGACACTCATCGTGGCCTATGGGAAGAACGACTTCGCGAGTTTCGTTGCGTACGGAAGCTCCCAATTCCCCCCAGGAACAGCCGCAGAGTCTCTCGAAATTCAGCTCGCCGATGCCAACTGTGATGGAGCGCTCGACATCGTCGTGAGCCGTCGCGACACTCCGAATGGTCCGTTCTTCTTCCTGAACGATGGTCAAGGCAAGTTCGGAAGCACCCTGAATCGACCCGATCCCGGCGGCACTGCGGCGAGCGCCGGAGGTCCGTTCGTCATCTTTGATGCCGACGGAGACAAGCTTCCCGATGTCCTCATGCGAAGCGCTACAGGAGGTTCTGGACTTACGCTAGGACGTGGCAAAATTCCGTAGCTGGACCAGCGAACGCCAGGATGATACCTGAGCGAAGCGGAGAATATATTATGCATTTAAATAGAGTAATTATGAATCGCCAGCTCACGCCTTCGAAAACCTTGCTCGCCGCCTGGCTATCTCTGTGCTCGACGAGTGCTTGCGATGCGCTGTGGAAAGGCTTCACCAGTCCCGATCCCCGAAGCTGCGCCAGCCCAATGAGCGAGCTGATCTGCCAGGCTCCGCAGGTCTGCAACCCCAACTCCGGCCAGTGCGAGGACGGTCCCGGATTGTTAAGCCTAAACCCAAACATGATGCCGATGAGCGCCGGCCAGCCCGTCGAAGTCACCAGCTCTCTGCTCACCAAAGACACCGTCGTCAAGATTGCAGGACAGGCGCTTTTGCCACCGCTCTTTGCACCGGCCGCCAATCAGATCAAAGGCACCGTTGCCAAGTCGCCCGGTCGATGCGGTCCGGTGGACGTTGAGTTGCTTCGCAGCGACGGTTCGATGTTTAAGGGCACGGGTGCCTTCACGTATACCTTCGAACCCCTTACGGTGAAATCTCCAACCACTTTGCTTGCCGGCGTTGGATCCATTTCCAAGATTCTCCTAGCGAATCTCGATGATGATCCCGGTGGCAACATGGATGTCCTGCTGAGAACAGCCACCGGGCCGCAAGCGATTCTAAATCCCGTCACGAGTCCAACGTTTCCGCAAGCACTGCCAATCGTAGCCAATGTCGATCAACACATCGCCATTGCTCGCATAGCCGGAAAATCACGATCGACGCTCGTTTTTGGCGATACGGTCGCCGATGCGATGGCCCGTAGCTCAATCACGATTCTGACGTGGGATGAAACCAGGTTGATGTATCTGCCGAAATCCCCAGGTTCCGTCCCCGGGCAGATTAAGCACCTGCTGGCGCTAGACTCCAATCATGACGGAACAGACGAAATCGTCATCATCTCGCAGCCGACCGCCGCTCAAACAAACAGCACCGTCACGATGATGTACAATAGCAATTCTACTTGGTACATTTATCAGAATAACTCGCTACTCGTAAACAATGCCGTCATTGCTATTACCACCGGAGACATCAATAACGATAAAACCGAAGATTTGCTAATGACGACCGCCAATCAGCCCGGTCCCACGGCTCTGTATGCGTTATCCTGGGATGGGGTCCATCTAAATCCCATCCCAACCCCCGCTTCTCCGCAAGGCATGTTCACGGCGGTAGCCACCGGCGACTGGGATGGCGACAATCGTGTTGATATTGCGCTCACCACAGGCTCCGTCAATCCGATATTCACGTTGCTAAACAAACAGAGCGGCTGGAGCACTGGATTATTCAATACTTCAGCCACCGCTACTTTTTACCAAACAGAGCTTCTCTCGTACGATGTAAATTGCGATAGAAGACCGGATTTGGTGGTAAATAACTTCACCATCGGACAGGGTAACTGGTCCGGCATCTTCGTGAGCGACGGCAAGGGCGGCTTTTCTGAGCGACGGATTCCACCCATCAAACTGGGACCGTTGCTACTGGCTGATCTGAACGGAGACAGTCTACCCGATCTGCTGAACGCTTCATCTGACTCAGCCGGGGCAAACCCACTTGGCTTTCAATTTATGCTCGGCAATTCACCATAGCAAAGGCTCCACCATGAACCGCTCACCCCAGAAATTCTGTTCGTTAGGAATCCTTCTAGGAATCTGCACGCTGTTTCAAATGAGCGGCTGTAGCGATTTGTGGATGAGTTCATTGGTCACAGACAAGCGCAATTGCGCAATCGCACCGGCGGTGTGTGGAGACTTCGAAGAGTGCGACTACTTGACAGAAACCTGCAAACCCCTTCCACCGCCCAGTTGCCCGCTGATCTCTCTTGAATCGGTCTCGCCAGCGATTGGAACGCGCACCGGTGGGACCAAAATCACGATCACGGGCAGCGGCTTCCAAGGAGAGATGCGGGTCGAGATCGATGGCACTCCGCTGGAAAATGTGGTGGTGGAGGCTTCGAGTCAGCTCTCAGGAACCCTCGGTGCATCGATGGCGTCTTGTGGTCCCTCGGCGGTGACGCTGATCAGCGCTTGCTTCGAGCGAGTCAGTAAAGAGCGTGTGTTCAGTTATTCGCTCGATCCGCTCCAGTTTGATGATCTCCCGCAGACACTCCCTTCGCCAGCAGGAACCTCTGTGCAGCAGCTCCTGATCGACGATGTGAATGCAGATGGTGATCCCGATATCTTGGGAGTGGAGACTGGCAGCTGCCGTACCTTCCTCAGCGACGGTGTTGGATCATTTACGACCAGTGCTCCGCTCGCGCTAGGAAGCTCTCTGTTTCAAGCCGCACTGGGCGATATCACTGGGGACAAAGTGCTCGATTTGGTGATCACCGATCAGACCAACCCTCGCCTGTGGTTTCTACAAAACAGCGGCAAAGGAGTGTTCGCCCCGCAGAGCATCACGATGCCAGAACCGCTGCGCGGAGTCGTTGTGACCGATCTGACCGGTGACGGAAAAAGCGACGCAGTGGTAGTGGGCAAGAGCGGCACGTTGTATCTGCTCACCGGGAACGCCAATGGACTTACTGGCCCCGACACCGTCGCCAACGGACTCCCCATGGGTTCGCAGTTCGCAGCGCTGGCGGAC
>WBZP01000978.1_pt1 | contig 36996 bp, 24 predicted proteins | sample 5204301 | NCBI WGS metagenome assembly WBZP01 (sample SAMN12412401, study PRJNA552823) | activated sludge metagenome | isolation source: activated sludge from nitrification reactor of wastewater treatment plant... | place: USA: Pennsylvania | collected 2017 | reverse complement strand
ATTAAAATCCGTTTGCTTTGCAATCACCCCTCTCAAGCTAAAAAGGGAATCCATTCTGTAATAGTCTTTACTGAAATAAGTCGAAAGTGAAAGACTGTTTTTGGGGTTAATTTTATAAAAAAGTTTATTGGTAAAATCAGAAAAATTGGCCCTGGTATTTTTCATTTTTACAGGAGCAAAAATTTTAAACCAAAAATCATTAAATGAAAAACGTGATGCTGAAAGCAGAGATAGTTTGGTTTTAATGAGCGGTATTTCAACCAAAAATTTATTGGAAATAGGGCCTACACCCCCTTGTAGCGAAATACTATCAGTGTTGGCATCGATCATTTTTATGTCTAAAACTGAAGCCACCCTTCCACCAAACCTGGCCGGGATTCCACCTTTATATAATTCCAGATTTCGAATTGCGTCAGTGGTTAAAACAGAAAAAAGACCAAACAAATGGGTGGAATTGAATATTGGTGCCTCATCAACCAGCACAAAATTCTGATCCACATTACCACCTCTGATATTGATGCCATTGGCACCTTCTCCCACCGACGACACCCCCGGAAGGGTCTGAATACTGCGTAGTAAATCAACCTCGCCCAACATGGCCGGTAGTTTTTTAATACCCTTTATATTGAGATAAGTAACGCCAATAGAGGGGGAGCGTGTCAGCTGTGTAGTTGATGTTGCTGAAATCACAACCTCGTCCAATTGTCTTGATTCGTCTTTTAACCTTAAATTAATAATCGTATCTTTTTCAATGGACATTTCAAAATTCTGAAGACTATAACCAACTGAAGAAAATCGGAAAGAGTACGTTCCTCTGGGAAAAAACAACTGAAATTTACCTGAAGAATCAGTAGAAGTTCCCAGATTCCTTTTCGAATTAACCGAGATATTTACTCCGGCTAAAGGTTTCTCGGTATAAGAATCCTTCACAATTCCACTAATACTAAATATCAGTCTGTTTTCCTGAGAAAAGGTATTATGTGCAGCTAAAAAAGCTACAAAAACCGAAAGAATATTCCATACCCGAAGCCAATTCATTTTCAATTTTTAATCGAATACTCTTGAAATTCAGGGTTTTTCGAAATAATATAACCTTCTACCTTAAACGAAGGATCAGTTTCAGAAACTTTAGGGTACTTTTTTGCTTCTCCTGAAAACTTAAAAATCAATTTAGATTTGCTCACTGAAAGAGGTTCAATTTTTCCGGAAGAATAAAGGTACCCTTCACCTTTATTGTTTTTAGCATCAACTACTCTGCCAAACATAAGGTTTGAAGCGGCAGCACCGTAGATTTTCCCTTCAATAAACTTTTCTTTGTACCAATTTTCCCCACTAAGATTCAGAATATAATTTCCTCCATGCTGATTCATAAAGTTCATGACAAAGTAATTCTCTTTAGCCTCAAGATGCCCTTCAAAAATGGCATCAGTTTCATAAAAATCTTTTCCGTCAACCGAAAGCAAAAACCTGGTCTGTTTGTCTTTTGTCAATTCATACTGTCTATTTATATCTATCTCTTTTTCGCAGGAAATAAACATTAAAACCAGAATCGAAAAAAATAAAATCTTTTTCATAAAAAATATATTTGACACATTAATAGATTCAATTGGAGCGGATAAGTAAAAATATCTTAAGGAATTATCCCGTTTGGGGCTGTTTCTTTCTAAAAAATCAGAAGGTCTTTTGAAAAAAACACCTCATTCCGATTTAGAATGAGGTGCCTTTATTATAATAGATACAATGAAATTCTTAGTATCCAGCGTTTTGTTTAAGGTTAGGATTGATCTCGATTTCTTTTTGAGGAATCGGATACAACACTCTGTAACCATCAGATTTTTTGTCTCTGTTAACTACAGGATCGTTGAATTTACCAAATCTGATCTGGTCATTTCTTCTCCAACCTTCCCAATAAAACTCACGACCTCTTTCCGCAAGTAAGTTTGCTTCAGTAACTTCAGTAAATGCTTTAGCACCTCTGGCAGTTCTAACCTGGTTAACCAAAGTCAGAGCACCTGCTTTGTCACCTTTACGAAGAAGAGCCTCAGCTTTCATCAAAACAACGTCGGCATAACGGAAGAATACATAGTCATTACCAGGAGCATCAGGATTTGAAAAATCAGGAGCATATTTAATACCACGCACACCTTCTCTTTCATTGGCGTTGGTTAAGCTACAAGCCAAAGTGAAATCTAATGGGTTACCCTGACGGTCTGTCAAAGCTTTTCCATCTTTATCATATTGTACACCAGCTAACCATCCATATCTCAAACCAGATGCAGATGCATCAATAACATCACCCCCTTTTCTTGCATCGCCAGCTTCAAAGCTATTGTAGAAATCAGAAAGCGTAGTGAAACCATTCCAACCTGAAGGATTTTGGTTGTAATGGGTAGTCATGAAATAACGGTTTCTGATTGATGATCCGGCGTTCAAACTTTGACCTTTAGTACTGGCAATAGCAAAAATCAGCTCTGTTGATTTCTCAGTATTTTCAGGTGAGAAGTTATCAAAATACTTGGTAGTCAATTTGTAAGTGCCAGAGTTTATAATAGCATCACAGTTGGCGATAACAGCATCCAACTCAGCTGCTGAAGGAGCTCCAATTGTACCAGGAGAATTTGGATCAGCGTTATAAACACCCATATTCAACTGTACTTTGGCAATTATCGCCTGGGCAGCCGCTTTTGTACCTCTACCACTATTGGCAGTTGTTGCAGCCGGAAGGTCTGGTAGAGCTGTAGTAAGGTCAGCAATAATTTTTGCAGCAGCCTCTTTACGAGACAACACTTTGTTTACAATTGTTCCACCAGTATTTTCTTTAAATGGTACCTGACCAAACAAATCCATGATATGGAAAATATAAAAAGAACGGATAAACAATGCCTGAGCCATAGTGGCTTTATCTACACCTGAAGCAAAAATAACTTCATTAGCTAAGGCATGTCCTCTGTTTAAGCCATCCCATGCACCTACTACATCAGAACTTTGACCATTCCAGGTATGAGTATGAATGTTTCTCCAACGACCGGCATCATCCCAGTCAGTACCACGGGTTGGTCCTTGCATTTCGTCTGTAGAATGCTCTTGTAAGGCATAAATGTTAGCCTGATCAGTAAATGCTCCCAACTGGTTAAAAGCTGAAGTCAACTGAGCACTTGGAGCTGCCCCTGATTTATCAAGCTTATCAAGAGCCACATCTTGCAAATTGGAGCAGCTAAATGAGACTAAGCTCATCGCACCAATAAAAAGAGCAGGTTTGAGTTTGTTACTAAATTTATTGTTATTCATTTTCTTATCAATTTTTTTGTATTATTAATTAAAAGCCAACATTCAGACCAAGGTTAAATGTCTTGTTTTTAGGATAAGTAATATAATCGATACCATTTGAAGGAATACCGTCCATTGATGCCGATGGGTTAGTAATTTCAGGATCAAGTCCTTTGTACTTGGTAATCAAGAACAAGTTCTGACCAGTCAAACTTAAACCTAAACTATTAATATAATTACTCTTAACTTTGAAATTATAACCGATTACCAGGTTGCTCAATCTTACAAAATCTGATTTTTCAACGTATTTACTTGACACTGTCAAACCATCTGAGAAAGATTGTTTAGGATCTAACCATCTGGAATCTGTGTTATTACCTTGCTTGATAGCCGGAGCACCCATAAGGGCCAAAGCAGTGTTATTCAATACATAACCACCTTTTTGACCATTAATAAAGATACTTGCATTCCAATTACCATATACAAAACTGTTGGTCAAACCCCACAATGCTTTAGGGAATGGACTACCAAAGTCTTTGGTTTCACCTAACTTAGACAATCCTTTGTCATCATATCCAAGGAATTCAGGAACAAAGAAAGTATAAAGAGGATAACCCACTTTGATAGGTTGTGCAAAAGCACCTGACAATCCCTGGCCATAGATAGCACCAGTTCTAACAGTTGTAAGTGCCAATGACTTAACTTCATTTTTCATGAAAGTAGAGTTAAGGCTGATATCCCAGCTAAGTTTTTTACCAGAAAGAACATCATAATTAACTAATACTTCCAAACCTTGGTTACGAATATCAGCATCAACATTAGACCAGCTTGTAGTTGCAACGTCAGGTTGCAAAGCAGGAAGTGCAAACAACAAATCTTTAGTTGACTTCATAAAATAATCTAATGATCCTGAAAGACGTCCTGACATCATTGCCCAGTCCAAACCAACGTTTTTAGAAACTGTGCTTTCCCATTTCAAATCAGGGTTAGCAACGTTTTCTTTTCTGATACCTCCGTTTCCATCAGGTACATAAGTATTAATCGTTTGGTTTGCAGGGAAGCCCTCTGAGTTACCAGTAATACCCCAACCTGCTCTCAATTTCAAATCGCTAACCAAGCCACCTTTTTTGAAGAAATCCTCTCCGGCAATTCTCCATGCACCATTAACTGCAGGGAAAATACCGTATTTGTTGTTTTCACCAAATTTAGAAGAACCATCAGCACGTAATGTACCAGTCAAATAATATTTTTCTGCTATATTATATTGAGCTCTTCCAAAGAAAGACTGCAATTCAGAAATATTCTTGTATGAACCGCCGCTGTAAGCTTTATTTGAACCTGTGTTATCCACAAATCCTAAGTTATTAAGCAATGGGAAACCAGAAGAAGCAATAAAATAATTGGCATCTAATCCACTACCAACATTCTCATACTTGTAATAAGCAAAACCACCTAATAGATCAAGGTTTGATTTACCAAATGTTTTTACATAATTGATAGTATGCTCAAGCGTTGTAGCTTTTTTATTCAAGTTCTGAATACTAGCAAAACCTTTACCACCGTTTGTTGAGTTGTCAAATCCAGGGGTTTTAACATCAACACTTCTGTTAAGAGTACCAGTAGAATTGTCAAGGCCAAAGCTTACTTTGTAAGTTAAACCTTTTACAATATTCCAAGTAGCATAAGGATTAAACATTGTACGGTTAGTAGGACCATAAATGTTTAATTGATTAAGCATAGAAACTGGGTTTCTGAAAGAAATGGTACCAGTTGTATAATAAGTACCATCACCATTTAAGATAGGGAAAGTAGGGTTTGTAGATATTGCTCTGGCAATAAGGTTACCTTCATAACCAATATCTCCTGAAATCGGAGCATATTTATCATTGATGTTTGCTGTAGTAAGGTTAACACCTACAACCACTTTGTTATCAAAAAGTTTGTGAGAAGCGTTAATTCTACCTTGAATTCTGTTTTGGTAAGAATTCTTGATAATACCTTGCTGATCCTGATATCCTAATGAGAAATAATAAGAAGTCTTGTCAGTACCACCACCAAAACTCATGTTGTAGTTTTGAGTCAAAGAAGTACGATAGATTTCGTCTTGCCAGTTATTGTCCTGACCACCGTTGTTAAGTTTAGAGCTTAAATCAATACCGGCTTTTCCCAATTGAGCCAAAAACTCAGTTTTATCAAGTAATTGATATCTTTGAGCTGGAGTAGATACAGCGGTGTTAGCTGAGAAGTTAAATGTACCAGCTCCGCTTTTTCCTCTTTTGGTAGTAATCAAAACCACACCATTAGCACCTCTTGAACCATAAATAGCTGCTGCAGATGCATCCTTCAATATTGAGATGTTCTCAATATCTGCTGGGTTAAGGAAGTTCAATGGGTTTCTTGGTGCTACTGAACCAATACCACCATTTCCACCACCGGTTGGAGTAACGTTTCCACCTTCCAAAGGAACACCATCAACGACATAAAGTGGAGTGTTGTTACCTCTCAATGAAGCAGTACCACGAATAGTAATGTTAACACCAGCACCCGGATCACCTGAGTTAGGAGTAACCTGCACACCGGCTACACGACCAGCCAACATCTGATCTGGAGAGTTGATAACCCCTTTGTTAAAGTCTTTAGTACCAATTGAAGCAATAGCTCCGGTAGCATCTTTAACTTTTTGAGTACCATAACCAACCACAACAACTTCCTCAAGAAGAGCAGCGTCATCTTTTAATGTAACGTTGATTGAAGTACGACCACCAACAGCAATTTCCTGAGTACCCATACCAACCGAACTTACTACAAGGGTAGCATTCGACGGTACACCCGCAAGTTTGTAATTTCCGTCCACATCAGTTGAAGTACCTTTTGTAGTACCTTTTACCTGAACAGTGGCACCTGGCAACCCTGATCCAGAGGCATCAGAAACTTTTCCAGAAACTGTCAGATCCTGAGCGAATACGGATACAGATAAAAACAGAGAGAATAGAACAGAAAACAAGCCTGTGCTTTGTTTAAAGTCTAACCCAAAGCCGAAAACATTCCGACCTCTAAGGTAGAATTTGTTCATCATAGGTTAATTGTTTAAAAATTATTAATGTAATTTGGTCTGTTGACTCTAAACTTTAATCATTCAAATTTTATATTGAATGATTTTAAGAACCAACTCACAGAACTACAAAAAGAAATTTCTAAAGTCCAAATAAAAAATAAAAAGAAATTCATGTTTTTTAGAATAAAAAATGTCATTTTGACACTTATAAGGCGGTTTTTGATATCATTGCTGGTTTTTTAAGAATTATATTTTGTACAAAGATTATCTTTGCAGAAATAATAGAATTTGTAATGAATCTGGGAAATCTAAAAGGGAATTTTAAAGGAGAATTTCATGATAGTAAAGTAATGAAGACCCTTTATGCAACTGATGCATCGGCTTATAGGGAAATGCCTTTGGCAGTTGCTTTTCCTGCCAATAATCATGACATCGAAATCCTTATTGACTTTGCCTTAAAAAACAACATAACACTGATTCCAAGGGCAGCAGGCACCTCTTTGGCAGGACAGGTAGTTGGAAAAGGTATCATAGTAGATATATCCCGTACCTACAATGAAATTATTGAGATAAACCAAGCTCAATCCTGGGTGAAATTGCAGCCCGGAGTAGTAAGAGATGAGCTGAATATGTCACTGAAAAAACACGGTCTTTTCTTTGGGCCCGAAACTTCAACTGCAAACAGAGCCATGATAGGTGGAATGATTGGCAACAACTCCTGCGGCTCCAATTCTGTGATTTATAGAAGTGCCCGTGACCACTTGATGGAAGTAAGCGGGTATCTCAGTGATGGTAGTTTTGTAACATTTTCGGATATTACTAAAGAAGAATTTGAAAAAAGAATCTCGGAATATAAAAACAAGAAAGACAGCGACTTAAGCCTCGAAGAAAAGCTTTACTTATTTACACATAAAATTCTATCTGACCCGGAAAATCAGACAGAAATCAGAAAAGAGTTTCCTAAAAGGAGCATTCCGAGAAGAAATACCGGATACGCCATTGACGAGTTGCTCGAAACAGAGGTTTTTAACACAGAATCCAGGGAAAAGTTTAATTTTTGTAAACTTATTGCCGGCTCAGAAGGTACTCTTATTTTCATAACTGAACTAAAATCACACGTAAACCAGCTGCCTCCGCGACACCAGGGAGTGGTGGCGGTGCATTGTAACACTGTCGATGAATCATTAAGAGCCAATTTGATTGCCTTGAAGTATAATCCAAGTGCTGTAGAGCTGATGGATCATTACATACTGGAATGCACAAAGGCCAATAAACAACAAATGGCCAACAGGTTTTTTGTAAAAGGCGACCCCGGGGCATTGCTGTGTGTTGAGATATCGAGAGATTCAAAGGAAGAAGTAGAAAAACTGGCCGCTGAAATGGAATCCGAAATGCGGAAAGAGAGCCTTGGTTATCACTTTCCAGTGCTATTCGGTGAGGATATCAAAAAGGTTTGGACTCTTCGAAAAGCAGGACTGGGACTGCTATCCAATCTTCCCGGTGACGAAAAAGCTGTAGCAGTAATTGAAGATACCGCCGTTGATGTCAACGACTTACCCGATTTTATAAGAGAGTTTAATGAGATCTTAAGTAAAAACGGCATGTATAGCGTGCATTATGCTCATGCGAGTACCGGTGAGCTGCATTTAAGGCCCATCATAAATCTGAAAACCCATGAGGGAAAGGCACAATTCAGAATGATTGCAGAGGAGATTTCTACTTTGGTAAAAAAATACAAGGGCTCGCTTTCAGGAGAGCACGGTGATGGTCGTTTGAGGGGTGAGTTTATACGTCAACAGATTGGCGAAAAAAACTATCAGCTCATCAAAGAACTCAAAAAAGTGTGGGATCCGCAGAATATTTTCAATGCCCATAAAATAGTGGATACACCACCCATGGATGAGTTTTTGAGATATACACCCGGACAGAAAACGCCTGAATTCAAAACCACGTTCCGGTTTAAAGACCAGGATATTTTGCAGCATACCGAGCAATGCAACGGATCGGGCGATTGCCGGAAATCGCATTTGAGCGGTGGAACTATGTGCCCAAGCTATATGGCTACAAAAAGTGAAAAAGACACCACCCGGGCCAGGGCTAATATATTAAGAGAAACCTTGACACTGTCAGACAATCTCAATCGATTTGATTCTAAAGAAATTAAAGAAGTGCTGGACTTGTGTCTGGTATGTAAAGCCTGCAAGTCGGAATGCCCTTCGAATGTAGATATGGCCAAATTAAAAATGGAGTTTTTGCACCAATATCAAAAAGCAAATGGTGTACCGGTAAGATCATGGCTAATAGGAAATTATCCCAAGCTAAACCGATTGGTTTCGACAGTACCCTGGGCGTATAATCTGGTTTTTAAGAACAAACCATTAAGAAAAATCGCAAACAGTGTGGTTGGTTTCCACCCTGACCGCACCATGCCACTGTTGCACAATACTACCTTAAAGTCATGGTTTAAAAATAAATACGGCACTAAGGCTGGTAATTTTGATCGAAAAGTCTACCTGTTCATAGATGAATTTACTAATTTTAATGATGTGCCTATCGGACAAAAAACCGTAGAATTATTGCTGAAGATGAGCTACAGCGTAGAGGTACCCGATCATGTGGATTCTGGGCGGTCTTATCTTTCAAAAGGAATGCTCGATGAGGCTAAAAAACTGGCAGACCAAAACGTAGATTTATTGTCAGAAATTGTAAATGAAAATACGCCATTGATTGGAATAGAGCCCAGTGCCATTCTTACTTTCAGAGATGAATATCCGGAATTAGTAACGGAAGAACTCGCAGAGAATGCCCTAAGGTTATCCAAAAATGTATTGATGTTTGACGAGTTTTTTGCCAGGGAAGCAGACCAAAAACACATTGACAGTTCGCTGTTTAAAGCAGAAAACAAGCTCATTAAGCTACACGGACATTGTCAGCAAAAATCTGTGGCTTCTATGGTTCCTACCAAAAAAATGTTGGGCTTTGTGAAAGGATATGAAGTACAATTGATTCCTAGTGGCTGCTGTGGCATGGCGGGCTCTTTTGGATATGAGAAAGAACACTACGACCTTTCAATGAAAATTGGGGAACTGGTACTATTTCCAACAGTCAGACAACAACCTGAAGAGGTAATCATTGCTGCTCCCGGAACCAGCTGTCGCCACCAAATCCATGACGGTACTCAACGCAAAGCATTACATCCAATAGAAATTCTATTTGAGGCTTTGAAATAGTCAGTCTTACAGTGACAAAAGGCAAAAGTTTTAATTGAAAATTTCAAAAAAACTTTTGCCTATGCAAATATTTTAAGCCTTTTACAAGAAACCTCTTAATTGAATACAATCCTGAAATATTGGCCGTCTGATTATTAATAACACTCCTCAGAATCAGTGCGGTATCTTCGGGCAATCATGTCGAGACCTATACCTATGAGTAACAAAGGCCATAAATCAACAATGGAATTGACCGAAAGCTGATTGAGAAATGCCGGAAAATACAATACATATGCGACCAATCCCCAGAAAATCCCTCCAAAAATTTTACCTTTAGCCAAATGATTTACAGCGATGAATACAAAAATCAACTTCCAGCTTAACCAATGCTCAGGAAGATGAAAGTCTATCATATTGAAGTTATCCATCAAAAAAACGCCTCCCAATGCGATCAATATTACTGACCAAATCACCGACGATGTATTTCTATGCTTTCTCATAATTGTTTTTTTTTGACAAAATTATTGTTGAAAATTAATCTGTTAAAAGCAAAATCGGTGGTATGGATATAAATATCGTTAAACGGTATTTTTTCACCGATTAGCTGCAAATAAATAAAATATCTGCTTAATCATTAACGGTTTAGAAATGAATCCGTCAGGATTTTCCCAAATAAATTGTACTTTTTCAATATTTACACGGTAATGTACCCCGGAAAAAAGCATTGTTTTTGCAGGTAATACTCAATAGCATTAATTTTGTATTCCCAAAAAGAAAAAAATTAGAGGAAAAGACTGAGGAAGAATGTATTTAGAACTTAATACCATCGCAAACGACGACCGTCCTGTATATATTTCAGGTGACTTTTGTAACTGGAATCCTTGTGACGAGCGGTTTTTAATGAAGAAAGTAGATGAAGGTAATTATTTTCTGGACCTCAACAAAGATTTTACATTTGATAAGCCTCTTCGATACAAATATACCAAAGGAGGCTGGGAGCATGTAGAACTTGACATTTTTGGAAATACCAGTCAAAACCGCACACTCTCTCCTATTTTTGAGCCTCATATTGATCACGTTCCGCTTTGGAGGGAAAACGGGTTCACGCCTTTTTTCCCCGAATATATGCCAATCATTGAATCTTTTGAGGTTGAAATTCCCCAACTCAAAAAAATCAGAGATATAAGTGTGATTTTACCCTCAGATTATCATCTAATGCCCGAAAAAAAATACCCGGTTGTGTACATGCATGATGCCCAAAACCTGTTTGGGAAGGGTTCGGTCTATGGCAATTGGGAAATTGATAAACGACTTTCTCTACTCAAAAAACAAGGAAAATCCGATGTAATTATAGTGGCAATCAATCATGGGGAAGAAGACCGACAGGTGGAATTCTCACCTTATAAAAATCAGGTTAAAGGGCAGGGAATGCGATATGCTACTTTTATTGTCAGAACCCTTAAGCCACTGATAGACAAAAAATACCGAACCCAACCAGAACGACAACATACGGGCATTGGAGGTAGCTCAATGGGAGGCCTGATCAGTATCTATACCGGAATGATGTATCCAGAGGCCATTGGAAGGCTCATGGTTTTTTCGCCTTCACTATGGACTTCACCCAAAATATATTTCGATGCCGTTGAGTTTTTTAATCCGCTTGATACTAAAATATACCTTTACGGTGGCGGAAAAGAAAGCGAAAGTATGCTTCCCAACATCGAAAAGCTCAAAGAAACTATTGAGGGTCAGGGTTTTGAGTCAAACAAAATTTTGATTAAAGCTGAAATTGATCCCGAAGGACTTCACAATGAAAAGCGTTGGGGGCAGGAGTTTCCAAAAGCATTAGATTGGCTATACAAATAAGTAAGATTAAAAAAATAAATTCACTTTCTCGCTTCCGTAATTACGCATTTCGATTTGAATTTCTACAAATTGAAAATTCCAGTTTTCTTTGTTTCTGAAAAATAGTACAATAAAGGGATAATATATTATTATATTGTGGGCATGATTTTTGAGTAAATTTACTTTGAAATATCAGGTTTGATGAGTGGGCCTTAAAAAAATTTGGGATTTGAAATTAATAGCAAATTGCACGTAAGATCAGATCCTGAAATTGGATCCTATTTCTGATTGGGCAGAAACATTCAAACTGGTAGTTTTTAGCCTATATAAATTACTTTTTAAAGGTTTTAGTAGGGAGTTTTAGATTCCTTGTTAAAAATATTTAAAGCCATGAAAAACCATAAAATTGAAAAAAAAGGATTCACGGTTTATAAATCGTATCCAATTTTTGCCACTTACCTTATTCTTGGTTCGCTCAAAGTGTTCGGACAAATTCACCATCAATTTGTTTTTCAAATTATGATTTTGGTGGCTACCAACCTGCTTTTGGTATTTCCATTTTTAAAAAACTATCAGAAAGGCTATGATTTCAGAATCATCCTTTATTTTATTTTTATTTTTTTGGGTCAATCAATCATCATTTTTTACGAGAATCTTACTTTTTTAAAATTGGGGATGCTTTTTTATATATTAGCCAAAATAATGATTTTGCTAACGTTCGATCATCAACATAGAGAAATCAGGCTTAAGATGACAAAAGACTATTGGAAGATTCTAAGTCCGCAGGTTTTATCCTTTGGCCTGGCTTACCTGCTGTATAATGATTCGAAACTAGACTCAACCACCTCGATTTTGATAATAATATACTCAGAATTAGGAGCTTTGCTTTTTACTTATTTATTGTACCTAAACAATCTCAAAAATCAGATTTTTATCAAGGTTGGCCTTGTTATTCTACTTATTCATGATACCGTGGGTGGTTATAATTTTTTCCATTATCACTTTGATACGCATTTCGTAATCACTTATATCCTTGTAATAGCCGGTAATTATTTGATGGGGTACGGTTTGTGGTGCTCCAGAAAAGAGCTTAATAAAAACTTTGATTATTATGCCTCTGTCAATTGGTTTTTAAGTGTCAATTTTGCAAAAACCTCTTTTTTAAAAACATTTTTCCCTGTTCAAAAAAGTAACATCAAAATCCTGGATTTTGAGAAAACAGCAGACAAGTACAATAACTGAATTTTGCATTCAATTTCTCATGAAAAAAAATCAGCAAGCCTTTTATTAAGTTCCAATTTTAGTAAGAGCAAAATTCCGTATCTCTGAAAGTCTTCCTGACTACACTTATCCAGCTCATCGCAAAGCTGCACCAGTGTTAAGGGATTTAGGTCATCAATTTTTTGAGCTTCCTCCATTATTTGATTTTTGATTTTCAGCAAATTATGAATTTTGGTTTCGGCAACAGAAAAAGTGATTTCATCTTTAAAATATCTTGATAAGGGTTTACAAAAGTATTTTTCACAAACCTTGGGTCTATCGGTTTCCCAAATACTGCAATGGCCCTCCAAAAATTTACATGGCAATAAAAACCCTTCATTTTCAACTATTTTCAATCCTAAACGCCTTGCCAAAGCTTTATCTTCCTGATCAAAAAGATGACCATGACGAAACAAGCTGCCATCGCAACACATCCCGCAGGAAATACACAAAGCAGAGATCTGGTCCATTTAATATTCCATTTTTTTTTTGAAAAAAGATAAATAAACAATTAGCCTTAGGAATATCCAAAAATAACGTTTTCTGACAACCTTGAAAATAATCGAAATAATATCTCATAAAATCTGAAATTTCTACTTTCCGAGAGTTCAAAAATATAGAAACTCATTTAGAAACCTGCCGGGAAAATGATTAAAACTTAGCATTTTAAATAAAATTAGGTATTATCAGCCGTATCTTTGCCAATTATTTAGATTATGGAAGAGAATCCTTTTAAGATATTTGATCTCAACAAACAGCTGCTTATGGCAGTGGAGGAGTTGGGTTATACCGAGCCTACCGAAATCCAGACCAAGGCTATTCCACTGATTATGCAGGGGCACGATGTGCTGGGAATAGCCCAAACAGGCACCGGAAAAACCGCCGCCTATGCACTCCCGATTTTAATGAAAGTCAAATATGCCCAGGGGCAAAACGCCCGCTGTGTGGTTTTTGCACCAACCCGCGAGCTGGTGATTCAGATTGATACCGCATTCAGAGAACTGGGTAAATATACCGACCTGCGTTTTGTAGCACTCTATGGGGGACTTGGGCCAAAAACCCAGATTGAAAACCTCAAAAGAGGAGTAGATATTATCATCGCCACCCCCGGGCGGTTTATGGATTTGTATTTGCTGGGTGAAATCCCAACTAAAAGCCTTCAATATCTGGTGCTCGACGAGGCCGACAAAATGATGGACATGGGATTTATGCCCCAAATCAGGAAGATACTGGAGGTAATTCCCAGAAAAAGGAAAAATCTTTTGTTTTCTGCCACCTTTCAGCCAAGGGTTGAGAAACTCTCCGAGGAGTTTTTGGAAGCTCCTTTGAAAATCGAAATTACCCCTTCTGCAACTACAGCTAGCACTATCAGTCAGAAATTATATAAAGTACCCAATTTCAAGACCAAAATCAATTTGCTGGGTTATCTGCTTGACAATAATGACAACATCACCAGAGCTATGGTGTTTTGTCGTACCAAGACTGTGGCCGACAATGTCTTTAAGTTTTTGGAAAGAAAAGTGTTGGGCTCCTCTCAGGTGCGTGTTATACATGCCAACAAAGGCCAAAATACCCGTATGAATTCAGTGGATGATTTCAGAAACGGAAATATCAGGGTGCTCGTGGCAACTGATGTGGCTGCCCGAGGAATTGATATCACAGCGGTATCGCATGTAATTAACTTTGATTTGCCGCTCATTTATGAAGACTACGTTCACAGGATTGGTCGCACCGGCAGAGCCAAAATGGAAGGAGAGGCCATCACGTTTTTGTTGCCTTCAGAAGATTATCATCTGGAAAAAATACAGAGGATTATCAGGAGCACAATTCCTGTGGAAGAATTACCGGCAACCGTAAAAATTGAAGAAACTCCTTATGAAGAGCAGCAGCAAATGCTGAAAGAACTTGACAACCAACGTAAGAAAGAAGACCCGACTTTCCAGGGTGCTTTTCATGAAAAATCTGAAAAGAATCAGCGTATCCTGAAAATGAAAATTGAGGCTTCAGAAAAGAAAAAGGCACTCCGAGAAAAGCGGAATGCCGGGAAACCGAAGGCACAGAAAGGGAAAAACACAAAGAAAAAGTATTAATTTGGGGATTATATTCTCCAAATTTATATAAAAATGGGGATTATAATCCCTGAATTTAAAGAAAAGTATTAAAATTTCCCCTGTGTATCACTTCAGACTTGGAGGGAGTGTACTCGTTTTTAAATGGTAGAGGAAACTTAGTTTTTGCTTTTGGATTCCACTTGAATTCGAAGGCTTCTAACTGGCAATTAGATTCTTCAACATAATCGATTTCCTGTTGTGCGTGTGTACGCCAGAAATAGTTTGACACGATTCGTCTTTCATACTGATTCTTTTTCATTCGCTCGCTAATCAAAAAATTCTCCCAAAGTGCTCCTGTATCATTTCTTAAGTTTAAGCCATTATAGTTTTGGATAATAGCGTTTCGGATTCCATTATCATAAAAATATATCTTTCGGCTCGAGGTAATTTCATTTCTGAGATTACGACTAAATGGCTGTAGCCTAAATATTACAAATGCTTTTTCAAGAAGATCCAGATAGTTTTCTACCGTAGCTTTATCGATTTCCAGCATTCTGCCCAGTTCATTTAGGGATACTTCTTTTCCTAGCTGTAAGGCCAAAGCTTTTAGGAGCTTTTCAAGAATTTGTGGTTTTCTAATACCCGAATATGATAGCAAGTCTTTATATAGGTAAGAAGTATTGAGTTCGGTCAAAATTTCCTCCTCGTTTCCTTTATTATTGATCACATCGGGATACATCCCATAAATCATGCGATTCTCCAATTGGTCAAGTGCCTGAAGATAACCGGTATTTTCCACAAGTTCAGCCCAACTTATTGGATACATCTTGAATTCAATTTTACGGCCTGTTAGTGGCTCATTTATATCATTGGCCAGCTCAAATGCCGAAGAACCCGTTGCCAACACTTGCACATCCGGGAAATTATCATGCATGATTTTCAGAGTTAGACCAATATTTTTGATTCTTTGAGCTTCATCAATCACCACCAGTTTATTTGTGCCAATTGTGGCACCAATTTGCTCAAAACCCGCATTTGAAAGCCCTTCCCTAACTACAGGAAGGTCAGCATTTAAATAAATCCCCTGAAAATCCGTCGTTTTGAGAATTTCGTTCAAAAGCGTAGTTTTTCCTACTTGCCTGGGACCAAATACCAGCAATGTTTTCCCCTTAAAAAGACGGCTTTTTATCAAGTCTTCTATTTTTCTACCAATCATCCGGAAATATTTTTTACAAATATATAAAAACGGGGATTATATTCTCCAAATTTATATAAAAATGGGGATTATAATCCCTGAATTTACAAAAAACCTGCTTTGCTAAAATTAATCAGAAATTCTGCAGCAGGGATCGCAGTATTGTTTGAGCTCCCACGCCTTAGCGTGGAGCGAGTACGGAGAGCCCGGCCGCTGCCCAAAATAATCATGAAAAGTTATTAACCAGCTAATAGATTCAGGAAAACTTACACAGTAAAATTTTCACCAAAATACCTCATTCACGGTTTATTGCAGTTTTTTGCCGTTTAAATAAATTCCCTTAAGCCTTAGTTTTATAGTTCTTAAAATTGTACTTCAAAAAAACAGCTCGCTATAGATATGAATTTCAATTTGAAAATAGCCACTCTGGTTTTAGTTTCTTCGGTTTACACTTTCGGACAAACCAAAGTCTCCAGTTCCTCAGGTCAGGCACAGGTGTATTCGCTTAGAGAATGTGTGGACTACGCTCTAAAAAACAACCTGAGTATGCAACAGTCCCAAGTGTCGGTTGAGTCAGGTATGGTCACACTTGATCAGGCTAAAATGGCCAAATATCCAACGGCCAACGGCCAGTTTAACCTTAACGGTAACGCAGGTCGTAACGTGGACCCTTTTACTAACGGAATCGTAACTCAAACTATCGGAACCAACAATCTCGGAGTGGGACTAAGTATGCCGATTTACGATGGTTTCAGAAACAGAAATACCGTAGAACGTGCCCGATTGACGCTTGAGGCCCTCCAAATGGACGTAAATACCATGAAAAACAATGTGTCTCTGCAAGTGGCTCTGGCTTATCTCAATGCCCTTTCGACCGAAGATCTGATAGAAGTAGCTCAAAAGCAGCTGGATGTAACCAATTTTCAGTTTGAAAGAATGGAAAAACTCGTACGTGCAGGTACTATGCCCGAAACCAACCTTTTTGATCTGGAAGCTCAGCGTGCCAACGATGAACTGAGCCTGCTTAATGCCAAGAACAATCATGAAGCAGCACTTTTAACTTTAAAACAAGCCATGAATGCACCAGCAGATATGATTTTGAAAGCTGAGAGAATCAATGTGCCTGATCCCAATATAATTCAATATGGTGAAACCGCCAATCAGGTATATGAAAATGCTCTTGGTTATTTGCCGGAAATCAAAGCAGGAGAAATCAGAATGAGAGTGGCTGACCGAAACATTGCGATTGCAAAGAGTTTGGGCTTACCCACACTTTCGGCATCCTCCAGCTGGGGTACGGCGTATTCATCAGTAGCAAAAACTATGACCGCAAGTGGTACCACTAATTCTCCGATTCCGGTATCAGCCGAATTTCAGGGACAAATCATTCCGTTTGTGATCAATTTCCCTCAAACCACATATACTTCTGAGGGCATCAATTATTTCAAACAACTGGGCAATAACCAAAACCTTAACTTAGGGGTGTCGTTGAGAATTCCAATATTTAATGGCTATAACCAAAAATATCAGACACAGGCTGCTACGATTCAGAAAAAACAAACTGACCTGCAGAATAAGTCAACCAAGCTGCAAATCAAGCAAAATATTGACCAGGCTTATATCACTATGCTGAACGCCCAAAAGCGGTATTCAGCCACTCAAACTCAGGTCAATGCACTTGAAAAGTCGTTTAAAGCCATCGAAACCCGTTACAATGCCGGTGCCAATAATTTCATGGACTATAATCTGGCAAAAACCAACCTGGACCGTGCTAAAAGCAATCTGGTTGTTGCTAAATACGATTATATTTTCAGAATTAAAGTTTTGGATTTTTATCAAAACAAACCGTTGGAATTTTAAAATAAACTAAATAATAAATTGATTATCAAATACTAAGAAAACATACCAATGAAAAGGAACTCAAAGAAAATATGGTGGATACTTGGAGGTATTATACTCGCCCTGATTCTATTTATTGTAATCGGGAAAAAAGCAGGCTGGATCAACAGTGAGAAACCTACTGAGGTAGAGCTGACCAAAGTTGTAAAAGGTAACTTGACAGAAACTGTTTCGGCTTCAGGCAAAATACAACCCGAAGTAGAGGTAAAAATCAGTCCTGATGTGCCAGGAGAGATTATTGCCTTGTATGTGAAAGAAGGTGACTCTGTACAGAAAGGACAGCTGCTTTTGAAAATCCAGCCTGAGAACTACGTTTCAGTAGTGGAAAGATTTAAGGCTGGTGTAAATCAGTCTCAAGCATCTGCTGAGCAGGCAAAATCTTCGATAGCCAGAGCAGAGTCTCAACTCTTGAGAACACAGGTAGAATATAATCGTCAGAAGCAGCTTTTAGCCGAAAAAGTGATTTCTCAGGCAGAATTTGAAACTACCGAAACCAATATGAAAATAGCCAAGCAAGATCTGGAGGCAGCAAAAGCTAACTATCAGGCTGCACAGTTTGGAATCAAAAGCTCTCAGGCGGCCTTGAAAGATGCTTCAGAAAACCTCAGAAAGACCAATATTTATGCTCCTATGACAGGTATCGTGTCAAAACTTGCCGTGGAGTTAGGTGAAAGAGTAGTGGGTACTTCTCAGATGGCCGGTACCGAAATGCTAAGAATAGCCAATCTCAACAACATGGAAGTGAGAGTTAATGTAAACGAAAACGATATCGTAAGAGTGGGTATGGGTGATACTGTTATAGTGGATGTGGATTCATACGCATCGTCTGGCAAGAAATTTAAGGGTATCGTGACCCAAATCGCCAATACTGCCAATGGTGCCGGTGGCTCGTTGACCGCTGCTGCGAGCAATTCGACTGAATCTGTAACAGAATTTGAGGTAAGAATCAAGATATTGCCGAGTTCGTATCGTGAATTAATTGATTACAAAAAAGGTCGTAAATATCCTTTCAAGCCGGGAATGACGGCAACTGTGGAAATTGTGACCAATACCAAGTCAGGTGTGCTTTCGGTGCCAATATCGGCAGTGACAACACGGGTTGAAAACAAAAAATCTGACAAAGCCAAAGAAGGCGGTGATGACGGAATGGGATTGGGTGCAGTGGACAACGAACCTGTTAAGAAAGAAGTACCAAAAGAAATCGTGTTTGTCAACGACAAAGGCGTAGCCAAAAAACGTGAAGTAAAAACCGGAATCACCGATACCGGTGCTGGTACGATTGAAATCATTTCTGGTCTAAAAGCTGGTGAGGAAATCATCTCCGGGCCTTTCCTTGAGGTATCTAAAAAACTCAAAGATGGCGACAAAGTAGCCCTTAAGAAAAAAGAAGAAAAGAAGAAAGAAGAATAAAATCTGATAGCACCAATACAGAAGCAGCGACCGAAAATCGCTGCTTTTTTTGTTTTTGAATTTTTCACTAAATTGCATTAATAATAAAAGGCACAATCAAAATATGCAGCTTACAGAATATCTCAAAAAACACAGTGCAATCTCTTCTGAATTGACAGAAAAAAATAAATACTTCTCAAATTCCATACTTGAAAAGAGTAAATTATGGATAATCATTACTACTGTTTTAATTGTATTGAATTCTTTAGAAATTCAAGCACAATCCATATTTTTAAAAAGTGGTCAAGCTAGATTTGGAAAAGGTGGGAGGAGAGGAATTTTTATCGAATCGGGACTCAATTTTCCAATTAATAAGAATTTTAATTTTGGAGTTAGTATTTTACAAGGAAATGGATCCAATGAATACGTTTCCAATTATGGGGTATCAAATACAAAAACATCTGTGTTTAAAAGTATTGTCAGTATTACACAGTTGAATCTTTCAGGTGGCTTTACAAAGAAAATATACAAAAAGTTTTATGGAGAAATTAAGGTACAACCATTAATTTCTTATCGTGTAGACGATTTACCAAGCAGTTTCACTGTGTTTTTCCCTGTTATCACCAAGCTTCCCGATCCAATTTATGTGATTGAGTATCAGAATCAACTTAAAACGTTTGCATTTGGTCTTAGAACAGGTTTGGAATTAAAATATAAAGTAAGCAATAAGGTAAAAGCACTCTCTAGTTTTGATTTGCAGAAAGACAACTTAGATACAATCAGGTATTTTTCGCTTGGAGTAAATTATAATTTTAAAGAATAGATTCTATCTTTTCCCATTTTAAAATTGAGTGAGAAATAAATTTTCAAATATTAGAAAGTCAAACTAAAAATCTTTTAAAACCCAATCAAAGCAGCGACCCAAAATCGCTGCTTTTTTTGTTTTCAGAGATAACCTTATCTAAAATCCCTTATTTTTGAGTAAATCTTAAATATCATGAAAAAAATATTCTTCCTTACTTTGCTTTTGAGCCTCGGGATTGCTGCCAAAGCCCAGTTCCCACAGATGCAGGCTCTTACCGACCAGATCACCCAGCACGAAAAAATCTACACGAGAGCCGAAATGGCAAAAATGGTAAGTACACTCAAAAAAGAAAACATTCTCAACGATGAGGGAGAAAAGATTATCAACGGCTACCTGCTTGATGGACAACCCCTTGCGATATTCGATTCAAAAGTCACTCTGAAAGAAGAGCAAAAAAGTATGCTGGATATTTATGGCGGCATACTTAAGTCGGTCGATAGCCTGCTCATGAACAAAACCGCCATACTGGGTTTTCTGGGCTATCTCGACATGGCCAAAAACTTCGAAAAAGTAAACCCGAAAAAATCGCCTGAAAAATTTAGGCTCAAACCCATTTTTGGTGCGAAAATGAGCTTCGATGTCAATTTACAATACGACCAGAACAACCCACTCAAATACACCTACGACAATGAAAAAGTGAGGCCCTATTATATCTCCACTATGAAAAGTATGCAATCGGCAGGTTTGATATCTGACCTCGTTTTGGCTGATGCTCTTCGTTGGCTCGAAAAAGAGGAAGTCGATATTTACCGCGACTTCAACGTGTTTTTCTACGCTGCAGCCCGAAATCTCTTTTATGAAAATTATGAAAGTTTTAGAAAAAGCCAATTATCAAAAATTGACTCACTGCAAAATGCCGGCTTGCTTTCTGTCCAAAATTCCAACAGCCTGAAAGGCCAGGTGAAAGATTACAAGCTTTTGGAAAAAAGCCGCATTCTTGAAAAAATTCCCGGAAGCGTGATTTTGAAAAAGTCTGATTTCACGGGCTTAAGCAAGCTTGACTATTACAAAAAGCTTGCTGCCGCTGTCAGCCAGTTGATTCCCGAACTAAAAATTGAAAAAATAAGCCTCAACACCCTTCCAATTGATGATATTGTAAAAAAAGAAAAGATAAATTTGGATAAATTTATCCCCGGTTTCAATATCAATGACTTCATGACTTTCAGCCAGGATGACCTGCAAATCAAAATCGGAAATGATACTTACAAACGAACCTTCGAGGACTTTTCGGTAGTGAGCGACAACCCTACTTTCGGGAAGTTTCTAGAGCAAATCTTTAAAATAAAATCAAATTTCTGGATTTCAGACCCTAATATTCAGCTATTTAACGACTACCTTTCTGACGTCGGCCATCCAAAGCGTTTACTTTTGATTGGAAACGAGATGAGTCTTTTTCCAAAACCTTCATTTGAAGAAAAAGCACTGATGCTATTGGATGAAGCCCAGTTTGAAGTGGTAAAAAACAAAATGGCGGGAATCAAAAAAATGGTGGGAAATACCGCCTATTTTGACCGTAGCAACAGTATCGAGACCCTCATGAGTGTAGCCGAAAATCTGCAGAGGATGGCTTATATCCCGGCTGGAACTAACCTCCGGCAGTTTATTCTTGACAACCGCAGTACCAAATCCAGCAACTACAAAGACCTTTTAATCAGCAGGTCGCTCATGTCATCCTCTGATTACATTGGTCAACTTCCGGCCATCACCGAAATCAAAGATTTGGTGGAGCTAAGAAACACATTCGAAGCCATCAAACAAAAAACCGGTGACAGTTTCCAACCCGAAGCCCTCCATGACAACTTTGACCAGGTGGTAAAAGAAGAGGCTGGAAAACCTGTTCATATAGAATTTGGTTTCAAGGCCAATGGCATCGAATACCTCGATTCCCTCACTTATGACCCAAACAGCTATATGGCTTTAGGTTTGGCAGGCTATCCATCGCAGATAATTGGAAATATCAATGCAGCTTTGGGTAACAGTGATAAGAAAATCAGAGTTTTTAAAGATGAAAAATTCCAGTCACATCTGATTTTGTTATTCCCTGAAAAAATAAGTGAACTACAGGAAAAAGTAGGGTTTTATATCGAAACTGATGTACAACAAGCGGCGGTAGAAGTGGTAGAGCAGGCAGTTTCAAATATGCTCCAAAAAGACACGGTTTTGAATTTCCTTAAAACCAATGACCTCATCGCAGATTCCGATGTAGAAAAAATCGAGGCATCAGGAATCGAATATTTCGAAAATGCTCAACAGGTTTTCCAATACCTCAAAGACCGCGTGGAGATCGACATCAAAGATTATATTACAAAAACAGAAGAAGATTTCATTTCGGATATCCTTAAGAAATCGGTGGAAAAATTCCTTCCGGGTTCGGTTTTGAAAATTACAAGCATTGAAAAATCACCGGAAAACATTGATGATTTTATTGCCAAATTTAAAGTTGACGACGAGGAATACTATCAATACTTTTACAGCATTGGATTTACTTTCAGGCAAATAAAAGAGCAATCGGGTACTGAAGATATGTATTTCGAAAAAATATACTTTCCGCAGTCATTTATTAATGTACTTCGTGCCGACAAAGGCTTACCGGCCAATATTCAGCAATACTACGATAATCAGTCAAAATACTATTTCGTGGCAACTACCGACGATTTCAACATAAAAATGGCTACCTATACCGGCTCTACACCAGGTAAAAAAGAAATCCTGGAAATGTTTAAAACACTTTCTGCCAGCAAGTTAATCAAAGCAAAAACAGAAGCCGAACTCAATGAAGCTGTAAAAATGTATCGGGCAAAAGCCCCTTCCTATACAGCCAATGACATGTTTGATGAAGACACTCACATCAGGGTTTTGTTTGAAAACACTACTACCCAAAAAATACCTGAATTCCTATCATTTCTCAGCGAAAATCAAATTCAGATTCAGCAATATATCGATAACATCGACAAGGTCAATACCGAAAAAGATCTGGAACTTCAAAAAGAGAGCCCGGCTGCAAAAATCATCAGAAAAGGAAGTTTCATGATTTATGGCAAAAAGGTGGCTTTTGAAATCTCTCTTTTAGGCGAAAACGGATACTATTGTGACTTTGATGAGTTTTTTGAGAAAATCATAAAACCTGTTAACACGGCCATTGGTACCCGAAACCCTAAAAAGCTCTATTTGGGTGAAGACCTGTTCCTGTATTTTCTCACCCCTGATCAAAAAACCACCCTTGAAAGTCTGGGTATGTATTTCAGATAAAAGCGTTTAGAATAATTTCTGACAATATTGAATATCAAAGGATTATATTGAAAAAAAATTAACCCTAGGTTTTAATAAAACTTAAATAAAATGAAAACCTTGAAGCCAATCTTCAGTGTTTAGAAAATTTTGTTGCTCTAAATTTATTTTCCGGTTGTTGAGTATCAAAAATTTTCGTGACACTTTGAAGATTGTTCCCTTTCTTTGAATACTTTCTTTGGGAAGGCAAAGAAAGTATTGCCCCTCCGGCGAGGAGACGCAAGTATGAATTAAACTAAGACCAGGCTATAAAATTCTGATTATAAATATTTTGAATAACCCAAGCTTCCCAATTTTAAAAATTTAAAATAATACACAACATTTGGATTTATTTTCTAAAACCGGAATCAGATTAAAATTATAATCGGGAAGTAAATTTTGTAAATTTGCCACCGAAAAACGATTCAACAAATGACCATAACCATTATCGGGGGAGGCAGCTGGGCTACCGCTCTCATCAAAATACTTACCGACAATAACCATAAAATCAAGTGGTGGCTTCGCAATACCGAGGCCATCAACCATATCAAAAAGCATCATCATAACCCCGAATACCTTAGTGGCGTGGAGCTGCACCCCTCAAAGGTAAAGCCCTATCACAGCCTCAAAGATGCCTTAAAGGGTACCGAATGGGTGGTTTTGGCCATCCCCGCAGCATTTGTCGAGTCGGCATTGTCAGAGCTCAGTCCCGAAAACTTCAAAGGTAAAAAGGTCGCATCAGGAGTAAAAGGGATAGTCCCTGGCAAAAATTTACTGGTCACAGACTGGCTTTCTGCCCAATTCCAAATCGACAAAAAATACCTGGCTGCTATCGCCGGGCCATGCCATGCCGAAGAGATTGCACTTGAAAAACAGTCTTACCTCACCATTGCATCTGAAGGCATCGACACCGCCCAAGCTTTTGCCACTATGATGGCCAACCGCTACGTCAAAACCTCTCCTTCTACCGACATCGACGGGGTTGAATACGCCGCCGTCATGAAAAACATCGTGGCCCTCGCCTGCGGTATCACGCACGGGTTGGGTGCCGGCGACAACTTCCAGGCCGTGATGGTTTCCAACGCCATGCTCGAAATCGAGCGTTTCGTGGACAAAATCTCACCTTTTCAACGCCAAATCAACGCCTCCGCATACCTGGGCGACCTGCTCGTTACGGCCTACTCGCAGTTTAGCCGCAACCGCACCTTTGGCAACATGATCGGCAGGGGGTACTCAGTTTCCACCGCCCAAATGGAGATGAAAATGATAGCCGAGGGGTATTTCGCTACCAAAAGCATTCAGGAAATCAACAAAAACCTGGGGGTAAACATGCCCATTCTTGATTTTTCATATCAGGTTTTATACAAAAAAGCCCCCTTGCTCAAAGCCTTCGAGAGCCTGAAAGATAAGCTTATCTAAAATGTTATGGGCGTGCCACCCCAACTGATGACTTGTCAGTCATCAGTTGGGGGTCGGGTGTTCGCTACTCGCCTCCTCCCACGCTTAGGGCGTGGTGCGGGGGCTCAAACATGCCGCTCACCCCCTCACGCGGGCATTTCCTTCCAGAAAAAAATAATATCGCGGTGAAAATTTGGCTAAAGCCAATGGTCTTATTGTGTCGTATTTTTACTAAAGCCCATTTCTATTGATTTATTTCATTTCAATATTTTTACTTATACATTCAGAAATTTTTATTTAAATTTCAAATAAATATCTTTCACTCTTAAATGGAATATGACTACATCATCATCGGCAGCGGTTTTGGCGGCTCGGTTTCGGCTTTGCGGCTTTCCCAAAAAGGCTATAAGGTGCTGGTAATCGAACAAGGAAAATGGTTTAACAAACCCGAAGACTTCCCTAAAACCAACTGGAACCTCAGAAAATGGCTCTGGATGCCCGCTTTGGGTCTTAGGGGTATTTTCAAACTCTCGTTTTTCCGACATGTGACCGTGCTCAGTGGCACGGGTGTAGGTGGGGGCTCATTGGTATATGCCAACACCCTCCCCATTCCCAAAGATGAATATTTCAACACAGGTTCATGGGCTAAACTCGCTGACTGGAAGTCTGAACTCGCTCCGTTTTATGCCTTAGGAAAGAAAATGCTGGGTGCTACAGCTCATCCCTACATGAGCCGCAGCGACAAAGCCATGCAACAGCTTGCCACTGAAATAGGAAGACCAGAGGCCTTTGAAAAAACCGATGTAGCAGTGTATTTTGGAAAACCAGAGGTCACCGTACCAGACCCATATTTTGATGGGCAGGGACCCGACCGCACTGGTTGCTGCCTCTGCGGTGGTTGTATGGTAGGCTGCCGCTTCAACGCCAAAAATACTTTGGACAAAAATTACCTGCACCTGGCCCAAAAAGCCGGAGCGAAAATTTTGGCCGAAAGCCGGGTCTTTGATGTAAAACCAATTGGAGAACAAGGCGAAAACGGTTATGAAGTATTTTACAAACCTACTTTTTCCACTTTCGGAAAAACGCAAAAAATGACCTCCAAAGGAGTAGTTTTTGCCGGAGGAGTGATGGGAACAGTCAAACTTCTTTTAAACTTAAAACGCACAAGTCTGCCCAATCTTTCTGATAAACTCGGGCATGACGTCAGAACCAACTCTGAGAGCCTTATCGGTGTTACCACTTTTCAAAAAGTGGATATGACTGAGGGAATAGCCATAGGTTCAATAATCCAGCTGGACGAGAGCCGTCATGTAGAACCCGTAAAATACTCGGCCGGTTCCGGATTCTGGAGGTTGTTTTTTGCACCCATGGTTTCCGGCAACTCCATGGTTTCAAGAGGTTTGAAAGCCATCGGAAAGCTTTTCACCGAACCCTGGAGCCATTTGAAAGCATTCGCGATTGACGATTGGAGCAAACGCACCCTCATCATGCTTTACATGGAAAGTATTGATTCCACACTACGGTTTTCAAAAGATTTTCTCGGAAATATGACCTCTCGACTCAGCAGTGGTCCACCTCCCGAAGGCAATAATCCCAAAGCTCAGGAGCTGGCCCGAAAAATGGAGAAAATCATTGACGGAAAAGCCATGGTAATGAATATCGAAACCATTCTGGGCATACCCACTACAGCACACATCCTGGGCGGGGCGGTGATGGGAGAAGATGTGACAGCCGGTGTAATTGACCGTGACAATAAAGTCTTTGGCTATGAAAATATGATGATTTGCGACGGTAGCATGATTTCGGCCAATATTGGCGTTAATCCAAGTCTTAGCATTACCGCAATAACCGAACGAGCCATGAGCCTTATTCCTGAAAAAAAATAAGCCGCCGGAGAATTTATTCCCGACGGCTTCACTATTTTCAATCAAGCAATTACTTCATTTTCAGCACATTGTTTACTTTTTCTACTACCAAAGTTTTAGGAAGTGTAAAGTCTTTTTGCAAAAGAATATTTCTGCTCGATGCACCTATTTTTACAGTATATTTTCCACCTTCTGCCACCCATACCGAAGTTGTATCGTCAAACGAGCAAAGGTCTCTAGGCTCAAGGGTAAATGTAAGCGTCTGTGATTCTCCCGGAGCCAATAGTTTTGTTTTTGCAAAACCTTTTAACTCTTTCTCAGGTTTGTCAAGCTGTGCTACGGGTGCCGAAAGATACAGCTGAGCTATTTCTTTCCCGGCTACTTTTCCGGTATTTTTTACAGTAACAGTCGCCACTATGTTTTTACCAAAAGTAGGGCTGCTGAGTTTTAATCCTGAGTATTGAAAAGTGGTATATGAAAGTCCGTAACCAAATTCATACGCAGGCACAATATTTTTCTTGTCAAAACCCCTGTATCCAACATAAATACCCTCGAGATATTCTATTTCGGCGGGTTTGCTACGCATAAATCCACCAAGCGTATGACCTGTTTTATCTTCAATTTCTTTTCCCGGAAAACCCGGAGCAGCGGGTTCATCTTCGTATTTTACCGAGAAAGTAGTAGCAAGTTTCCCTGAAGGATTAACTTTTCCACTCAGAATATCAGCAATAGCATTACCGGCTTCCTGACCGGGCTGCCAGGTGAGAAGAATACCATCTACAAGACTTTTCCAGCTTGCTGTTTCCATTGGTCCTCCTACATTTAGAATAACCACCACTTTTTTACCCTGAGCATGAAATTTTTCAGAAACAGCTGCTATCAAAGCCTTTTCTGCATCGGTTAGATTAAGGTCATTTTCAACCTTTCTGTCAATAAACTCACCAGAAATCCTTCCTATCGTTACAATTGCCAAATCAGCCGTAAGTGCTTCATTCATATCCAGTTGTGTTACCGGCAATTCGTTGATTACAGGCGGTGGCATAAATGGCGACCTGTTTTTCGGTTGTTTGTCTTTTTCCTCTTTCAGATATTTCTCATAAGCATTTTGGATATTTTTATTCAAGCCAAATCCTGCGTTTTCCAGACCCTGAATGAGTGAAATCGTGTAGGCTTCGTTGACGTCACCGCTTCCTGTTCCACCTGAAACCAGATTATAGGCAAAGTTTCCGAAAGCTGCAATTTTCTTGCCTTTGGCTACCGGCAAAGCTACATTATCATTTTTTAATAATACCATACCTTCAGTGGCCGCATTTCTTACTACTGCCTGATGAGCCACCAGATTTGGCTTATTGGAATATTTATATCCTGCATAAGAAGGCGATATTTTCATGATATCCAGAATTCTTTCTACGTTGGTATCAAGCACTTTCTCATCCAATTTACCTTCTTTTACTGCTTTTACAATAGTTTCATATTGTTTGATGGTACCCGGCATGATCAAGTCGTTTCCGGCTTTCATTTGTTCTATAGGATTATCGCCCCCAAACCAGTCAGTCATCACAAATCCTTTGTATTTCCAGTCCCCACGAAGTACATCGGTCAGCAGTTCACGGCTTTGCGAAGTATAAGTTCCATTAAGTTTATTGTAAGAAGACATCACTGTCCATGGTTTACCTTCTTTTATAGCAATCTCAAAACCTTTCAAATAAATCTCTCTTATGGCTCTTTGGCTGGCTTTTACATTGATTGTATTGCGGTTGGTTTCGTGGTTGTTTAACGCAAAGTGCTTCAGTGAAGTACCTACACCCTGACTTTGGATTCCTCGAATAATTGCAGCACTCATTTTTCCGGCCAAATAGGGGTCTTCAGACATATACTCAAAGTTCCTTCCTCCCAGTGGGTTACGATGAATATTTATGGCAGGCCCCAAAATCACATCCACACCGTATTCTTTCACTTCATTTCCCATCGCTTTACCTACCTTATCTATCAACTGTGTATCCCAGGTACAAGCTAGTAATGAGGAAATAGGAAAAGCAGTGGCAAAATATTTCTTGGTTTCATTGGGTCTGTCAGGCATAATTCTCAAGCCTGCAGGGCCGTCAGCTACTACCATACCCTTGATACCTACCCTAGGAATATCAGCCGTTGTTCCGGCAGCTCCAGGCACACGGGTTTGTGTCTGCCCTACCACAGGGCCACCACTCATTTCAGCAGGCAATGTAATCCCCTGCATATTCATACCCATACCTACCACAAGACGAGCCTTTTCTTCCATAGTCATGGAGGCCACAATCGCCTTGCTGGTTTTTATCTGAGCTGATGCTGTAACAGCAACCAAGCACAGCACCGATAATAGTTTTGCTTTCATTGTTTTATTTTTAAATTTTTATAAAATTCCCATTGTATCACTTTGATAAAATAAGAACAAATGTATTATGTTTTGCAGGAAAGAAATATGGAATTGGTCAGTTTTTTTTCTGATGAAGTAAAAAAAGATATAGAATATTTAGAAATCAGCAAAGAATAAAAGCAGGTTTCAAATTAAGAAAGAACAGAAGATATACATTAAAAGTAAAGAAGAGGATTTAATAATAATGCTTAAAACGAGATTGAATCTTTTTGGGAAAAGACAAATTAATATTATCGCATTCAAAAAAATATTCTTTGAAAATACCCTCCTGAACCCTTATGATTGTAACAGTATAAATATCACACCGGTAAGTTTCTCCTCAAAAAATTAAGAAAATTTCCACTCATTATTTTCTCAATATCTGAAGCTACATAACCTCTTTTTTCAAGTAAAATCCTTATTTTCTGGAGATCTGCGATGGTTTTCAAATCATAAGGACACTGTTCTGTACCAAAAGCCCCGTCAAGATCAGAGCCAATGCCGGCATGGTTGGCATTCCCTGCTAACTGGCACACGTGATCAATATTGTCCACCACATGCTCCAGACTACAGCCTGTGTTTTCCGGAGTCGAAACACCCCGTACCCAGTCTGGCACCAGCATCCAGGCATCTAATGCTGCCCCTATTACTCCTCCTCTTTCGATAATGGCAAGTATTTGCTCATCAGAGTATTGGCGGTTATGATTCACAAATTTTCTGGCATTGTTATGACTAGCCCACAATGGCCCGGAATAGTTTTCAATAGCTTGCCAAAAGGCATCATCACACAGGTGAGTCATGTCGAGAATAATCCCCAAACGTTCAATTTCCTTTAATAAATCCAATCCTTTTGGGCTCATTTTTCCTGTGGAATTGGTGCCATTGGCATACCTGCCTTCTCGGTAATGAGCAGGACCTATCGCCCTCAGCCCAGTTCCCCAGGCTTTTTCCAGATAAGAAACCTCCACAATAGAATCGGCTCCTTCGAGGCTCAAAACATATCCAATGGTGTGCTTGTCGGTATCCCAGGCTTTCAAATGAGCCTCCAGATCTGTCTTCGATTTAATCAATCTCATCTCACCAGCCTCTTCCATGGCTTTATACCATGCCAACTGACCCTGCGTCTGAGCCCAGGCTTGAGCAGGCGAATTCCAGCCTGGCAAATCACTCTCCGGCTTCACATAGCGGGCGATTTGGGTGGCAACCACGAGTCCGATATTTCCTTTTCTCAATTCAGGAAGTGAAACGGTTGCCTTACCCCGGTCGGGCTTATCGGTTAAGTTTTCCTCCCGATTATTAATCTCCGACAAAGGTCTGGTAAGGTCACGATTCCATTCCAAAGCGTTCATCGAAAGGTCAAGGTGGGCATCTAAAACAAACATATCTTAATGAATAACAACCAGTTAGGCTTTATATTTTTAAAAAATTCCAAACAGGGCGGTCCTCCTATGCCCTCTTGCATCGGGCAAAGGAGTCAGGCTTTCGCCACTCGCTCCACGCTAATGCGTGGGAGCTCAAACAATGGCTCTATCCTTACCGCAAGACTCCTTCCAAAGGTGTACGATCCTGTTTTTGATTCCAGATATTAATGACATCCATTTTTACGGCATCCCCGTCAAATTTGCAGATTACTGTTTCGGTATGAGGGCTTTCAATGTATCTGAGGGTAAATTCAAGAGTATTTTCATCAACCCAGGTGAAGCTCCCTGTCACATCAAATGCCGGAAGGCCCTTCCTGTTTGCCATTGCTCTGGCCACAAGATATGGCCCAAACTTGGTGGTTTTCTGATAATTCCATTGCTCTCTTCCAAAGCTAATCAAATGGTCAGTAGAGTCAGTTCTGAGTTTAAGTAAGCAGCTTTGGCTGTCAAAACTAAAGCTTGCCGAAATTACTTTTTTCGCAACTTCCCCCTTGAAAATCGCCTCTTTACCACTCAAATATTTTTCCATTTTACTTGAGTTGATTTTGTCAGGAACGCCCAATTTAAGAGCTTTAAGTTTGTCGTTTAAGCGAGTCAATTCTTCCTGATTAGGCTTTAGAGGCTTGGGACCCATTGCCGGTAAAATATTCTCCCACATAAGGCTGATTTCGCTCTGCATATCTGTAGTTTCGGCTGTAAAAATCACCACTGCGTCTTTCTCGGGCAACATGATGATAAACTGTCCATTGGCACCGTCACCGCGGTAACCATTGTTGCGACATCTCCACATCTGGTAGCAATAGCCTTGCAGCCAGTCACTTTTGGCAAGTTCGTCGGCCGATGCATCAGGTTTTTGCATAATTTTCATAGTCGAGGCTTCGTTGACCCATGCTTCAGGAAGTATCTGCTTGCCATTCCACTTGCCTTTTTGTAAAAACAACTGACCAAACTTGGCCATATCTTCGGTCTTCAATCTAAGTCCCCAGCCGCCCACGTTGATATCATTAGGATCAACTTCCCAGTCTATATTTTTGATTCCCAGCGGCTCAAACAATCTTGGGGTTAAATAGTCTATAATCTTTTGACCTGTCACTTTCTGAACAATGGCAGAGAGCATGTAAGTAGCTGCTGAATTATAGAGGAATTTGGTACCTGGTTTGTTTTCGATTGGCCAGGCCAGGAAGCCTTTAATCCAATCATTTCCACCCATGATATGGCCGGGTTCTTTTTCCATACCTACGCTCATGCTCAACAGGTCTTTAACTTCCAAAGCTGCCAGGTTATCACTTATTTTTTCCGGTAATTTATCAGGGAAAAAACTGATTACTTTGTCAGTCACTTTTAGTTTTCCTTCACTAACCGCCAACCCAACGGCTGTGGCCGTAAAGCTTTTGGAACAAGAGTACATGGTATGTCGGAGGTCTGACCGATAGGGGTTCCACCAACCTTCTGCCACCACTTTTCCGTGACGAACAATCATCATGCTATGAAACTCCACATTTGATTTTTCGGCAGCCTCAAGGAATTTTATGATAGCTGATGATGGAATACCTTCTGCTTCGGGAGTACTTCGGGGAAGTGAGCCCTGAGCCCAAACCGAAACGGAAATCAACAGGAAGAAGAATATTTTTTTCATTTTGTTTATAATATTTAAGGTAAAAATATCGGTATTCTATAATTTCACCCCTATCGGGGTTTTGAGTTCCTGGTTTTCTTTTTTCTTATAATTATTTCATCCCTACGGGATTAATATTTTGATGATTTAACATTAACAAAATACATTAACCCAATTCATAACTAAATAAAATCAAAAACTAATTTCCTATTTCAAATAATTATTTCTGCCTTCTTAGAATTTATTTTCAATAAGGTTTTAACCATTTATTTCCGAATAAAGTAAATTTTAATTCTGTAAAAAATCACATACTCCATTCGGTTGGAACACGATCCCAACGATGCTTTTTGAGCTCAGAAAGTAAGTTAACATCAAGACCAATACCATCACTACAGCCCATATTGATTTCCACGTTTTTGATACGTCGCATTCCGGGAATAATTGTTGAAATATCGGGATTGGCTAAGATAAATCTAAGGGCCATTTGTGCCATGGTCAAATCCTGAGGTAACAATGGTTTGAGGGCATCAGCATGTTCTACACTTGAAATGAGATTCTCGGGTACAAAATATTTGGAACGCCAGTCATTCTCCGGAAAAGTAGTTTCTTTGGTGAAAGTTCCGGTTAGGGTGCCTTCGTCAAAAGGAACACGGGCAATTACAGCTATGTCTTTTTCTCGACAAAGCGGCAAAAGGTCATCTTCGGGTGCCTGATCAAAAATGTTGTAAATCACTTGTACAGAATCAATAAGCCCGGTTTTTATGGTTTCAAGCGAATTATCCGGCTCCCAACGGTTTACACTTATCCCCCAGGCTTTAACTTTTCCTTCACGAGTGAGTTTTTCGATGGTACTTTTCCATTCATCCTGAGAGGCCCATTCGTCTTCCCACACATGAAACTGCTGCAAATCGATGCATTCCACTCCCAGATTTTTCAGACTACTTTCGGTATATTCGACAATGTAATCAACAGGAAAAACGTCTGCGATATTGAAACCTCTTTTTGAGGGCCAGATACGATTTTTTGGAGGAATTTTGGTTGCCACATATAGTTTTTTACCTGAATTCCTTTTGAGCGTTCTATTCAGAATATCTTCACTTTTTCCATTACCATATGCCCAGGCGGTGTCAAAAAAATTGCAACCCAAATCAATTGCCCGGTCTAGTGCCGCGTTTACCTCGGTTTCTTCGGAGCCTGTCCAACCGGCCATTCCCCACATTCCGTAGCCCATCTCGCTAACCATCCAGCCGGTTCTTCCAAATTTTCTGTATTTCATTTTGTAAAAAATATTAATTCAAATGTAATCAAAAATTCTTGCAGGGATCGTAGCATTTGTTTGAGCTCCCACGCCTTAGCGTGGCAGGCCGTTGCCCAAAAAACTAATACCCACTCAATTTGCTATTTCCACTGTTATTCCGAAACTCATCCAAAGTATTATTTGCAATGGTTTTTAAGGCTGAAGAGTCATTAAACATCGTAAGAAATTTGAATCCTAAATCAGCGAATAATCTTGCATTTTTAGGATTTCCGGCGTGAATTCCTGTGATGAGATGGTTCTCTTCGGCTACTGCCAATATTTCTTTCAGGATCTGCATAAAGCTCGGGTCTTCGAAATCAGCCAATTTCTTATATCCCAAGGAGCAACTAAGATCCCATGGACCTATATAAAAACCATTCAGATGTTCTACTTGGGCCATTTCCCTCATGTTTTTGAGTGCATCAGGAGTCTCAATCATAGCAAAAGTGATAGTGTGTTGGTTGGCGGTCTGCATATAATTTTCGCCAAAAACCACACTTGCCCGTGTTGGACCAATACTTCGGTTGCCATCGGGATAATATTTGGTGGCCCTCACGAATGCCTCAGTTTCCTTGGCATTATTGAGCATTGGACATATCAACCCTTCTACACCAGCATCGAGCATACGCATAATATACGCAGGGTCATTGGCCGGTAGCCTAACAAAAGAAGTAGAGGAAGATGCCCGCATGGCTTGCAACATAGGAATAAGCGTATTCAAATCAGCCGAAAGCCCATGCTGGGTATCAATCGTAATGGCATCAAAGCCTGTAGAGGCGAGAATTTCGACATTCCATGCCGAAGGAGAGCTCACCCAGGCATTGGTGACCGGAAGTCCTTCTGCCCATTTCTTTTTTAAGGTATTTTGCATTTTAATCTTCCCAGTTTCGCGATCGTTCTATGGCTTTTTTCCAGCCTTTATGATAGGCCGCTCTTTGAGTTTCATCCATTTTCGGTTGCCATTGTTTATCTACACCCCAGTTTTCTACCAAATCCTCAAGATTTGACCAGAAACCAACGGCCAGACCGGCAGCATACGCAGCACCGAGAGCGGTGGTTTCAATCATTTCGGGCCTTATTACGGGTACTTTCAGCATGTCAGACTGAAACTGCATGAGCATCTCGTTGACCACCATACCTCCATCCACTCTCAATGAAGAAAGAGAAAGTCCGGCGTCTTTTTCCATGGCTTCCAATACATCAAGGGTCTGATAAGCAGTAGCTTCCAATACCGCTCTTGCAATGTGACCCTTGTTGACAAATCGGGTAAGGCCAGCTATCACGCCCCGGGCTGAGTTTTCCCAATAAGGTGCGTATAGACCGGAGAATGCGGGTACAAAATACGCACCGCCATTGTCATCTACAGTTGCTGCAAGTGTTTGTACATCTGAAGAGTTTTTGATGATTCCAAGGTTGTCTCTAAGCCACTGAACCAACGCCCCTGCAATGGCCACCGAACCCTCCAAGGCATAATGAACAGGCTGGTTTTCAAATTGATATGCAACTGTGGTCAAAAGTCCAAATTTCGAAGGGATGGGCTTTGGGCCTGTATTCAATAGCATGAAGCAGCCGGTACCATAAGTGTTTTTAGCCTCCCCAGGCTTAAAGCAAGTTTGACCGACCAATGCAGCCTGCTGGTCACCCAAAATTCCGGCCAGTGGTACTCCTGCTAATGGTTCTGACTTAATTTCTCCATATTTCATGCTGCTGGGTTTGATTTCGGGCAACATGGCTTTGGGGATATTTAGTAAAGTGAGAATTTCATCGTCCCAGGTTTGGGTTTCAAGGTTCATGAGTTGGGTACGTGAAGCGTTGGTCACATCGGTAATGTGCAGGCCTCCGTTGATGCCTCCCGTCAGATGCCAGGCCACAAATGTATCCATGTTACCAAAAATCGCCGTACCATTTTCGGCATCTTCCCGCAAACCCTCTACATTTTCAAGCAGCCATTGTATTTTTAAACCACTGAAATAGGTAGCAAGTGGAAGACCGGTTTTATCACGAAACCATTGACTTCCGGTGGTTTTTTCAAGTTCATCAACACGCTTTCCCACTCGGGTATCCTGCCACACCAGGGCATTGTAATAAGCCTTTCCCGTGCGACGATTCCAAACTACGGTGGTTTCCCTTTGGTTGGTGATACCGCAAGCCAGAATATTCTCAATTTTAATTTGATGTTTGATCCGGGCATTGGCAATTACTTCTTGAGTATTTCTCCAGATTTCCTCGGGATTATGCTCTACCCAGCCGGGCTGAGGAAAGATCTGTTCATGTTCTTTTTGAGCGACAGAAATTATTTTCCCTTTTTTATCAAAAAATATACAACGGGTACTGGTAGTGCCCTGGTCTATAGAGGCAATGTAATTCATTTTTTAAGGCTGAAATTTTAAAATTCTAAGTTAATATTTACACTTCTTATTATCAGCTTTTTGATAATAGTTTTTATGGTTTTTTGCTTTGGGATCCATACAGCCTTCAAGTTCAAGGAGTTCGACCTTTCTAAACTCTATCGGATGGCTTTCACTTTGTAACGAAATGCTTCCATGGCTAAGTGGCTGACCATCGGGCTTAATTTTAGGGTCGAAGCCGCTTACTACTCCCCCACCTATTACAGGCTTTTCGTAAGTCATTACCAGCTCGTTATTTATAAAATGTCTGATCAAAGAGTCTCCCAAAACCTCCACTTCGGCTCTTACCCATTGGTCGCCATCAAAAGTTTTTGAAGTAGAATTGATACAATGCCGGGTGTCAAATTTGTTTTCATAAGTTACGTGCGTTCCCGGAGTGCAAAGATTACAGGTGGTCCTGGGCTTACCATCCCCTTTTCCACCTAGCAGCTGTACCTCTATCGAAACCGGAAAATCCTGGTCTTTGAGCATCGTACTGGCGGGTTGCCCATGAATCATGATACCACTATTTCTCCAGGCCCAGTCTTCTCCGCCTTTGGCTTGATCTCCCACAAAACGGTACTCAACTGCTATTTTGTAATATGAAAAATCACCTTTGTAAAACATGTGACCATAGCGGTAGTTAAATGGATCGTAAGCATCGGTATTGACCACTATTTTTTTGTCTTTTACCGAAAAAGTATTGCCAAAATTATCATTAAGGTCATAATTTCTGATTTTTATATCCCAGTTTTTCAGGTCTTTGCCATTGAAAAGTTGCTTCCACTCTTTTTGCGGAGCTGTAATTTGACCGAATACGCTGGTAGTCACTAGAATTAACCAAAGGGCTTTTTTCATTGATGTAAGGGTTAAGAATTTTGCCAAAAGCATAAGGTTGAAAACTGTGCAATTTATTACAAAACTGCCATTTTGGGGTTTTTTGTAAGAAAATTTAATGCAAAATGAATTTTAGAAGAAATAGAATCGAATTATTTAATAATTTTAAAAATTAATTTCAACCCTAATTAAAAATTGGATGAAACGACGCGAAGTTTTTTCGAGCCTAACCTTGGGTATTGTCGGTGCGGTTAGTCTCCCATCCTGGGCTAATAACTGGACAGCCCAAAATCTTAAACCTGATAGTTTAGAACTTAACACCTCAGAGGAAGACCTTCTTGATGACATTTGTGAAGCAATAATTCCTGAAACCGATACTCCCGGTTCCAGAACTTTACAAATACCGAAATTTGTAAAACTCATGGTGAAAGACATGCACAAGCCTGCTGACCAAGAAAAGTTTAAAAAAGGATTGGCTAAGA
>WBZP01000977.1_pt1 | contig 37026 bp, 34 predicted proteins | sample 5204301 | NCBI WGS metagenome assembly WBZP01 (sample SAMN12412401, study PRJNA552823) | activated sludge metagenome | isolation source: activated sludge from nitrification reactor of wastewater treatment plant... | place: USA: Pennsylvania | collected 2017 | reverse complement strand
AAGGCCTGCCCCAAGGGCATTCCCCAGGACGTCATCTCGACGCTCAACCACGACCTGCGCATGGCGCTGCAGTCTGGTCACTGACCGACTGGTTGAAGGCCCAGGGGCTCAGGGGCTCAGGGGCTCGGCGAGGTGAGCCGTGCTCCCAGCGAGTACTCCACCTCAACGCCGATGTCACCGAGTCCGGCCTGATCCAGGGCCGACCGGAGGGCGCTGATGTCCGGCGTGGTCGTCGTTCCCAAGGCCGCCACATACAGGGTGCCGCCGCGAACGCTGAGGTCGGTGGGCGTGTAGCCGTGCGATCGTCCCCACAGTTCCACGATGGGTTGGGCGGTGGCGAGCGTCCGTTGCTCGCGGGCGACCTGGGCGCTACCGATCGCGAGCGGCACCGCGACCAGGGCCAGGGTCGAGGCGACGATGGCGAGGGTCGAGCCCTTCAGCTGACCCAACGGTTGCCCACTGGCCAGACGTGCCTGCCGCAGGCCGCCTAGGAGGAAGAGCAGTACCCCGGTGGCGACGATCGCGGTGACATTGGTGCCAAAGAGCAGCAGTGCGCCCAACGCCTGACCCGGCTCGCCAGCCTCCAGCGTGAGGCCGACCACGGCCAGTGGCGGAACCAGGGAAATCGCGATCGCCACTCCGGGCAGCGTGTCCGAGACATCCGAGCGGACCGCGGCGAAGGCCCCCACCAGGCCGGTGGCCAAGGCCGCGATGAGGTCGATAAGTCTGGGGCTGACACGTCCGGCGACCTGCCCATTGGTCGCGGCCTGCACCGGCTGTGAAGTCAGCAGACCGATGGCCACTCCGGTGCCGATAACCAGCAGCACACTGCCCAGCACCAGCATCACAGACCTGGTCAGCATCCGGCGATCGACCAAGACCAAGGCAGCGGCGATGCCCAGGATGGGTCTCATCAATGGCGCGACGATCATGGCGCCGATCACCGTGGCCGTCGAGTCCGCCACGATTCCCGCGGACGCGATGAGGGCCGCGAGGATCAGCAGGACGCCGTAGCCGGAGAGATCGCGCTCGCGGTCGGCGGAGCCGACGAAGAAGGAGCGGGTGATGCGGTCAACATCTGATGGCTCCATGTGGAGCACGCGCGCGGCGCCTCCTGCCCTCATCAATGACCTTGTCAGTGCGCGTCAGGCTGGCTGGGCGGTCTGGGAGCGCACCCGCAGGCCCATGGCGAGCAGTACCGCACCCCAGGACACGGCGAGGATGCCGACCCACAGCGCGATCGCAACCGCGCCGACCCCCGGGTTAGCCAGCAAGAAGACCCCCGCGATCAGCCACAGCACACCGCCGAGAGCGATCCCCCAGCGGGAGCCAGCGACCTCTCCGGTGAAGGCCGAGGCGATCTCGATCAAGCCACGGAGCAGCAGCCAGATGCCGAGCACGACGGTGAGCACGACGGCGCTGGAGAAGGGTCGGAAGATCGCGACGCAGCCTGCGATCACCCCCATCACGCCGGTGACCAGGAAGAGTCCCCGGGCATTGCCGGCGTCCTTGCCGAATGCCGTCACCAGTGCCAGGACTCCGTCGGTCAGGGCGTAGATACCCCACAGGGTGACCAGGGTGCCGACGGTCCCGATGGGATAGATCATCGCCACGATGCCGAAGATCATGGACAGGACGCCGGTCACAATGAGGTAGGTCGCTGAGCGCTTGAACACCATGGTCGGATCTCCTTTGAGTGATACATCGCCGTGGTTGTCTGCGATATCCAGTCTCCCAGGGGTGCCGGTCGCTCACAACCGCAGGCAGGCTCGCTCACAACCGCAGGCAGGCGTGCGCTCACATCCGCAGGCAGGTCAGAGCCAACCGAGCCGATCTTTGAGCAGGGCGTAGCCCACGAAGGCGACCACGTCGAGCACAGTGTGCGCCAGGACCAAAGGCATGACCCGGCGAGTGCGGGTGTAGGCCCAACCGAAGACCACCCCCATGGCGACATTGCCAAGGAAACCACCGAAGCCTTGATAGAGGTGATAGCCGCCGCGGATCAGCGCACTGCCGAGGATCACCTGCCAGCGGCCCAGGCCCGCCGCCCGCCAGCGGGAAAACAGATAGCCCACCATGACCACTTCCTCGAGGACGGCATTCTGGGCGGCCGCGAGGATGAGCACCGGGATGGTCCACCAGGCTCCCGACAGGTTAGCGGCGGCCACTGTGGTGTTGATGCCCAGGGCCCTGGCGGCCAGATAGAAGCCCAATCCGGGAAGACCGATAATCGCCGCCAGCCCCAGCCCGCGCAGCAGGTCGCGCCCCGGCGAGCGCAGATCGAGCCCCATGGACTCGCGGGCGTGGGCATCATCTCGCTGCAGGAGGAAGACCGCGAGCAGCGCGGGAACGACCCCGAGCCCGATTCCGACCAACTGGTAGGCCAGGTCCAGCCACGGCCGGTCAGGGGTGATCGAGGAGTTCATCGAGGTGGTCTGTGCGGCGATGCTCCCCGGTCGGGTGAGCAGGTCCACGATGCGCAGCACGGACCAGATGGCCGACGCGCCGAGGGACACCCCCAGCACCAGGGCCGTTTCGATCAAGAGGGGGCGGCGGGTCACGCGCCCAGGGTATGCCGTGTGCTCACCTAGACTGGGCGGTGCTGATGCGGTCACTGCCCTGGCTGCCCCTCGAAAGGTGTCTTGATGTCCCAACCCATCCTCCGTGGGCCCTTGTCTGTGGGCGCTGCGCTGCTCTGTGCGGGGCTTCTGGCCTCCTGTAGCGGCAGCACCGGGAGCACCTCGACGACCCCGGCACCGTCATCGAGCGAGCCGGGCAGCAGCAGCTCCGCGACGCAGACCGGTGAGGGGCCCAGCGCGAAGGAGGTGTGGGCCAACGTCCGCAAGGAGGCGCTCGCAGCCACCTCGGCCACGATGGTGGGGACGGTCACGACCGACAGCCAAACCATGGGTGTGACGATCACTGGCGAGACCGACGGCGACCCTCAGCGCGCCACACTCGACCTCGGCGGGACTCAAGGCGAGGTCACCATCGTCACGGTCAACAAGGCCTACTACATGACCGGGGACCAGGCCTTTTGGACCGAGCAGGCTGGCGCTGATGCCGCCAAGGCGCTTAAGGGGAAGTACGTCGTCATCGAGGAGGCAGCGGCCAAGGAATTGGGCGACTTCCAGGTCGGCGCAATCCTCAAGGAGATGTTCTCCGACCCAGAGTTGTCGGCTTTTGAGAGCCTGCTCACCCCGGTGCAGCAGCAGCGGCTGGGGGACACCGACGCCTGGGTGCTCGGCGCGCAGGGAGCTGGCCAACTCTTTGTTTCGGCCGATGGCAAGAACCAGTTGCTCAAGATCGTTGGGCCGAAGTCGTCGCCGGGTGAGTTCGCCTTCTCGGGGTGGAATGTGGCGCCCAAGATCGCAGCGCCTGCCAAGAAGGACATCGTCACCCCCTGACCGAGTGGTCATGAAGCAGGGCCCCGGTCACGGCGACCGGGGCCCTGCTTCATGGGCTTACGACGTGCTGGGCTTCATGGGCTTACGACGTGCTGGGCCGGATTGAGGTCGACCTGGCCGACGAGGCTTCCCGGGAAGCGCGCCACCGGCGTACCCGAATCCACACCCAGATGATCAGCCACGCGAGCAGGATCAGGACGAGGATCACCAGGATCGGGAAGAGGATGGCAATGATCGACAAGCCCACGGAGGCGCCATCTTCGACCGTCGAGACCACCGGGGCGCCGGCTCCCAAGGTGCCGGCGTTGATCACCGGGCGCGCCGCCATCTTGCCTGAATGCACCAGGCCAGAGACGAGCATGCCGAGGACCACGCCGATCCAGGGGTGATCGGTCATGGTCGTGGAGTTATCGAGGTTGTCGGCGGCATTCGTGGCCGCAAAGATCAGCCCGCCCATGCTGGGGCGGATGAAGGTCTGGATGGTGTCATTCACCGTGTCGATCGCTGGGATCTTGTCGAGGACAACCTCGGCCAGCAGCAGGACCACACCGATACCGATCGCCCAGTTGCTCTCGATCCAGGCGAACTCGGCGGGCAGGGTGATGTAGTCGGTGAACCGCGCAAAGAGCGCGACGATGAGGAAGGGGATGTAGGCGTTGAAGCCTGCCGCGGCGGAAAGCCCCGCCCCCGTGAGTGCTGCAAGCACCGGCATACCTTTCGTCGGCCGACCACGATGGTCGGCGCCCTACGCATAACACTGGCCACCAGCGAGCCTAATCCCGGCACCCACAGGCGCAGGGGAGAAATGGCATCGGCGAGCCACTCCTAGGATGTGGGCCATGAAGGTGCTCACCTCCGTTGCCTGGCCCTACGCCAACGGTCCTCGTCATCTCGGCCATGTCGCCGGCTTTGCCGTGCCCTCGGACGTCTTCAGCCGATACATGCGGATGGCGGGCCATGACGTGCTCATGGTGAGCGGATCGGATGAGCACGGCACCCCCATCTTGGTCCTCGCCGACAAGGAGGGGGTCACCCCCGGCGAACTCGTCGACCGCAACCACGCGATCATCGCCGCTGAGTTGACCGACCTGGGCTGCACCTATGACCTGTACACCCGGACCACCACCGTCAATCACTATGCGGTGGCGCAGGAGCTCTTCCGCCGGGTCTGGGAGAACGGCTACATGGTGGAGCGCACCCAGCATGGGGCGATCTCGCCCTCGACGGGGCGGACGCTGCCGGACCGCTATATCGAGGGCACCTGTCCGATCTGCGGGTACGCCGAGGCGCGCGGCGATCAATGCGACAACTGCGGCAACCAGCTTGAGCCGGAGGAGTTGATCTCGCCCCGCAGCAAGGTGAACGGCGAGACGCCGCAGTTCATCGAGACTCAGCACTTCTTCCTCGACCTGCCTGCGCTGGCCGGCGCCCTGCGGACCTGGCTCGAGGAGCGCGAGGCATCGGGGACCTGGCGGCCCAATGTCATCAAGTTCTCGCTGAACATCCTGGACGACATCAAGCCTCGGGCGATGACCAGAGACATCGACTGGGGCATTCCGGTGCCTCTGGACGGCTGGCGGGAGAACCCGAGCAAGCGTCTGTATGTCTGGTTCGACGCGGTCATCGGCTATCTCTCGGCTTCGATCGAGTGGGCTCGGCGCAGCGGGGACCCGGAGCGTTGGCGTGAGTGGTGGAATGACCCGGAGGCGGTGTCGTACTACTTCATGGGCAAGGACAACATCACCTTCCACTCTCAGATCTGGCCTGCCGAGCTCCTGGGGTACGCCGGTCGCGGTGACCGAGGCGGGTCGCCGGGCATCTTCGGCGAACTGAATCTGCCCACTGAGGTGGTCTCGTCCGAGTACCTCACCTTTGGCGACAAGCAGTTCTCCACCTCCCGCGGCGACGTGATCTACGTGCGGCACGTGCTGGACACCTATGGTCCTGATGGGCTGCGCTACTTCATCTGTGCCGCCGGGCCGGAGAGTCAGGACTCCGCGTTCACCTGGCGTGACTTCGTGCAGCGCAATAACTCTGAGTTGGTGGCAGGCTGGGGCAATCTGGTCTCGCGTACCGCCGCCATGGTGGCCAAGTCCTTCGGTGAGATCCCGGCCCCGGGCGCTCTTGAGCCGGTGGATGAGGCAGTCCTGGCCACCGTGCAGGGTGCCTTCGACACCGTCGGCGACTATCTGGCTCGTCAGCGGGTCAAAGCTGCCATCGGAGAGGCCATGCGCGTCGTCGGGGAGGTCAATGCCTATGTCTCCCGGACCGAGCCCTTCAAACTCAAGGGCGAGCACGAGCGTGAGCGCCTAGCCACCGTGCTGCATACCTTGATCCAGTGTGTGAGCGATCTGAACACGATCCTGTCGCCCTTCATGCCGCACGCTGCCAACCGGGTGCACCTGGCCCTGGGCGGGACCGGAGAGTTTGTCCCCATGCCGTCGCTGGTGAGCGTCAACGGCCTGGACGAGGATGCAGACCGTTCCTACCCGGTCATCACCGGCGACTATGCCGCGACCCCGCGGTGGTGCTCGGCGCCGGTGGCGGTCGGGACGGCGATCAACAAGCCCGCCCCGGTCTTCGCCAAGCTCGACGAGTCCGTGATCGACGCCGAGCTCGGCCTGGCCTGAGTCCATGCCGTGAGCCGCGCCCAGCCCCCGCTGCCAGACCCGCTGCCGCTACCGGTGGTCGATAATCACACCCATCTGGATATCTCGCGGGACGAGCAAGCGGTCACGATCGAATCGCTCGGTGCGGTGCTCGCTCAGGCCGCAGCGGTAGGCGTCGAGCGCGTCGTCCAGATCGGCTGCGATGTGCGCTCGGCGGCCTTCGCGGTGGAGATTGCCCATCGGTATCCGGCGGTACTCGCTGGGGTGGCGCTGCATCCGAATGAGGCGCCGCGCCTTGCCGCTCGCGGCGAGTTGGGGGCGGCATACGCCGAGATTGAGCGAATCAGTGCCGACCCTCGGGTGCGGGTGATCGGGGAGACCGGCTTGGACTACTTCCGCACGGGCACGGAAGGCGTTGCAGCGCAGCAGGATTCATTCAGGTGGCATATCGATCTGGCCAAGCGGCTCGACAAGGTCCTGCAAATCCATGACCGTGATGCACACGATGACGTGCTGAGCATCCTGGCGCGCGAGGGCGCGCCGCGGCATACGGTCCTGCACTGCTTCAGCGGGGATCAGGCGATGGCGCGCGAGTGCGCGGAGCGGGGTTATGTGCTCTCGTTCAGTGGGACGGTGACCTTCAAGAGCGCACAATCGCTGCGTGATGCCCTGGCGGTGACCCCGATCGAGCAGGTTCTGGTGGAGACCGACGCTCCCTATCTCACCCCACATCCCTGGCGTGGTGCCAGCAATGCACCGCACCTGATGCCGGTCACCGTGCGGGTGATGGCGCAGGTGCTGGGCGTCTCCGTGGCGGAACTGTGCGCGGTGACCACACAGACGGCCGAACGCCTCTATGGCCCGTGGTGACTGGCCCGTGGTGACTGGCCCGTGGTGACTGGCCCCTGGTGATCGGCCCGTGGTGACTGGCCACTGTGACGCGGTCGTCGTTACCAAAACTTGACCTTTTTCTGGCGTCTCCTGCATGGTGGAGGGGAAAGCCGGGGCCGAGACCCCCGCGCAACTCGGGTCGGGACCGCCCCTAACACGGTCCTGGTCCCGGACGAGGTGCCCCTGCCAGCACGTCTCCATCGCTGAGCAGTGGCCGTTGCGCGTGGCCGGTACCCGGGCAGATCGACCATCGGAGCACCGTGATTTCACGTCTCAACCGGACCGTCGCCGTGGCGGCCGCCGCCCTGACCCTCACCGCTGGTGGGGTAGGGGTTGCCTACGCGAACAAGTCCGTAACCCTTTCCGTCGACGGCACGTCCTCATCGGCCAGCGTCATGGGCACCACCGTGGCTGACCTCTTGGACAAGCAGGGCATCGCCCTAGGCGCGCACGATGTCGTGGTTCCCTCCCCGGAGACGTCCCTGTCCGACGGAGACCTGGTGGCAGTGCGTTACGGCCGCAAGTTCACCCTCAATGTCGACGGCAAGATCACCGAGTACTGGACGACCGCGACCTCGGTCGACGCTGCACTCCAGGAGATCGGTGTCCGCACCGACGGTGCCGTGCTCTCGGCCTCCCGCTCGCAGGCGCTGGGCCGTGAGGGCCTCTCGATGACGGTCGTGCACCCGAAGGCGATCACCATCACTGCGGACAAGAAGAGCCGCAAGGTGAGTTCGACTGCCGTCGACGTTGCCGCCGTGCTGAAGGAAGCCGGGATCACCGTCAGTGCCCTGGACCGGGTCAGCCCGGCTCCGACGACCGCGGTGACCGATGGCATGAAGGTCGTCGTCAAGCGAGTCGTCGAGAAGTCGGTCACCACCTCGGTGTCGATCGCCTACCCCACGACCAAGCAGAAGGACGCGACCCTCTATGTCGGGCAGTCGCGCACGATCACCAAGGGCGTAGCGGGTTCCAAGAAGGTGGTGGAGAAGCAGGTGCTCGTGGACGGCAAGATCGAGTCCCGCACCATCCTGTCGACCACGGTGGTCTCGCAGCCCAAGGGCGCTGTCGTCGCGGTGGGCACCAAGTCCTACCCGGCAGCCACCACCTCAGCCGGCAACACTTCCGGCGGGGGCCTCAACACGGCCAATGCCGCCATGTGGGATCGGATCGCCCAGTGTGAATCCGGTGGCAACTGGCACATCAACACAGGCAATGGCTACTACGGTGGCCTGCAGTTCCTGACCTCGACCTGGTTGTCCAATGGTGGCGGTTCCTTCGCCCCCCGGGCCGACCTGGCCTCGCGAGAGCAGCAGATCACGATCGCGAACCGGCTCTACGCCCGGTCTGGACTAGGCCCCTGGGGCTGCGCACACGCGGCCTGAGCCACCCTGCCGTCTGCCGATGGGCCCGGTTCGCCTTGTGGAGAGCCGGGCCCATCGGCATTCCCTCACGGCGTTTCGGGCGGGATGCTGCAGACGGTCGCTTGCCCGTACAGTGCCAGCGTGACTGATCCGCCGACCATGCTGGGTGCCGCGCACATCCGTGAGTTGGCTGCGCGCCTGGGGATCCGTCCGACCAAGCAGTGGGGGCAGAACTTCGTGGTCGATGCCAACACCGTGCGACGCATCGTGCGAGTGGCCGGGGTCGGTCCGCAGGACATCGTGGTCGAAGTGGGGCCCGGGCTCGGCTCCCTCACGCTGGCGCTTCTGCCCGAGGTTGCTGGGGTGATCGCGGTGGAGGTGGACCCGGTCCTCGCGGGGGCTTTGCCTGCGACGGTGGACACCCTGGCGAGCAGGTATGCCGATCGGCTGAGGGTCGTCCACGCCGATGCGCTGGCCGTCACCGAGCTTGCCGGTCCAGCGCCCACTGCGCTGGTCGCCAACCTGCCGTACAACATCTCGGTCCCCGTGGTGCTGCGCTTCCTCGAGCTCTTCCCCAGCATTGAGCGAATCCTGGTGATGGTCCAGTTGGAGGTCGCTGAGCGACTCGCCGCCAAGCCGGGATCCAAGATCTACGGTGTGCCCTCGGTCAAGGCCGCCTGGTACTGCGAGGTGTCGCTGGCCGGGAGTGTGTCCCGCTCGGTCTTCTGGCCGGTGCCCAATGTCGACTCCGGCTTGGTGTCCCTGGTGCGGCGCGATCCGCCGGTGACGACTGCCACCCGCGCCGAGGTGTTCGCGTGCATCGATGCGGCCTTTGCCCAACGGCGCAAGACCCTACGGGCGGCCCTAGCCGGGTGGGCCGGGAGCCCTGCCGCTGCCGAGGACTGCCTGCGTGCGGCGGGAATCGATCCGCGCACGCGCGGTGAGCAACTCGACGTCGAGGCCTTCGCGCGAATCGCGGCCGCACGGCATACGGCCGGGTCTGACTAGGGTAAGTGCATGACCTCAGCGCACTCGGACCCACCGCCGGTGACCGTCCGGGTGCCCGCCAAGGTCAATCTCGAACTCCTCGTCGGTCCGCTGCGTGCTGACGGCTATCACTCGCTGTCCACGGTCTACCACGCCGTGAGCGTGCACGACGAGGTCACCGTCGCCTTCGCCGATGACTGGGGCGTGACGGTGACCGGCGAACTCGCAGCGGGTGTTCCGACCAATGGGGACAATCTCGCGTTACGGGCCGCCATGTTGCTCGCGGCGCATGCTGGCGAAGAGGACCCCGTCCACATCACCATTCGCAAGGGCATCCCGGTAGCCGGCGGGATGGCGGGCGGTTCGGCCGACGCAGCGGCTGCGCTGGTTGCCTGCGAGCAGCTGTACTCCCTGGGTTGGGAGCGCGATGAGCTCGAGTCCATGGCCAGCGAGCTGGGTTCCGATGTGCCCTTCCTCATTGCTGGCGGAACAGCCATGGGGTCTGGCCGCGGAGAACTCCTGGCCCCGGTGCTCTCTCGGGGGACCTATCACTGGGTCTTTGCCCTCAGCGAGGAGGGCATGTCCACGCCGGCGGTGTATGCCGAGTGCGACCGCCTGCGGGCAGATGCCGTGATCCCGGAACCTGAGCCCACGCCAGCGCTCATGGCGGCCTTGCGGTCCGGGGACCCCCGGCAGGTGGCCCAGTGCCTGCGCAATGACCTCCAGCCCGCGGCGATCTCCCTGCGACCGCAGCTCGGCGAAATCCTCCAGGCAGGCCTGGACGAAGGCGCCTTGGGTGGAGTCGTCTCGGGCTCTGGGCCGACCGTGGCCTTCCTCGTGGCAAACGCCGAGGCGGGCATCGATCTCGCCGTGGCGTTGACCGCGAGCGGGGTCGCCGCCGATGTTCGACGGGCGACCGGACCTGCTCACGGTGCCCACGTCCTCCCGGTTCGCGTCGACTGAGGTGGCCAATCTCGTCTCCGTCGAGCGTGCGTCAGTCGCGCTCGGCACAGCTGCAGTCCTCGACGCGGTGTCCCTGGGCGTGGGCGGCGGCGAGCGTATCGGCGTAGTAGGCCGCAATGGGGGCGGCAAGACCACGCTGCTCTCGGTGTTGTCGGGTCGGCGCGAGGTGGACACCGGCCGGGTGGCCTGGACCGGCGGCCTGAGCATTGGCGTGCTGGGCCAAGCTGATGAGCTCGCCGCCGATGCGTCGGTGCGCGATGTCGTCCTCGGGGATCTCGCCGAGCACCAGTGGGCGGCCGATGCCCGGATCCGTGGTGTCCTCGACGGTCTGCTCGGTGGATCGCATGCCCCCTTGGTCGGCGGCCTGGACCAGGTCGTCGGCCCGCTCTCTGGTGGCGAGCGCCGCCGGGTTGCGCTGGCCGCATTGCTGGTCGCCGACCCGGACCTGCTGATTCTCGATGAGCCCACGAACCACCTGGATGTGGAAGGGGTGGCGTGGCTTGCTGAGCACCTGGTGGCCCAGCGGACGCGCTCGGACAGCGCTCTGGTGGTCGTGACCCATGACCGCTGGTTCCTGGATGCGGTGGCCACGCGCACGTGGGAGGTCGCCGACGGAGCGGTGCATGCCTACGAGGGCGGGTATGCCGCCTTCGTCCTGGCCCGCGCCGAACGGGCTCGCGTGGCAGCAGTGACCTCGGAGCGACGAGACAACCTGTTGCGCAAGGAATTGGCCTGGCTGCGGCGCGGCGCGCCCGCGCGAACCAGCAAGCCGCGTTTCAGGATCGAGGCCGCGACCGCGCTGATCGCCCACGAGCCACCTCCTCGTGATGATGTCGAGCTCGCCCGCTTCGCCGCGGCTCGGCTCGGCAAGGACGTCATCGACCTCCACGATGCGTCCGTGTCGCTCGGTGATCGGCAGTTGCTCAACCGGGTGACCTGGCACCTCGGCCCGGGAGACCGGCTGGGGCTTGTCGGGGTCAATGGGGCGGGCAAGTCCACCCTGCTCCGTGTCCTTTCCGGGGACCTGCCCTTGAGTTCAGGCAAGCGCAAGGTCGGCGTGACGGTGCAGTTGGCCTTCCTCACCCAGGACGTGCGCGAGCTGGAGGCACTCGCGGACCATCGGGTCATCGAGGCGGTGGAGATGGTTCGATCCACCGTGCGATTGGGCCGCAAGGAGCTCAGTGCCTCCCAATTGGCCCAGCGCCTGGGCTTCACGGGGCCGCGCCAGCAGACCCGGGTTCGGGACCTCTCCGGCGGCGAGCGGCGGCGACTTCAGCTGACCCGGCTGCTCATGGCTGAACCGAATGTGCTCTTCCTCGATGAGCCGACCAATGACCTGGATATCGAGACACTGACCTCACTCGAGGATGTTCTCGATGGCTGGGCGGGCACCCTGGTCGTCGTCTCGCATGACCGTTACCTGCTGGAGCGGGTGACCGATCGCCAGGTTGCCCTGATGGGGGATGGGCGGCTCCGCGACCTGCCTGGCGGGGTGGACGAGTACCTGCGCTTGCGGCATTCATCCGCCTCTGGATTTCGGGGTCACCCCGAAATCCCGAGTTCGCAAGACTTTCTAAGTGCGCAGAACTCGGGAAACCCTAGTGTCGACGGCGCGCAGGCCAGCCCCGGCCCTGCCGCGACGCCTGCAGCTCAGCGAGAGGCCCGCAAGGTCATGGCCCGCGTCGAGCGATCACTATCCCGTCTGGCCGAACGTGAGAGCCGCGTCCACGATGCGATGGCCGCCGCAGCGACCGATCATGCTCGCGTCCTTGAACTGAACCACGAGTTGCGTGACATCGTGGATGAGCGCGAGGGCTTGGAGCTGGAGTGGCTGGCGGCCGCCGAGATCGTGGAATGACGCCGAGCGCCTAGCGTCCTACGCCGCCCAGCGTCCTACGCCCTGGCGCACGCCAACGCCTCACCCACACCCCACGCTGCACGACACGCCCACGGCTGGCTGGCCCAGGCGTCGAACCCACGCTGTGGGGCCTAGGCGGTCTCCAGCGGACGCGAAAGTGTCCGCAGCAGGCCCACCAAGCCAGCGCGCTCGGACTCATCCAAGGCCGCAAGGATCGCCCGCTCATGCGCTAGTAGATCGTCCAGTGCCGCATCGACCGCCGCTCGACCGGATGGCGTGAGACGCACGATGACCCCGCGCCGATCGTGCGGGTCGGGGTGCCGCTCCACGAAGCCACGACCCAGGAGCCGATCCACCCGATTGGTCATGGTCCCGCTGGTCACCAAGGTCTCAGCCACCAACTGGCCGGGGGAGAGCTCGTATGGTGAGCCCGCCCGCCGAAGCGCTGAGAGCACATCAAATTCCCACCCATCCAGGCCTCGGTCACCGAATGCCTCGCCACGAGCCAAGTCGAGGCGGCGAGCCAGGCGAGAGATTCGCGAGAGCACCTCAAGGGGGGAGACATCGACATCGGGACGTTCGCGGCGCCAGGCCGCAACGATTTGGTCGACGTCGTCCAGGGGCATGCCCCAACTATACGCTCCGTCAAATATCTTGACGTCAAGATACCTGGCTGGCATTGTGGCACTCAGAACCCACCAGCCCCCCGGGAGATGACATGCGGAATATCGGAGAGTGGGATGCCACGGCATATGCCCGCTTCGGCGACGAGCGCACCAGGCCACTGATCGATCTGCTCGCCCGGGTGGGCAGCGAGGACCCGGCGCTGGTGGCGGATCTCGGCTGCGGGAACGGGCCGGCCACCTTGGTGTTGGCCGAGCGATGGCGACGGGCCCGGCTCGTGGGCGTCGACTCGAGTGGATCCATGTTGGCGGCTGCTCGAGAACTCGACGCGCAGGCTCGGGTCGAGTGGCTGCAGGCCGACTTGAGGGAGTGGGATCCAGCCAGTCTCGAGCAGTCCATCGATGTCATCGTGTCGAATGCGACCCTGCAGTGGATTCCGAATCACCTTGCGCTGCTTGATCGTTGGGTCTCATCCCTCGCCGATGAAGGCTGGCTGGCGCTTCAGGTTCCCGGCAACTTCGACGCGCCAAGCCACGCCCTCATGAGGGAGGCCGCCGCCACCCAGCCCCGCGCCGACGAGCTATTGGAGGCCATCGAGGTCCCGCAGGTCGGCGAACCCGCCACCTATGTGCGCTATCTCTCGCGGCTCGGATGCCAGGTCGATGCCTGGGAGACGACGTACACGCACGTGCTCCCGGCCGCGGATCGGCATCCGGTGCTGACCTGGGTGTCATCGACGGGCCTGCGCCCACTGCTGGCCTTGCTCGCCGAGGAGAACGAGCGGGCGAGCTTCCTTGCGGCCTACGAAGACCGGCTTGCCGAGGCGTATCCCGTCACTGCGGAAGGTGTGATCTTCCCGTTCCGACGCGTTTTCGCGGTTGCCCAGCGCAGCGTCAGTGCGGGTCCTGCGTGAGGGTCGGGCGTCGATCCAACTTGGTCAGCCCGTTCCAGGCGAGGTTGACCACATGGGCGGCGACCTCGTCCTTCTTGAACTTGCGCGAGTCGAGCCACCACTGACCCACCAGGGCCACCATGCCCACGAGCATCTGGGCGTACATCGGGGCGGTCTTGGGGTCGAGGTTCCGTGCCTTGAACTGCGCCACCAGCAGGTGCTCGACCTGGCTCGCGATATCCGACATGATGCTGGCGAAGGTTCCGGTGGGATGTCCAGTTGGACTGTCCCGCACCAGGATTCGGAATCCGTCCGTTGAGCTCTCGATGTAGTCGAGCAACGCCATCGCAGCCCGCTCGATGAGCTCGCGCGACGAACCGGCAGACGTCAAGGCGCTTTGCACGGCCCCCACCAGAGCCTGAATCTCGCGGTCGACGACGACGGCATACAAGCCCTCTTTGCCGCCAAAGTGTTCGTACACCACGGGCTTGCTCACCCCGGCAGCCGCAGCAATGTCCTCGACGGTGGCGCCCTCGAAGCCCTTGTTGGCGAACTGCTTGCGCCCGATCCCGATGAGCTGCTCGCGACGCTCGCGCCCGCTCATCCGCGCACGCGCCCCCCGGGCCTTCCTCGGGTTAGCGGTCTCGGTCACCGTGCCATTGTGCCCTGCTGCGTCGACTACCCTCGACGGGTATGCCGTGTGTCCGCGAGGGCGCCGGTCCCCGGTTGGTCTGCTGGCAGGGCCCGCCTGACTTTGAATCAGGATTAGCGACGATGGTTCGATTCCATCCCGGGGAGCTCCGTGGTTGGGGCCGTCGCGGTAGCAAGGCCGTGACACCAGCCAGGCCGTGGCCGTAGCCAGGCCGCGCGCGTCGCGCTCCGGCGATGCGCCATTAGGATGGCGGCGCAAGCGCAGCCAACCGATCTGGAGTCTGAGCGCGTGAACGCCACCCCGGCAGCCGTCATCATCCTCGCCGCTGGTGAGGGGACCCGGATGAAGTCCACGACCCCCAAGGTCTTGCACCGTATCGGTGGGACCGCCCTGGTCGGCCATGCGATCCGCGCAGCCCGCGCCACTGGTGCCGAGCATGTCGAAGTGGTCGTCCGCCACGAGCGCGAGCGGGTCGTCGAGTTCTGTACCGGCTTTGATCAGGGCTTGGTCATCGCGGACCAGGATGAGATCAAGGGCACCGGACGTGCGGTCGAGTGTGGCTTGGCCGAGCTTCCCGCCGACCTGACCGGCACGATCCTGGTCACCTATGGCGATGTACCCCTGCTGACCGGCGACACCCTGGCGGCGCTCACCGCCCGCCACACCGAGCAGGAATGTGCGGTCACCGTCGTGACCGCCCACGTGCCCAATCCCACCGGATACGGGCGCATCGTTCGCGGCGCCGACGGCGGCGTTGAGCGGATCGTGGAGCAGAAGGACGCCAGCCCCACCGAGCAGCAGATCACCGAGATCAACTCGGGCATCTACGCCTTCGATGCCGCCGTCCTGCGCGCGGCACTGGCCGACGTGGGCACGGATAACGCTCAGGGCGAGAAGTACCTCACCGACGTGCTGGCCATCGCCCACCGCGGGGGCCATCGGGTCGATGCGCATGTCATCGATGACCTCTGGCAGACCGAGGGGGTCAATGACCGGGTCCAGCTCGCCACGCTCGGACGCGAGCTGAATCGGCGCGTCTGCGAGCGGCATATGCGCGCCGGCGTGACCATCGTCGATCCGATGACCACGTGGATCGATGTGGATGTCACCATCGGGGCGGATACGGCCATCCTGCCGGGAACGCAGTTGCTCGGGGCCACCTCCATCGGCAGTGATGCGGTCATCGGCCCCGAGGTCACCCTGACCGACACCGAGGTCGGCGATGGCGCCCAGGTGACCCGTGCTGTGGCCCTGCTCGCGGTCATTGGGGACAAGGCCACCGTGGGTCCGTACTCCTACTTGCGACCGGGCACGGCACTGGGGGCGCGCGGCAAGATCGGGGGATTTGTCGAGACCAAGAATGCGGAGATCGGCGAAGGTGCCAAGGTGCCGCACTTGACGTATGCCGGTGACGTCACCATCGGTGCCGGCGCCAACATCGGCGCTGGGACGATCTTTGCCAACTACGACGGGGTCGCCAAGCACCACACCGTCATTGGTCAGGACTCGTTCGTGGGCTCGCAGACGGTCATCGTGTCGCCGGTCGACGTCGGCGATGGGGCCTACGTCGGCGCGGGCACCGTGCTGACCAAGGACGTAGAGCCCGGGCAGATCGCCGTTGCACGCGCCCCGCAGCGCAATGTCGACGGCTGGGTCGAGCGCGCCCGGCCAGGGACTAAGACCGCGGCCTCGGCGCGGGCGGCGCGCGAGGCCGGCGCCCGCCACGTGACCGCTGAATCCGACGACGCCCACGAGCAGGGAGCCTCCGCATGAGTTCCAACCGTCCGCCGTCGGCCAGCATTCGTAAGCGCCCCAAGAAGCAACTCATGGTCTTCAGTGGCCGCGCCAACCCTGGATTGGCTCAGGAAGTCGCCGCGCAACTCGGTACCGAGTTGGTCCCGACGAGCGCCTACGACTTCGCCAATGGCGAGATCTATGTGCGTTTCGAGGAGTCGGTCCGTGGGTCCGATGCCTTCGTCATCCAGAGCCACACCAACCCGATCAACGAGTGCATCATGGAGCACCTGCTCATGGTGGATGCGCTCAAGCGGGCCAGCGCCAACCGGATCACCGTGGTGATGCCCTTTTACGGCTACGCCCGGCAGGACAAGAAGCACCGTGGCCGCGAGCCGATCTCGGCTCGCCTCATGGCTGATCTGTTCAAGACGGCGGGGGCCGACCGACTGATCAGCGTGGATCTGCACACCGACCAGATCCAGGGTTTCTTTGATGGCCCGGTTGACCACCTCATGGCTCTGCCCGTGTTGTCGACCTACGTCCGAGAAAAGTACGGCACCGAGGATGTGGTCGTGGTGTCCCCGGACGCTGGGCGCATCAAGGTGGCCGAGCACTGGTCCAAGAACCTCGCGGGGGCTCCGCTGGCCTTCATCCACAAGACCCGTGACATCAACCGACCTAATGAGACGGTGGCCAACCGTGTCGTCGGTGAAGTAGCCGACAAGGTCTGCGTCCTGGTCGACGACATGATCGACACCGGTGGCACGATCGCCAAGGCCGCCGACCTACTGCGCCGAGAGGGCGCTCGCTGTGTCGTGATCGCGGCGACCCACCCCATCCTCTCTGGTCCGGCGGTGGAGCGCCTGGAAGCCTGCGGCGCCGAGGAGATCATCGTCACCAACACCCTGCCGATTCCCCCAGAGAAGGAGTTCGACGGCCTCACCGTGCTCTCGATCGCGCCCTTGATCTCGGCCGCGGTCAAGGAAGTCTTCCTCGATGGCTCGGTGACCAGTCTGTTCGGGGGCAGCGCCTGAGCGCAGTGGCTGACTAGTCCTGGCTGACGGCCTCGCGCGCCCGGGCTCGGTATGCCGCCGCGGCGGCTTTGGTGCCGCACGTCCCATCGCAGAACTTGCGCGAGCGGTTCTTGCTGAGATCCACGAACGCGTCATCGCAGTCCGCTGCTGCACATCGGCGCAGTCGGGAGTATTCCCCCGTTCGGATCGCGTCCGCGAAGGCCATCGCGGTGTCCACGGCCAGGCGGGTGGGAAAGTCAGACTCCGGGGGTGCCGCATGGATATGCCAGCCCACGGGCTCGTGGTTGACCAGTTGCGGACACGCGTGCGCGTCGCGCAAGAGGCCGTTGGTGATGTCGACCGCGACCTCCATCGGCGCGCCCCATAATCCGGCGATCCGCTGGCGCACTCGTCCCACCACCGGCACGACGGCGGCGTCCTCTGGCCGGGGACCGGTCCAGCCCCACGATTCGAAGAACGCGATGACCGCGTCGAGGGTCTCGGGAGCGGGCGTATTGACCAACGCAGCGGCCGCGCGAAGGCTGAGCTCGGTGTCATGAGTGAACACTGCTTGACTCATGACGACCCCCTGCGTACTGTCATGAGTCAAGTATAGATGGCTCATGACGCGAGCAGGACCTGTGCGGCCCCCGTGTCAGCGGAATGGAGTGAGTGATGGTCGAGGCCCTGCGCCAAAGGATGGGCTTGGGTTTGCTGGCTTTGCTGCTGTCCAGCGCATCGTTCGGCACCTCGGGCCCCTTCGCCAAGGCCCTCATCGAGGCCGGTTGGGCTCCGCCCACTGTGGTGATCCTGCGTATCGCCGGTGCGGCCGCGGCACTCTTGCCGTGGGCACTGTGGTCGATGCGCGGCCAATGGGCTGCCCTGCGCCGCGAGCTGCCCATCACTGTCCTGTATGGCGCACTAGGCGTGGGTGCCGCCCAACTCGGCTATTTCCAGGCCATTGAACGCCTTCCGGTGGGCGTGGCCCTGCTCTTGGAGTTCCTGGGAGTCGTGCTCGTCGTGCTGTGGATGTGGCTGGTCACGCATCGGGCGCCCCACCGGCTCACGCTGCTCGGAGTCGCTTTGGCGCTGGCCGGGCTCGCCCTCGTGCTGAATATCACCGGGGCGCTGCGTCCGGACCTACTCGGCGTGCTCTGGGGACTGGTCGCGGCCGCTGGGCTGGCGGGTCACTTCGTCATTGCCGCTCGTGAGACCCGTATCCCCTTGACTGCCTTTGCCGGTCTGGGGCTGGCCGCTGGCGGGACGGTACTGATCGGGCTGGCCGCCTTGGGCATCCTGCCGATGCGCGTCGGGGGCTCGACGGTCGTGCTGGCGGGCCACCAAGTGCCCGCGTGGGTCGCCTTCGCTGAGCTCATCGTCATCGCGGCGGCAGCGGCATACGTGCTCGGCATCGTAGGCGCGCGCCACCTGGGCTCCACCGTGGCCTCCTTCGTGGGGCTCACCGAGGTGCTCTTTGCCATCCTCTTTGCCTGGCTGCTGCTGTCCGAGCTGCCCACCCCGATCCAACTGGTCGGCGGTCTGCTGATCCTGGCTGGCGTCGCGGCGGTGCGGATCGGTGAGTCCAGGCATGGTGGGAGCGCGCTTCCCACCGATGAGTCGGCGCAGGAGGATGCCGATTTCTCACGAAGTGGGCACCTCCCCTAGACTCACCTGGTTGCCTCGGCGAGGGACGCTGCACCGGCCAGAGCTGCTCGGATGCGCTCCGTGATCGACGAGATGTCGGTGCACTGTCCCGCGTCGAGGACGAATTGACGTTCCCCCTGAACTCCAAGGAGCCCCTGCGATATGTCTGACAACCGCATCGACGCCGAGCCGCGCACTCAGTTCGGTAAGGGCGCCGCCCGCAAGATCCGCCGTGACCACAAGGTCCCCGCGGTCATGTACGGCCACGGCAGCACCCCGATCCACATCACCCTCCCCGCGCACGACGCGATGATGGCGCTCAAGCACGCCAACGCCTTGCTGACCATCGTCCTGGAGGGCGAGGAGCAGTTGGCGCTCGCCAAGGACGTGCAGCGCGACCCGATCAAGCCGGTCATCGACCACGTCGACCTCGTGATCGTCAAGAAGGGCGAGAAGGTCACCGTGGATGTCCCCGTGCACATCGAGGGCACTGCCGCCCCCGACACGATGGTGACCACCGACCACACCAGCCTCTCCCTCGAGGTTGAAGCCACCCACATCCCCGAGTCGGTGACCGTTTCGGTTGAGGGTCTTGCCGGCGGCACCCAGATCCTGGCCGGCCAGGTGGAGCTGCCTGCGGGCGCGACCCTGATCACCGACCCCGAGGCGCTCGTGGTCAATGTGACCGAGGCCGAGACGATGGCCGCCGAGGGCGAGGGCGACGAGGCTGCGGACGCAGACGCTGCCGACGCAGGCACCGACGAAGCCTGAGCAGCGCGCACAGCATCGAGAGAGCCCCTTTCATTCACCGCAAGGTGAATGAAAGGGGCTCTCTCGTCAGGGAGAATGGCCGTATGAGTGCGGGCGACGGATCGGCGACTGGCCCCTGGCTCGTTGCCGGGCTAGGCAATCCCGGGGCGAAGTATGCCGGCAACCGGCACAACGTGGGCGCCATGGTGGTCGAGGAGTTGGCCCGCAGGTCGGGGACTTCGCTGCGCGCGCATAAGGCTGGAGCCATCGCCGCCCAGGTGCGCCTTGGCGGACTCCCCGGCAACCCCGGGCCAGCGGCGATCCTGGCGGTGCCCACGGCATACATGAATGTCTCAGGCGGGCCGGTGAAGGCGCTGATGTCCTTCTTCTCGGTGCCGACGCAGCAACTGATCGTCATTCACGACGAGCTGGATATCGACGCTGGGGTGGTGCGGCTCAAGCGCGACGGTGGCGAGGGCGGTCACAACGGCCTTCGGTCGATCAGTGGCGCCCTCGGCACCAAGGACTACCACCGGGTCCGGGTCGGGATCGGACGGCCTCCGGGGCGGATGGACCCGGCCGACTACGTTCTGCGCGACTTTTCCCCAGTCGAGCGCAAGGAGCTCCCGTTCGTGCTCTCCGATGCTGCCGACGCCGTCGAGCTCCTGGTTCTGCGCGGGCTGGTCGACGCGCAGCAGCAGGTGCACGCCCCGCGGGGGTGAGCGCTGTGGTGCCCCCATGAAGGATCGTCCGTTCGGATATTCCCGTCCCGCATGTGTACGATCGCAGAGACGCGAGGCTCATCTCGGAGTAGATTCCAAGTGCTGCTTTGGCAGCGCCTCGGTCAACAAGTCGGCTGATGCGCCCTCCCACGCAGGGGTGTTGTGGGATGCGCACACGCACCAGTTTCCGCGTGCAGTCGGTGGTCGCCGAGGATGAGTGTAAGAGAAGGCAGGGGTAATCCGATGAGCGTTGAGCTTCGCGCTCCACACGGGATGCGTGAGCGTGCTCGCCAACGTCCTGAACCGCACGTCGATCTGTCTCACTATGGCCATGCGCGCGTGGTGCATGGCTTGCAGGGGTGGCAGCGACGGCACCTGATCATGTGCGCTCTGGTGGACGGCGCTGTTGCCCTGGTTGCCGCGTTGGTCGGGCTGCTCGCGCGCACCGAGTTGTTCAGTTCCTCGACGAGCTGGTTGGGCAGCCATTGGGTGGGGACGGCGTTGGTCGTGCTGCCGGCGGTCTGGCTCCTCTCGCTCTACCGCACCGGCGCATATGCCGCCCGTTTCATCGGCGCAGGTACCGATGAGTACCGCGCCGTCACGCGCGCAGGACTCATCCTGACCGCAGTCGTGGCCTTCCTTTCGTATGCCTTCAAACTCGAGGTGTCCCGCGGCTTCATGCTCGTCGCCGTTCCCCTGCTCATCATTGGCACCGGGCTCGGGCGCTGGCTGCTGCGTCAGGGGATCGTGCGCGCCAGGCGTCGTGGCGAACGGCTTCAGAACACCGTGGTGGTCGGGCGCGCGGATACCGTGGCCGAGATGGTCCGGCAGATTCGCCGCGACCCCGAGACCATCGGGCTGCGGGTCGTCGGAGCCTGCGTCTCCGATCTGGACAGTGCCGCGCTCAACGACCCGATCCTGGAGGGGGTGCAGCTGGTCGGCACCCCGTACGACACCCTCGACGCAGTGGACGATCTCGATGCCGAGGTGGTCGCCGTGTCCAGCCATCCCGACCTCGCCGGCCACGCTCTGCGGCGCCTCGGCTGGATGCTGGAGCAGCGCGGAGTGGACCTGCTGGTCTCGCCGGGCATCGTCGAGGTGGCCGGCCCCCGTCTGAGTTTGCGGCGCGCTGAGGGCCTGCCCATGCTGCACGTCGAGCGGCCCGTCACCAGTGGGGTGGCTTATCGACTCAAGGCGGTCATCGACCGCGTGGTGGGCCTGTCGATCCTGGTCGTGATGTCGCCGATCTTGCTGGCGATTGCGCTCCTGATCAAACTCGATGACCGCGGCCCAGCCTTCTTCCGGCAAGAGCGGGTAGGCGATGGTGGACAACCTTTCACCATGATCAAGTTCCGGTCGATGGCTGTCGACGCTGAGGCCCGACTTGCTCAACTAGCGTCACAACACGACGGCAACGAGACTCTGTTCAAACTGCGCAAAGACCCACGGGTCACCCGGGTGGGCGCGGTCCTGCGCAAGTACTCGATCGATGAGTTGCCGCAGATCTTCAATGTGGTCAAGGGCCAAATGTCCCTCGTGGGTCCCCGTCCGCCGCTCAAGAGCGAGGTCGACACCTATGAGGATGATGCTATGCGGCGCTTGCGGGTCCGTCCGGGGATGACCGGTCTGTGGCAGGTCTCCGGGCGTAGCGACCTGTCGTGGGAGGATTCATTGCGGCTCGACCTTTGGTATGTCGACAACTGGTCGCTGGCGCTGGACGCACAGATCCTCGTGCGGACGGTCAAAGCCGTGGTGCGGGGTACGGGGGCCTACTGACCACCCGCTACGCCTCGAAGCCGACCGATACGATCACCAATGTGAGGGATTTACCATGACCGACGACCATGCCTTGGCGCGCGAGTTAGCGCAGCGGGCAGGCGACCTCCTGCTGAGCATCCGAGAGGAGTGGGCGGGGGCGCCCGAGGATGCCGGGGAACTGCGAGCCGCGGGAGACGCCAAGTCACATGAGTTGCTGATGGACGCGCTGCGCGAGGCTCGTCCGGATGACGCGGTCCTGTCTGAGGAAGGCAAGGACGACCACGCACGACTATCCGCGCGGCGCGTCTGGATCGTTGATCCCTTGGATGGCACCCGCGAGTTCGGCGAGATTCCGCGGGACGACTGGGCTGTGCACGTAGCCCTGTGGGAGGACGGCGCTCTCGTGGCCGGCGCCGTGGGTCGGCCCGCTCGCGGTGACATTCTGGCGACCGACCAGCCGCCGATGCGTCCCCAGGGCCTGCCTGAGACCATCCGCCTTGCGGTCAGCCGCAGCCGCCCACCGGCATTCGTCACGGCCCTCGCTGAGCGACTGGGTGCCGAGTTGGTGCCGATGGGCTCGGCAGGGATTAAGGCGACCGCAGTACTGGATGACACCGTCGATGCCTATGTGCATGCCGGTGGCCAGTACGAATGGGACTCTGCCGCTCCCGTTGCGGTCGCTCTTGCGTCCGGACTGCACGCCAGCCGGATCGACGGGAGCGCGTTGGCGTACAACCGTGCTAATCCGCTTCTGCCTGACCTGCTTATCTGCCGACCCGAGATCGCAGGGCCACTCCTGGCCGCGATCGCCAATCTGACGAGTGAGGGACACCCGTGAGTACACCGCAGGGCCTCTACCAGCTCAGCCAGCTGGACACCCTCGAGGCCGAAGCCATGTTCATTATGCGGGAGGTGGTCGCCGAGTTCGAGAAGCCTGTGTTGCTCTTTTCCGGCGGCAAGGACTCCATCGTCATGCTGCATGTGGCCGCTAAGGCATTCCACCCGGCCCGGGTGCCCTTCCCGGTGCTGCATGTGGATACCGGCCACAACTTCCCCGAGGTGCTGGAGTATCGCGATCGCACCGTGGGGCGCTTGGGGGTGAACCTCGTGGTGGCCAAGGTCCAGGATGCGATCGACTCCGGTTCCGTGGTCGAGCCGCCCGACGGCACCCGCAACCGGATCCAGACCCCGGTGCTGCTGGATGCCATTGAGCGCGGCGCGTATACCGCCATCTTCGGTGGTGCCCGGCGCGATGAGGACAAGGCCCGCGCCAAGGAGCGGATCTACTCCTTCCGTGACGAGTTCGGTCAGTGGGATCCCAAGAACCAGCGTCCCGAGTTGTGGTCGATCTACAACGGGCGAATCCACGCGGGTGAGTCCATCCGGGTGTTCCCACTGTCGAACTGGACTGAGCTCGACATTTGGCATTACATCCGCCGCGAGGAGATCGAGCTGCCCTCGATCTATTACGCGCACGAACGCGAGGTCGTCGACCGCGGGGGCATGTTGTATGCCGTCAACGAGTTCATCCAGGCCCGGGAGGGTGAGCAGGTCACGACGCGCCAGGTGCGTTACCGCACCGTCGGAGACGCCAGCCTGACCGCGGCCGTCGAATCGGACGCGGACACCATCGACAAGATCGTCGACGAGGTCGCGACCACCCGCATCACCGAGCGCGGCGCGACCCGCGGTGACGACAAGTTCAGCGAGGCGGCCATGGAAGACCGCAAGCGTGAGGGGTACTTCTGATGGATATTCTGCGATTCGCCACCGCCGGCTCGGTCGACGACGGCAAGAGCACTCTGATCGGCCGCCTTCTGTATGACAGCAAGACGGTCTTCGAGGACCAGATCGACGCGGTCGAGCGGGTTTCCCGCGAGCGTGGGGACGAGAACGTCAACCTCGCGTTGCTCACCGACGGGCTTCGGGCCGAGCGAGAGCAAGGCATCACCATTGATGTGGCTTACCGCTACTTCGCTTCCCCCAAGCGCAAGTTCATCATCGCGGACACGCCTGGCCACATTCAGTACACCCGCAATATGGTCACCGGCGCTTCGACCGCCGACCTTGCTCTGATCCTCGTGGACGCGCGCAAGGGCTTGGTCGAGCAGAGCCGTCGGCACGCCTTCTTGGCGACCCTGCTCCAGGTGCCGCACCTCGTGCTCGTCGTCAACAAGATGGACCTCGTCGACTGGGACCAGCAGGTCTTCGACCGCATTCACGCCGAGTTCACCGCGTTCGCCACCAAGTTGCGGGTCCGCGATCTGGAGGTCATCCCGGTCTCCGCGCTTCGCGGAGACAACGTCGTCGATCGCTCGGAGAACATGCCGTGGTACGACGGGCCGAGCCTCTTGCATCATCTGGAGCACGTACACGTGGCCAGTGACCGCAACCTCATCGATGCACGGTTCCCGGTTCAGTATGTGGTGCGCCCGATCAGCGACGAGTACCACGACTACCGCGGGTATGCCGGTCAGATCGCCGGCGGCGTCCTGAAGAAGGGCGACGATGTGATGGTGCTGCCCTCGGGCTTCTCATCCAAGATCGCGGCCGTCGAGATCGCTGGCAAGGAGGTCGAGGAGGCTTACCCGCCGATGGCGGTGACCATCCGCCTTGAGGATGAAATCGACATCTCTCGGGGGGACCTCATCTGTCGCCCGCACAATGCACCCACGGTGACCCAGGACATCGACGCGATGATCTGCTGGATGGATGAGACCGCACCCTTCCAGGTCGGCAAGAAGTACGCCATCAAGCACACCACGCGGTCCGCTCGCTGCATCGTCAAGGACCTGCAGTACCGGCTTGATGTCAACACACTGCATCGCGACGAGGCGGCAACGAGCCTCTCCCTCAACGACATTGGGCGTATCCGGCTGCGGACCACGGTCCCGCTCCTGTGCGATGACTATGGCACCAACCGGACCACCGGCGGCTTCGTGCTGATCGATGAAGGCACGAACCGCACGGTCGCGGCCGGGATGATCCACCTGCCCTAGTGGCGGCGCCGTTGTGGGGGCCGCGGAGCCGAGCGGCCCCACAACGCGTCGCCCTTCGGTGCGGCACTGCTCGTGAGCTGGCGAGTCCGCTGTGGATTTCGCATACCGGTTGTTCGTGTCGCGCGGGCCGGGTAGAATCAGTGGGAGTCGCATCGCAGGGGTGTGATGATCCGGATTCGCAGGGACTTCGGACGCAGGGATTCAGGGGATTCGTGCATGGCATTTTTGGTTTCGCCTGGTCGTGGAAGCGATGCGGCAGGGGCGCGCACGGCGTCGGGCGTAAGTGGAGTTTCGCGGGGCCTTCAGCGGTTGCGGCCCGGGCGCAGGAACCGGTCTGGTCCGCTCAAGGTGGCAATGATCGGTCAAAAGGGCTTGCCCGCGACCTTCGGCGGGATCGAGCACCATGTCGAGCAGCTAGGTGAGTTGCTGAGCGCCCGCAAGGATCTTGAGGTGACGGCCTACTGCCGCACCACGTACGCAGATGGCGCTGTTATCCCAGAGTCCTACAGAGGAATTCGGCTCAAGGTCACGCCGACCATCAAGAGCAAGCATCTCGATGCCATTGTTCATTCGTTCACCTCCACCGTGCACGCGATGGCTTCCGGTGCCGACGTCATTCACTACCACGCTATGGGACCGGGCCTGGCTGCACCGCTGCCGCGCTTCCTCGGGCGTCAGAAGGTCGTGCTCACGGTGCATGGCTTGGACAACGAGCGGGCCAAGTGGGGTGGGCTGGCCGCCAAGGTGCTCAATCTGGCCCACTGGATGAGTGGACACGTGCCCGATCAGGTGGTGACCGTTAGCAAGACCCTGGCGGAGCACTACTCGGATCGCTTTGACACCGACGCGCGCTATATCCCCAATGGGGTTGCCGCCCCGCAGGTGGAGCCGCTCCCCGATGCCCTCGCGGCTGAGTTCGGACTTACTCCTGGGCGGTACGTCCTCTTCGTTGGGCGGGTCGTGCCGGAGAAGCGGCCAGATCTGCTGATCGAGGCCATGAAGGCGCTGCCCCAGGACGTCAAGGTCGCCATCGTCGGGGGATCCTCGTTCACCGACGACTATGTTGCCTCACTCCACCAGGCGGCCGCCGCGGATGAGCGGGTGGTCTTCCCCGGCTACCTCCACGGAGCTGACCTGCGGGCGCTCTACACCAATGCCGCGGCCTTTGTGCAGCCCTCGGATCTCGAGGGGCTTCCGCTGACGCTGCTCGAAGCCATCTCGTACGGCATCCCGGTCGTGGCCTCAGATATTGCTCCCCACCGCGAGGTGCTCGACGAGTGCTCCTGCGGAGCGCATGTGTTGTTCAACCAGGGTGACGCGGCGAGCCTGAGCCGTGCCCTCGGGACAATCCTGGACGGCGGCGCTGGTGTCCGAGCCGCTGCCCGTGACGAGGTCGAGTACCTGCTCAAGCCCTACAGCTGGGCGGTGGCGGCCGATGAATTGGCCGGTGTCTACACCTCCGTGGTGGCGCAAAACCCCCGGTGAGGCAGCAAACCTCTGCCAATTGGATGGGGCCCCAGGCGTTTCGCCTGGGGCCCCATCCGTTACTGCGACGGCTGCGCTATGGAACAGTCACCGTGACCGCGATGGAGTAGGGGCTCCAACCGGCCGAGTTCTGGGCACGCACCCGGTAGGTGTAGGTGTGGCCCGAAAGGGCAGAGTTGTCGGTATAACTCATCATGGGGGCCAGGTTCACCAGGCGGACGCCGTCCCGGGTGATCTGTACCTTGGTCAGCGGACTGGAGCCGGTGTCGCCGATCGTCCAGGACAACTGGACAGGGTGCGTTGCCGTTGCTGACAGCACCGGCTTGCTGGGCACTCCGCTAGCCGGGACTGCGCTCTTTTCACCTGTGAGCGGACCCTGGCCAACCACGTTGACCGCGGCCACCTGGTAGAAGTAGCGGGTCCCGATCACGACCGCGGTGTCCACATAGGACAGCGCCGTCGGATCAAGGGTGGTGTAGAGCTCCTCCAGTCCGGCCTCGGTGCTGCGGTACAGACGGTACTCGACCAGGGGCGAGCCCCCACTCGACGTCGGCGCCTGCCAGCTGAGCGCGATCGTGCCGGTACCCGGCACGAGTGTCAGGCTGCGGGGGGCACTCGGAGCGTTGAGCAGTCCAGCCATCGGGGTTGCGGAGGCGGCATCGGAGTTGAGCGAGTCCCCGACCGCGGTGTTCGCGATGATCGTGTACGTATAGGTGGTGCCATTGCGCGGGTAGTTGTCGGCGAAGGTCGGTTGGCGAACTGTCGCGACCTGCGCCGGCGGTTGCGAGGCGCTTGAGCGGATAACCCGGTAACTAAGAATCGGCGATCCACCATCGGTGTCAGGCACATTCCACGTGAGCACGATCTGGTGGTCCCCGGCAATCGCCGACAAGTTGGTCGGTGCTGCTGGTGTGCTGAGCGCATCGAGATCCCGGAACATGCCCAGGCCCTGTTGAGCACTCGGGCCAATTCGGGTGAAGTCTCCGCCAGCGAAGACGGCATCGGGCGACTCCGCCATGGAGAAAATGCCCAGGGCGCTGTTGATATTGGGCGCGTAGCTGGTGATGGCACCAGTAGCCGTGACCACGGACGCCATCTTGTTGCGGTCCAGCCCTTCAAAGGACGCGGTGCCACTGAAGTGGCCGCCGCAGTAGCTGTAGGCACCCTTGATGACCGCGCCGGTGACATCGCCGGTCGTGTGCTTACTCCATTGGGTCGCACCAGTCGAGGCATCCAGCAGTGAGCAGCCGCCACCCGAGCCGCCAACGCCGGCCAGCAGGCTGTTGCCGTCCAACGACAGCGCGAACGCTGGGGAGCGAGACCCTTGGTTTGTCGCCCCCGACACGAAGTTGAGGTCGAAGGCACCCGTCACCGAGTCTGCCTTCGCGATCCGTCCGAGAGACCCCATGCCATTGATCGTGGTGAAGTCGCCACCGATGTACGTGCGGTTGGTCGGGCCATCCGAGAGGATCGTGCGGACTCGAGCACTAGCGATCGGCTGCCAGGTGGTATCGACGAGCCCGGTGACCGGGTTCATCCGAACCAGGAAGGAGCGGCTGGCGGTGCCATACGCATCGGTGACCGTCGTGAAGGGCCCACCGACGTACAGCCATCCGCCTGCTGATGAGAGCGCGTCCACCGCGATGGTGGTCGATCCCATCCAGCCCGCGAGGGTGTCTCCGGTGTCGAGATCCACCGCGGCTAGTGACTCGTGGGCATCTCCGTTGATGGTCGTGAAGTCGCCACCCACCCAGAGAGTGCTGCCGTCGGAGGCGAAGGCGTTGACCGTGGCATTTGCCGATACCGAGAAGGTCGGGTCAAAGCGGCCCTCGTCCGGAAGGTATTTAGCGACCCTCGTTGCCGGTGTTGCCTGGCCAGAAGGGGAGTACACCTCGGTGAAGTCGCCACCGACGATGACGCCGTCCGCGACCATGTGGATCGCGTTCACGCGACCGTTCGTGCTCCACGTTCGAGCGGCATTCACCGAGATGCCATCCGGCGAATCTGCGCCGGCCACGCTCGCAGGAGAGGACAGGCCAATGGCCAGTGCCCCGCTTGCGGCTACAGCGAGCAGTTGATGAAACTTCACGTGATTTACCTCGAGGTTCTAGGGTGTTCCGGTACGCATTCCTCATAGTCCCTGCCCCTCAGCAAGAATCCGTGTCGATAGGCTAGGTCATTTCGAGGCTTCGGGCACAGCCTTCAAGCCTTGGCGTCCGGAACGAGAGACGTGCGCGGGGCTCTCTAGCTGAACGGATGAGCCCGCATCATCCGTTTGGCCGATCCCTAGACCTTGAAGCGGTAGCCGAGTCGGCGCAAGAGCGGGAATGTCAGCGCCGTGACGAACCACTTCTGCGGACCAGGCATCGCTCGAGCCCATTCATCGTCCAGGCGGATCGTGACGGTGCCTTGCTGGTGCCGGTTGGGGTTGCCCGCCACCGTGTGTGTGGGCGCGAGCGAAATGCTGCGCTCGTCGACGAATGGCAATGCGTCCGTTCGTCCGCCGACCATGGAGACAATCTCCTTGGTGATTTCTTTGGGTCGGACCACGAAGTCCTCATATCGGACATTCAGGCTTCGTGGACCTGGCGGCCACCACACGCCAAGCAGGGTGTTCCACGCTGACCAGACCAAGGAACTGCGCCACAGCGCAAGCCGCTCCATCGTCGCTCCATCGTCGCGGTCATTGGTGCGCTTGACCCTGCGCCAGGACCAGGCATTCGCGCGAGGATCCCGCACGACATTGACGACACTGAACTCAACCCCGGGGAGGCGTTCGAGGAGTTTGCCGTAGGGCGGCAGCTTCGAGGAGTCGACAATAACCTCGACCCCTGGTGTGTCGGCCAAGGCCTGATAGATGGCCGCGATAGCGGCGTCATGGGGGTGCTCTGGGACGGCGGATCGTCCAACGGCCGATCGCGCCAGCATGGCCGGGACCCGCAGGATGCGTAGCCGTGCCAAGAGGTCCGCAGAGACCGGCCCGGGTGCGGGCGGCCCCGCCGGACCAAACGCGCGGTCAATGACGTCCGACCAGAAGGGGCAGCGCGCGAAGGGCTCACCGCACCCGCATCGGTGGTTTTCCCCGAAAGCTCGCTCCCAGATGTAGCGCACCTCGCCGACGGCGACCATCCCGGGAACCTGGCCCAGAATCGTGTTCAGGATCGTCGTGCCGCTGCGTCCGGCACCGGCGACGAAGAGCAGGCGGATCGGCGCCGTCATCGTCGCCCACCGCCATTGTGGCGGCGCTCGCTGGCATCGCGATAGGCCTCATCCAAGGCGGCCAGATGCCCCTCCGGGGTGAACTCACGATCCAGTCGACGGCGCCCTTCGCGTCCCATTGCGCTTGCGGCCTCGGGGTCTTTGGCGAGTCGGATGATCGCCTCGGCCAGGGCGGCGGGATCATCATGGGGCACGACCAGACCCTGGACGCCGTCTTCGACCAGTTCCGGCATCCCGCCCAGTGCCGTCACGATGGGCGGAACGCTGGCAGCGAACGCCTCGAGGATGGTCATCGGTTGATTCTCAAACCATCGGGAGGGAACCGCCATCGCCAACGAACCGTGGACCAGGGCGGCCACGTCCGAGCCGGACAATCTGCCGTGGAAGGTGACCTTCCCCGGGGCCAGGGTGTGGGCCAGCGACTCGAGTTCAGCCCGCAGCGGCCCGTCACCCGCGATGTGCACTTCAATGCCGGCAGGTAGGAGCCCTGCGGCTCGCACCAAGGTATCGACTCCCTTCTCATGGCTCAGCCTTCCGGCGAAGACCACCCGAGACTCCTGGTGGGTGGCTTGGGCGCGGGGTGGGAGATCAACGACGTTGTGAATGGTCCGGATCCGTTCTTCCCCCAGGCCCGCCCGCAGCATCACTGATCTCAAGAAATGGCTCGGGGAGATGAAGAGGTCCACCGGGTCGTAGGCATGCAAGCGACGGTGGATCCCGGATTCCAGCGCGAGCACCGTGCTGCCGCCCAGTGAGCCCCCCTTGCAGCGGCGCCGGATGGCATTCAGGGTGCTGCCCGTCACGCAGGCATCGCAGAGTTGCCCGTGGTCGAGCATCTGGTAGTTGGGGCACGCCAACTTGTAGTCATGCAGGGTCATCACCGACGGTATTCCGGCGGCCGCCACGGCCTGCAGGATCGACGGCGAAAGTTGGTGGTAGACATTGTGATAGTGAACGACGTCGGGTTTGAAACGGGCGATCGCCTGCGCTAGACCCGATCGGCTGGCGGGGTGCCACACCATGCGCGCTGCCGCCGAAAGGCCCCGCAATCCGCCAGGGGCCGGCTCGAGTTCTACATTCGGGGCGAAGGTGTCCTCGAGGAGTGCACCCGGCAGGTTTTCCGGGTGAGCCATGCCCCAGTACTCGACGATGTCTCCGCGGGCGCGCTGCAGCGCCGACACATCCAGGAGGTAGCCCTCGGCTCCACCTCGCCGGTACAGGAATTTGTTCACATGCAAGATGCGCACGCGACCGCTGCCCCTTTCTCCTCTGCCCGCGCCATCTCCCTGATGTGACGCTCCCAGAAATGCTGTCTCAGTCCACCATAGGTGGGGCGGGAAGGTTGCAAGACCCGGACAATCCGCTCAACGACTCGTAGAATCGAGCCAGGGGTAGGTCGCTGAGGGACCTATGTTGACAGCAAGGATGTGGAAGTCGTGCGGCGTTCATTGTCGGCAACCGCCGCTCGCACAGTGCGGCGGGCCGTCACTTGGCGGCCCAAGGTCAAGGGAGCCGCGACCCTCGATATCCGAGCGTTGATCTCCCCGCTCAGGTACGACGTGGTGATCCGGGCCTCGATCTTTGATCACATTGCGGCCCGGCCCGCTGAGCAATCACTGCAGGACTACCTCGACAGCTCGCTGGAGCATCCGTATGCCGTGTGGTTCCGGGAGATTGAAGCCCGCCGGTTTAGGCCGTGGCTGCTCTCCGACGAGGCAGCGCTACGAGCGGATTACCGCGAGCGCGTCAGTCGCGCCGTCGCTACCTTCGACTCGTTCAGCAAGCGCGGCTTTGACGCCGCCTATCCGGTCACCCTGCGGTCCACCCGCGGATCTCAGGTCACTGACACGGGGCTGACCTTCCAGCACAACCTCCACGTGGGCGATGGGGGCCACCGACTGGCCCTGCTCATGCGTTCAGGTCAACAGCTATTGCCCGAGTACTACCGCATTGATCCTCGGCCCCGGCCGGTGCTGGACAACACCTCACTGCTGTTGCGTCATCTGCCGATCTCCGAGGACGAGTACGCCGCCTTCGTCGCCCCGGGTTACGTTCAGGGACCGTGGGGGAGCACCCTGGACGACCTTGAACGGGCAGTCGGAGCACAGGCTCCCGAGCGTCTTGGCGAATTCGGCCGCATCGTGCAGGCCCACCAGGAAGCCCGCCAACTATTCCTTTCTGGAGACAACCATGGCTAAGGGTGACCTGCTCGACCGATGGTCGCAGCCACCGACAGGCCCGGAGTCACGGCCGAGGTACCTGCTCCGCAAGGTCCTTCGGCATGCCTACTGGGCACGCACGGAGGGCTTCCATCGACTCGTCGAGGAGGACCGCCTGGACCCTCGTGAGCGGATCCGAACTGCCGTGGCCAAGGCGCGCTGGCGTCGGGCGAACCCCCTGAAGCCGGGCACGGCGCGGCCGGTGTTCGTGGTGGGTCTGCAGCGCTCGGGCACCAATATGTTGATGCGCGGTTTCGATGAGGATCCGTCCGTCGAGGTGCACAACGAGAATGACGGCGCGCTCTTTGAGCGATTTCAACTTCGATCGGATGACTCGCTGACCCGGGTGGTGCGTCACTCTCGCCACCGGCTGGTGCTGATCAAGCCGATCTGCGACAGCCAACGCACAGATCATCTCCTCGATCTGGTCGGTGCGAATGCTCGGGCGCTGTGGGTCTACCGGAACGCGGAGGATCGTGCTCGCTCCGAGGTTTCGAAGTTCGGGCAGGCTCCCTTGATCGCGGTGCGAGCCGTTGCCGAGGGCGATGAATCCCGTTGGCAGGGACGGCGCCACAGTTCGTCCAGCATCGCCCTCGCGGGCTCCTTCGACCTCACGACCATGAGTCCGCACTCCGCGTCCGCGCTCTTCTGGGTGCTCCGGAATCAACAGTTTTTCGACCTTGGTCTGGACGCTCGGGATGACGTGATCCTGGTCAGCTATGACGACTTCGCTGCGCACCCGGACGACGAGATGCGGCGGGTTTGCGCCTTCCTGGGCTTCCCGTATTCGCCCGCTCTCTGCGCACATGTAGAGGCGCGCGAGTCACACGGCCGCGAGCCGCTCGGCATCGACCCCCGGGTCGCCGAGCTCGTTTCGGCCATGACGATCCGCCTCGAGCAGGCCCGGCGTCACCAGGACCAACGGTGATCAGGGCCGCAAAGACCAGGGCCATTGGCATGGCCAGTGCGTGGGTGGTCGCGGTCGCCTTAGTGGGATGCACGGCATCGGATCAGCCGGTGCCGAGATCGTCGACCCCGACCCCAACCCAGACAGCGACGCAGAGTCCGAGCCCGTCGATCGCCCCGACCGAACCCGGCGACGTGCGCTTTGGGTCGAAGTGGGACTGGAGCCGGGTCGACTCCGCCGCTCCGTGGATCAAGGCCAATGCGCCTGGCGTGACCTTCTACGAGTTCCAGTGGTGCGATGTGAGCCCCACGGGAGCGGCGCCCAACTGGTCCGCCATCGACCGCGTGGTGAAGCGCAGCCATGAGTTGGGCGTCGAAATGATGCTCAAGATCCGCACCGGGACCTGCGAGGTCACCGGCGGCGAGGCCGTCTCGACCCGGGGCAAAAAGAACAAGTCCGAGTCCCGGTTGCCCAAAGATCTCGATGCGTACGCCGCCTTTGTGACCTCCGTCGTCGAGCGCTATGCCCCGCAGGATGTCCACACCTACGCGATCGAGAACGAGGTCAACGGCGAGACTTTTTGGTCGGGCACTGGTGCGCAGTTTGAAGAGCTCTTCGCGGTGGGATCCCGAGCCATCCGGGATGCCGATCCCAAAGCGCGGGTGAGTGACGCCGGAATCAGCAGCACGGCATATGGCGCTGCGATCGCCAGTCGCTTGCTCGCCGCGGGCAAGGAGGCTGACGCGATCAGCGCGTGGAACTCATACATGGATCGCCGAATTGGTGTTCGGGGCAAGCAGATTCAACATGTTGACACCCGGGCGGACCTTGAGGACATGCTCGCTCAGCCGCAGGCCGTACGCAACCTCGAGATGCTGGCCGCCAATGAGCGAGTCTTGAAGGCTGGGCTCGCTGACATCCGCCAGGTGCACTTCTACGAGCAGCCGGCGGCCGCCAGCCTCCTGGCCGACTACCTGGCGGCGACCACGCCGCGCGGCGTGGACCTCGAAGCCTGGGAGTTGGGCTCATTTGTCAAGGGGCGCGACCCTGACGAGGCCGAACGAGTCCGGGACGTGGTGCAGTCGACCGCCACCTTCATAGGGGCGGGTGCCCGCGTGGTGATATGGCTTCCGCTGTCCACGAACCCCGATGGCCAGAATCCCGATGAGCCCCGCTCCGGCCTGCTTGACCCGGATGGCACTCCACGACCGGCTGGGGATGCCTTTGCGGCCATGCGCGCTGCCTCTGCGGGCGCTGAGATTGTCGCCGTCAACACGCCGCAATTGCGTGGTGTGGCCTTTGACGTCGGCGGTAGCGTCACCGCCTTCGTGTGGGCGGCATCAGGCAGTGTTGCCCTACCCTCAGGGGTCTCAGCCGCATCGCTGGCCACAGGTTCCGGGGCATCCACGGTGTCGGTTGATCCGGTGAAGATGACCGGCGGGCGCGCCGACGTGCAGACGATAATCCCCATGATGGAGCAGTGATGGCTGATCTCGACCCCACCCGTTTGGTCTTCGTCGGGGGGCTCCATCGCAGCGGCACTACGCCGTTCGCACGGGTTCTGGGCGACCACCCAGAGGTATCGGGACTGACCGATACCGGCGTCCGTGAGGATGAGGGGCAGCACCTGCAGCAGGTCTATGCCAAGGCGAAGGTGCACGGAGGCTCGGGTCGATTTGCCTATGCCCCAGCGGCGCACCTCACCGAGGACTCCCCGCTCATCGGCCCGGACAATGCACGCAAAATTGTTGACGCCTGGACGCCGTTTTGGGATCTCGAGGCCCGCCTCCTCGTGGAGAAGTCGCCCCCCAACATCATCATGGGCAGATTCCTCCAGGCAATGTACCCGGGCTCTGCGTTCATCGTCGTGGTGAGGCATCCGGTCACTGTCGCCCTCTCGAACAAGAAGTGGCGCAAGTTTGTCTCGCGCAACCCGAGGAAGTTCCAGACACTGACCGGAATGGTTGACCACTGGCTCACCGCCCATGCGCTGCTCGCCCAGGACCTCCCGCACCTGGACCGGGCCCTCGTGATCCACTACGAGCGCCTGGTCTCTGACCCCGACCATGAATTGAGCCGGGTCGAGGCGCTACTTGGCCTGAGCTCGCCGATATCGCGGACCGCCTTTACCGGGCAGCACGGGTCGTCGTATGCGCAATGGTGGGAGGAACTTCGTTCCCCATGGCGCCCTGGCGGCTGGCAGCGGCAGATCATTGAGCGACGGCAATCGGCCGATGTCTGGGACTTCGGCTATGACGTCAATGACCTAGGCCACCATGAGACTGTCAGCGGAGACCCCTTCGGGTTGAAGCGCTAGGTCGTACATGAAGCGCTAGGGAGTGCTGGGCGTCAGCAGGCCTGCGCAGCGATCCCTTGGGCCGTGGCCAGCAAGCTCCCAGCCGCCGAGTTGGCTTTTGCGGCGACGGCATCGGCATCTGCCGCCTGAGTGCGCGCCTCGGCTGCCCGAGCCTGCGCATCCTTGACCGCGTCGGCGGCGATGGGAATGCGCGTCAAAGGAACCTTGGCGGCTTTCGCGGCAGCCTCGACCGCGGTCGCGGCTGCCGTGACCGCATTGGCCAAGGCGACGCGCTGGCCGTTTGCGGCGTTGGCTGAGCGCGCGTGACTGGCTACCGTGCCGCGGGCCGTGGAGACCGCCCCAACGCCCTGGCTCACCGCTACGCATGACTTGTCGGTCCCATAGGCCCGCTCGCGGACCTGGGCCAAGGCGGAGCGTGCCTGTTTCATGGCGGTGTTGATCAGGGCTAGCGAATTACGTGAGGTCTCGGACTCACGCAGGTCGCGTTGCTTGATCGCCAGGGTGGCCAGCGCGGCATCTACCGCCGGAGGCATCGATGACGCGGGGCTCGATGTGGCGGTGCTCGCGCTCGGGGTAGGCGTCGACGCCGTGGCGACCGGAGAACTGCTGACGTAGGACCCCTCAGGAAGGGGCTCTTTCCCGGACGAACACCCAGCAATCAGCGTCGAGAGAATGGCAGCTGTCACGAGAACGGATCGACGAGTCCTACCGCTGGTGCTCCACACCCGAAGACTCCTTCATCCGTGCCCTGAGGGCATTGTTGCTACTGACTTGGGCCGCTGTGATGGTTCCCCGGCAGCGGCGCCCCAGAGCATCGTAAGATGCTGACGAGTGATCATGAGCTTCATCGATGCCAATCCACCCGATGTTTCACGCTTCTGCCTGATGCGTGCGGGGGGTTGGTCAGTCGGGTAACACCTTGGTTAGGGGATTTGTTGATGCGCAAGTCGAGCACGCTCCGGCGTGCGTTGGCGCCATTGCAGACGGTGGCGTGGGGCGGTGCCGGCATGGAGCCGGGGTACCTCGTGGTGGGGACCAAGCGCGGCGGCTCGACCTCCGTGGCTGACTGGATTACCCGCCATCCGGAGGTCGCGCCGTGCCGCACCGACAAGGGCACGCACTACTTCGACGTGAACTACACCAGGGGCCGGGCGTGGTTCCGTGCGGCCTTCCCCAAGCAGCGCGCACCCTGGCGAATCACCGGCGAGGCCAGCCCGTACTACATGTTTCATCCCATGTCGGCGGTGCGCATCGCCGCCGAGTTGCCTGATGTCAAGCTCCTCGTCGTGCTGCGGGATCCACTCGCACGGGCGTGGAGCCATCACGCGTACGAGACGGCGAGAGGTCGCGAGACCGAGTCCTTTGAAAGGGCTCTGGACTTGGAGCCGCGCCGGCTCGACGGGGAAGTGGCGCGTCTGAGGCAGGACCCCGCCTACGATTCCGTGCCGTTTAGGTATCACGCGTACCTGCAGCGTGGTCATTACGACGAGCACCTGGCGCGCTTGCACCAGTACTTCCCGGTCGAGAACATCCTGGTGCTCCAGAGCGAGCGCACTTTTGCCGCGCCAAACGAGCAGATGGCCCGGGTTTGGCAGTTTCTCGGACTCTCGCCGTACACCTTGACCGACGCGAAGGCCGAGAACGCCAACCGGCCCTATGGGGACATGCCGCCGCATCTCGTACAGCGGCTACACGATTACTACCGCCCGCACAATGACAACCTGTATGCCATGCCTGGTATCGATTTCCGCTGGCCGGACGCCAAAGAAGGATCCTGATGGACATCATTGACTACACGACTATCGCCCGACGTCGGCTCGGGCTGCTCGTCGGGGTACCTCTGGTGGTGGCCCTGATCGTCTTAGGTGTCACCTTCCTGTCGGCACCCGAATTCAAGTCCACCGCCACCGTGGGAGCGACGACTCTCGTGGGTGGTCCGGAGAATTCCTTCAACGGTCCGCAAGGTCCCAACCAGTTCACCGCTGCCTTCGCGGCAATGGCCGGGATGC
>WBZP01000976.1_pt1 | contig 37028 bp, 36 predicted proteins | sample 5204301 | NCBI WGS metagenome assembly WBZP01 (sample SAMN12412401, study PRJNA552823) | activated sludge metagenome | isolation source: activated sludge from nitrification reactor of wastewater treatment plant... | place: USA: Pennsylvania | collected 2017 | reverse complement strand
GGAATGCCATGAAGGACCGCGTCAGACCGGCCGCCGGTTCGATGACGTACGGCGTGTAGCGCGTGTCGGTGGCCTGGTCGTAGTAGGTCAGGTCGACACCGGAATGCTTTGTGTGCGTGGACAAGTCGAAGTCGGTCCGGTTGGCGATGCCTTCCAGCTCCCCCCACGGGTTGCCGGCGAAGCCAAACTTGTACTCGATGTCGGTGGTGCCGTCGGAGTAGTGCGACAGCTTCTCGCGCGGGTGTTCGTAGAGACGCAGGTTGTCCCGGTTGATACCCAGATCGACGTACCACTGCAGCCGGGTGTCGATCCAGTACTGGTACCACTGCGGGGCGGTCGACGGCTCGACGAAGAACTCCATCTCCATCTGCTCGAACTCACGCGTGCGGAAGATGAAGTTACCCGGGGTGATCTCGTTGCGGAAGCTCTTGCCGATCTGGCCGATGCCGAACGGCGGCTTCTTGCGGGAGGTGGTCACCACGTTGGCGAAGTTGACGAAGATGCCCTGCGCGGTCTCCGGACGCAGGTAGTGCAGCCCCTCGTCGGTCTCGATCGGGCCGAGGTACGTCTTGAGCATCATGTTGAAGTCGCGCGGCTCGGTCCACTGGCCCTTGGTGCCGCAATCCGGACAGACGATCTCGCTCATCGGCACCGTATCCGGGTCGTCGAGACCCTTCTTCAGCGCGTAGGCCTCCTGCATGTGGTCCTGCCGGTGGCGCTTGTGACAGTTCAGGCATTCCACCAGCGGGTCGTTGAACACGTCGACGTGGCCGGAGGCCACCCACACCTCGCGCGGCAGGATGATCGAGGAGTCCAGGCCGACGACATCATCTCGGGACGTCACGACCGATTTCCACCACTGCTTCTTGACGTTCTCCTTGAGTTCGACGCCGAGCGGCCCGTAGTCCCACGCCGAGCGGGTGCCGCCGTAGATCTCACCGGACTGGTAGACCAGGCCGCGCCGTTTGGCGAGGTTGACGACGGTGTCGATGACAGACGCCACGATGATTCGATGCTCCTAGGCAGGGGGACTCGACCCGGACAGCCTAATGGCAGCCGCCGGGACGGCCTGTCACGCCCGGCGTCACGGGTGGCGTCACCGATTTCAGCACTGGCTGCGACAACGTGCGAGTAGACCTCGCAGAGCCCGCTGAAACCGATCCGTCACTCGGCGACGCAACCGATCCGTCACTCGGCGACGAAACGCGCGTCGACGGCGACGACGAGCTCGATGTGATCGGGCCGAAGCTCCAGCGCCGGCGACGCCGCCATCGGGGCGTCGGCCATGCGCGCCATCATCGGCCGGACCACGGGACGGTCGTCGGTCAGCATGCCCGGATCGGCCAGCTGGACGACCGTGACCGCGCCGCGGCCGGCGGCCGTGGCATACGCCTGCGCCTTGGCGGTGGCATCGGCAACGGCATCGGCCCGCAGTGCCGCCTCGTAGGTTTGCCGGTTGTCCTCGCCGACGTCCCAGTTCGTGCCGCCGACCTCGACGCCATCCTGTGCCGCCCAGCGGTCGAGAAAAGTCGAGAGCTGTTCGAAATCGGTGAACTCGGCTTCGACCTCGATCTGGGTCCGGTACATCAGCGGCCGGACCCCGTCGGGCGAGTACGGCCGAAAACTGAACACCCGCAACTGATCCGACGACCACCGACTGACCGCGCCGGGGTGCAGGCGTTCGAGGTCGGCGGTCAACGGTTCGTGCAGTTCGACGGCACGTCGGTAGACGCCCTCCCGGTCGGCGCCCTCGAATTCGGCGGTGATCGAGACGGTGGCCCGTTCGGCCGGGTAGCGGCGGCGGGCCCGGCCCCGCACGCTGATTTCCAGTGGCGTCATGGGCCCAAGCTAGCCGAGTTCTTTGACATGCGTGTTCACGCATGGAAGGCTAAGTGAAAACCATTTCCAATAGCAGAGGCCCGTCTTGTCCGTTCCGGTTCCCATCGACGAGGCACCGCCGCGCGAGGTCCTGGAAACCGCGGGCGACATCCTGCGCGCGCTGGCCGCGCCGGTGCGCATCGCGATCGTGCTGCAACTGCAGTCGTCTCCCCGCTGCGTGCACGAACTCGTCAACGCCCTCGCGCTGCCCCAACCGCTGGTCAGTCAGCATCTGCGCATCCTCAAGGCCGCCGGTGTGATCTCCGGCGAACGGTTCGGGCGCGAGGTCCACTACCGCCTGGCCGACCATCACCTGGCCCACATCGTGCTCGACGCGGTGGCACACGCCGGGGAGGACCGGTGACCGCCGCCGGGGTCCGCGCCACCCGGCAGCGCACCGCGATCACCCAACTCCTGGACAGCCTGGATGAATTCCGCTCGGCCCAGGAGCTGCACGACGAGCTGCGCCGGCGCGGCGACAACATCGGCCTGACGACGGTCTACCGCACCCTGCAGGCGATGTCGGCGGCCAACCTCGTCGACACCCTGCGAACCGACACCGGCGAATCGGTCTACCGGGTCTGCTCCGGTCCACACCACCATCACCACCTGGTGTGCCGCAGTTGCGGCGCGACCGTCGAGGTGGCCGGCCGCGAAGTCGAGGCCTGGGCAGCGGAAATCGCTGCTGCGCATCGCTTTTCAGATGTCAGTCACACCATCGAGATCTTCGGGACCTGCCCGGCGTGCGGATAGCTCAGGACCGCAGCGCGGCACGGGCGTCGTCGCCGCCGGCGAGCACCATCAGGATCAGCGTGCGAAGCGCGTCGTCGGACAGGCCGGCGCCGGGAAAGTTGTAGCGCAACAGGACATCCGCCTTCCTGCTGCCGGACTTCTCCACCAGCGCCACGGTGCCCAGCAGCGTCTTGACCGTCTGTTCGGCCACCCGGCTGCGAATCCTGTTGGTCACCAACACATCCCACGCCAGAAGTTGCGTCAGCGACACCAGTTCGAGCTCCTCGTCGATGGGCACCACCCGCAGCGAGGCGACCGCGCCCCCGTGGCTGACGGTCAGCGCCCCGTCGGCCTCCTCCACGACGTCGGCGGCGTCACGCAGAACGGCGGCCAGGCGGGCGGCCAGCATCAGGCGCGCCCGAAGCGGCGGTTGCGCGACACGTATTCCTCGCAGGCCGCCCACAGGTCGCGGCGGTCGTAGTCGGGCCACAGCTTGTCCTGGAACACGTACTCGGCGTAGGCCGACTGCCACAGCATGAAGTTGCTGGCCCGCTGCTCCCCCGACGTCCGGATGAACAGGTCGACGTCGGGGATGTCCGGACGGTGCAGGTGACGCTCGATGGTGGCCTCGCTGATGCGGTCCGGGCTGAGGCTGCCCGCGACGGCGAGTTCGGCGATCCGCTTTGTCGCCTCGACGATTTCGGTGCGGCCGCCGTAGTTCACGCAGTAGTTGACGGTGATGACGTCGTTGCCGATCGTCATCTCCTCGGCGATGTCGAATTCCTTGATGACGCTGCGCCACATCTTGGGCCGGGAGCCCACCCAGCGCATGTTGACGCCCATGATGGCCAGCGACTCGCGGCGCCGCCGCACCACCTCGCGGTTGAAGCCCATCAGGAAACGCACCTCCTCGGCGCTGCGCTTCCAGTTCTCGGTGGAGAAGGCGTACACCGACAGGTGCTTGATCCCGAGTTCGATTGCCCCGCAGGTGACGTCGATGAGCACGGCCTCACCCATCTTGTGGCCCTCGGTACGGGCCAGCCCGCGCTGCTTGGCCCAGCGCCCGTTGCCGTCCATCACCACCGCGACGTGGTTGGGCAGCTGATCGGCCGGAATGCGCGGCGCGGCCTGCTTGGAGGTGTGCTGCGGAGGCCGGGCGAAGCGACCGTTGCTGCCGCCCGGCAGCTCGGGAAAGACCACCGGCCAGGTCGCCGTGTCCGGGAAGCTCGGGTAGTCGTCAGGCGCCGGCGGCAGCTGCGGGAAGGTCTCTCCCTTCCTCCTGGCCCCGACCCCCGTGAGCGTCTCTTTCAAAGCCATGCGTCTCATCCTGCCTGAACGGGGTACCACGCTCGACCAGAGGCAGGGTACGCAGCTGTCGTTCCAGATGCCATTGCAGGTGCGCGGCCACCAGTCCGCTGGCCTGGCTGCGGTACGACGCCGGGGCCGTCTCGGCGTGCGCCCAGTCGCCGTCGTGCAGGGCGGCCATCAGATCCAGCACCCCCTGCGCCGGGGTGGCGGACCCCGACGGTCGGCAGTGCACGCACACGCTGCCGCCCGCGGCGATGTGAAACGCTCGGTGCGGGCCAGGGGCGGAACAACGGGCGCATTCGGTCAGTGCCGGCGCCCAGCCCGCGATGCTCATGGCCCGCAGCAGGTAGGCGTCGAGCACCAGCTCGCGGGGGCGGCTGCCGTCGGCCACCGCACGCAGCGCGCCGATGGTCAGCCGGTGCAGATCGGGCACCGGCGCGCGTTCCTCACCGGCCAGGCGCTCGGCGGTCTCCAGGATGGCGCAGGCACTGGTGTATCGGCCGTAGTCGCTGACGATGCCGGCGGCGAACGCGTCGATCGAGACGACCTGGGTGACGATGTCGAGGTTGCGGCCCGGGTGCAGCTGCACGTCGATGTGGGCGAACGGCTCCAGCCGCGAGCCGAACTTGCTGCGGGTTCGGCGCACGCCCTTGGCCACGGCGCGGACCAGGCCGTGCTCGCGGGTGAGCAGCGTGACGATGCGGTCGGCCTCGCCGAGCTTGTGCTGGCGAACCACCACCGCCCGGTCCCGATACAGCCGCATCGAACCAGTCTGGCATCGTCCGGCGACATCGGCGGGGACGCGCGCCGGGCGGGTTGACGTAGGGTCTGGCCATGCGAACCCGGATCCTGTCGGCCGTGGCGGCGACGTTGCTGGCCGCCACAGCCGCCGCCATGCCCAGCGCCTCCGCCGACAACAACCGGCTCAACGAGAGCATCGTCGCCAACGTCCACAACGCCATGATGCGGGCCGGGTGCGCCGACGAGTACAAGATCGAACCCCTGGTGCGGGTCGACCCCAAGCTGCGGCTGGCCGCGGAATGGCACGCCCGCGACGTGCTCGACAACCGCGCCCTCGACGGGGACATCGGCTCGAACGGATCCACCGTGGCCGACCGCGCCCGCGCCGCCGGTTACGTCGGCGACGTGGCCGAAACCGTCGCGATCAACCCGGCGCTGGCGATCAACGCGATCGACATCATGAACCAGTGGTTCAGCCGGCCCGACTACAGGGCCATCATGTCCAGCTGCGCCAACACCGACATCGGCGTGTGGTCGGAGAACAGCCTGGACCGCAGCGTTCTCGTCGCCGTCTACGGCCGGGGTGACAGCGCGCCGCCGGTACCGGCCGGCGGGCGGCAGTTCGGCCAGCCTTAAGGAACGGAATCGCTGTGAATCGGCTGACATCGGCGTAACGTCCACGTCCATGACGGGGAATCGATTGGGTGTGCTGTGTGCTGGGCTGGGTCTGGTCGCCGGCCTCGCCGTTCCGTGCGTCGCCCACGCCGACAACCGGCGCCTCAACGACGGCGTCGTCGCCAACGTCTACACCATCCAGCATCGGGCCGGCTGTGACGGCCCGGTCGGGCCCCCCAACAACGGGATCAAGATCAACCCGAAGTTGCGGCTGGCCGCCCAGTGGCACACCAATGACGTGCTGAACAACCGCGCGCTGGACGGCGACATCGGCTCGGACGGGTCGACGGTCGCCGACCGCGCCCGCGCCGCGGGATACGACGGTGTCGTCTCGGAGACCGTCGCCATCAATCCGGCGCTGTCCATCAACGGCGTGGAGATCCTCCAGCAATGGATGGGCCGGCCGGACTACATGGCCATCATGGCGGACTGCGGCAACGTCGACATCGGGGTGTGGTCGGAGAACCTGGTGCCCGATCGCAGCGTCGTGGTCGCGGTGTACGGCAAGGGCGACGGCGCCGCGCCGGTGCCGGCCCCGCCGCGCCAGTTCGGCCAGCGCCCGCCGAACCAGCCCAACTTCTAGCCCCACCCCCCCAGGCCCCAACTCGCCGAAACGCACGAACGGGCGGAAAAGATCGGGTAGAAGGCGCCATCTCGTCGAACTCGGCGCGCACCCGGGATCAGAAACCAAGCCGCCCAAGCTGTTTGGGGTCGCGCTGCCAGTTCTTGGCGACCTTGACCCGCAGGTCCAGAAAGACCTTGGTGCCCAGCAGCTTTTCGGTCTGGGTGCGCGCGGCGGTGCCGACCTCACGCAGACGCGCACCGCCCTTGCCGATGACGATGCCCTTCTGGCTGTCCCGCTCGACGTACAGCACGGCGTGCACGTCGACGAGATCGTCACGACCGTCGCGTTGTTCGACGTCCTCGATGACGACCGCGAGCGAGTGCGGCAGCTCGTCGCGAACCCCTTCGAGCGCGGCTTCCCGGATCAGCTCGGCCATCAGGACCTCCTCGGGCTCGTCGGTCAGCTCCCCGTCGGGATAGAACGCCGGGCCGGGCGGCAGCTGGGCGGCCAGCACGTCGACGAGCGCGCCGAGTTGTTCGCCGGTGCTGGCCGACACCGGCACGATCTCCTTGGCGTGCTCGCCGAATTCCTTGTTCACCGCGACCAATTGGGCGGCGACGCGATCCCGGGCCACCTTGTCGGTCTTGGTGACGACGACGATCAGCGTGGTGCGCGGCGCGACCTCGCGGATCTGCTGGTAGATCCACCGGTCGCCCGGGCCGATGGGCTCGTCGGCGGGAATGCACAGGCCGATGACGTCGACTTCCGCGTAGGTGTCGCGGACCAGGTCGTTGAGCCGTTTGCCCAGCAGCGTGCGGGGTCGGTGCAGACCGGGGGTGTCGACCAGGATGATCTGGAACTCGTCGCGGTGCACGATGCCGCGGATGGTGTGCCGGGTGGTCTGCGGCCGGTTCGAGGTGATCGCCACCTTGGCCCCGACGAGCGCATTGGTCAGCGTCGACTTGCCGGTGTTCGGCCGGCCCACGAAACACACGAAGCCGGAACGGAACTCACTCATCGGCCACCTCCCCTCGACGTGCGGGCTCGGGTTCGACGGCGCTGACCAGTACCGTGCCGACACGGACCCGGCCGCGGTGGTCGTTGCCTCCCTCGGCGCGCAACCGCAGGCCGTGGGTCTGCACCTGCGCGCCCGGCAGCGGCACCCGGCCCAGTTCCAGCGCCAACAGACCCCCTACCGTGTCGATGTCGAGATCGTCGTCGAACTCGACGTCGTAGAGTTCGCCGAGGTCTTCGATCGGCAACCGTGCCGATACCCGAAAGCGCTTGTCCCCCAGGTCTTCCACCGGGGCGATCTCGTCGGCGTCATACTCGTCGGCGATCTCACCGACGATCTCCTCCAGTACGTCCTCGATGCTCACCAGCCCGGCGATGGCGCCGTACTCGTCGACCAGCAGCGCCATGTGGTTGCGGGTGCGCTGCATCTCACGCAGCAGGTCGTCGAGTCGCTTGGAGTCCGGCACGAACACCGGCGGGCGCATCAACTCCCCGACCAGGGTGTCACGGCCCCCGTTGGTGGAGTAATACGTCCGTCCGACAAGGTCTTTGAGGTACACGACACCGACGATGTCGTCGACGTTCTCCCCGATGACCGGGATCCGGGAGTGACCGCTGCGCACGGCCAGGGAGGTGGCCTGGCCGGCGTTCTTGTCGGCCTCGATCCACACCATCTCGGTGCGCGGCACCATCACCTCGCGGGCCGGGGTGTCGCCCAGTTCGAAGACCGACTGGATCATCCGGCGCTCGTCGTCGGCCACTACGCCGCGCTGCTGCGCCAGGTCGACGACCTCGCGCAGTTCGATCTCGGAGGCGAACGGCCCGTTACGGAAACCGCGGCCGGGAGTCAACGCATTGCCGAGCAGGATCAGCAGCCGGCTGATCGGGGTCAGCAGAACCGAAATGGCATGCAACGGAAGGGCTGCCGCCAACGCGATCGAGTACGCGTTCTGCCGGCCCAGGGTGCGCGGACCCACCCCGATGACCACGAAGCTGGTCACCACCATGATCGCCGCCGCGGTGAACAGGCCCCAGTTCACCCCGAGGTGATCGGTCAGATAGGCCGCCAACAGCACGGTGGCACTCGTCTCGCACACGATCCGCAGCAGCACCACCAGGTTGATGTAATGGGGCCGCTCATCGACCGTCTGGGCCAGCCGTGGGGCGCCGGGGCGTTCGTCGCGGACCAGTTCCTCCACGCGGGCGATCGACACCGTGCTGATGGCCGCGTCGATCGCGGCGAACAGGCCGGCCAGCACGACCAGCGCAACCGCGCCGAACAGCGGCGCCAGGCCGGTCACGATTCGTCGCCGTTCACGAATCTTCTGAGTGCAGGAAGCGGCTGGTGTTGTCCAACAGATGCCGGTCCCGCTCACTTTGCCGGGTCTTGTGGTAGAGCTCGGCCTGACCGGCATACCAGTCCTCGAGGAGCTGGCGCTGCAGGTCGAACATCTCCTTTTCCTCATCCGGTTCGGAGTGGTCGTACCCAAGCAGGTGCAGGACGCCGTGCACGGTCAGCAGGGCCAGTTCGTGTTCGAGATCGTGACCGGCGGCAGCGGCCTGCTCGGCGGCGAACTGCGGGCACAACACGATGTCACCGAGCATCGACGGGCCGGGCTCGGCGGCGTCGGGCCGTCCGCCGGGCTCGAGTTCGTCCATCGGGAAGCTCATCACGTCGGTGGGCCCGGGCAAGTCCATCCAGCGCATGTGCAGGTCGGCCATCGCGGCGGTGTCGAGGAGCACCATCGACAGTTCCGCTGCGGGGTTGACCTGCATCTGCGCCATCACGAACCGCGCCACGCTGATCAGTTCGGCCTCCGAGACGTCGACCCCGGACTCGTTGGAAACCTCGATGCTCACCGGAAGATCACCGCCCACCCCGGCGCCGCTGCGCCCGGTTGCCGCCCAATTCCCCTGCGCCGCCGGCACGTTCGTACGCGTCGACGATCTCGGAGACCAGACGGTGGCGAACCACGTCCGAACTCGTCAATTCGACGACCCCGATATCGTCGATGCCGCGCAGGATGTCGACGGCCGCGCGCAGCCCGGAGGTCGCGCCACCGGGCAGGTCGACCTGCGTGATATCGCCGGTGACAACGATTTTGGAACCGAAACCCAGCCGGGTGAGGAACATCTTCATCTGCTCGGGCGTGGTGTTCTGCGCCTCGTCGAGGATGATGAACGCGTCGTTGAGCGACCGGCCGCGCATGAATGCCAGCGGCGCCACCTCGATCACCCCGGCCGTCAACAGATTCGGGATCGCGTTGGGGTCCATCATGTCGTGCAGCGCGTCGTACAGCGGCCGCAGGTACGGGTCGATCTTCTCGGTCAGCGTGCCGGGCAGAAAACCAAGGCGCTCACCGGCTTCCACCGCCGGACGGGTCAGGATGATGCGAGTGACCTCTTTGGCCTGCAGCGCCTTGACCGCCTTCGCCATCGCCAGGTACGTCTTACCGGTGCCCGCGGGGCCGATGCCGAACACGATCGTGTTGGCGTCGATGGTGTCGACGTAGCGCTTCTGGTTGAGCGTCTTGGGTCGAATCGTCTTGCCGCGGCGGCTCAGGATGTCGAGGGTGAGCACGTCGGCCGGTGATTCCCCCTCGGCGCCGGTCAGCATCGCGACGCTGCGCCGCACCGCGTCCGGCGTCAGGGTCTGCCCGCCGGCGGCGATCGCGATCAGTTCGGTGACGGCGCGTTCGGCCAGGGCGACCTCGGCCGGTGAACCCGACAGGGTGACGGTGTTGCCGCGCACGTGCAGGTCGGCGGTCAGGCCACGTTCGAGTTCCCGCAGGTTCTCGTCAGCTGAGCCCAGCAGGCCGACGACGATGTCAGGCGGGATGTCGATACTGCTTCTCGCCGTGCTGACTGCGGGAGCGGCGGTTGTCTCGCGGGGCGTCACGGTAGGGGTTCGAGCCTGCTTTCGATGAAGGGTTGGTGTGGTGCCGGCACCCGTGATTCTACCGTCGGCGAGGCCGATCACACTGCCGGCGCGGTTTCTTGCTCACGGCTGGTGCCGATCGCGGCGCCGGAACTGCCGATCACGCTGGCCGTCGCCGGGTGCGGTGTCGGCCGCCTCGGATGTCGAGCCGGGTTCAGGTTTGTCGGCGGCATCGGCGCCGGTTCCCGCGACGGACGGCCCCGCGACGACGTCGTCATACCCGACACATCCGGCCCCTTCGGATCCCGTTCAGCCATCCCACCGGCGGGTCAGTGCACCGAGAGCGCCCAGCGCCACCGCGGCGGCCGTCGAGGTCCGCAACACCGTCGGGCCCAGCCGAACCGCGTGCGCACCGGCGGCCGTCAACCCGCCGATCTCCTCGTCCGACAGACCGCCTTCGGGCCCGACGACCAGCGTGATCGACGATATGCCCGCAAACTGCGACTCAGTCAACTTCGTCGTCGCGACCTCGTGCAACGCCAGCGTCAGAGTCTCCGGCACCCGGGCCAGCAACTCCGTCGTGGACAGCACGCCGGTCACCTCGGGGATGAACGCGCGGCGCGACTGTCGCGCCGCCGACCGGGCCACCGCACGCCACCGCCGCAGACCCTTCTCCGCCTTCGGTCCGTCCCAGCGGGCCACACAGCGGGCGGCCTGCCAGGCCACTATCGCATCGGCGCCGGCCTCGGTGGCCAGCTCGACGGCCAATTCGGACCGCTCCGCCTTGGGGATTGCCTGCACGATGGTGACGGCCGGAACCGGGCGTTGTTCGGTGCGGCGGGCCAGCACGGTGGCGGTGAGTTCGCGTTTGCCGGTGCCGGCGACCGCGCAGTCGGCCAGTTCGCCGTTGCCGTCGCCGACCACGATGCGCTCACCGATCCGCAGCCGGCGCACCGTCGCGGCGTGGAAGCCTTCGTCACCGTCGAGGACGGCCAGACCACCGACGGCGGGCAGCGTGTCGGCGTAGAACAGTGGGTCGGAAATGGCCTGGCCTCAGCGGGCCAGGCAGAGCGCGACCAGCGGCGCCAGGTTGAAGATCAGGACGCCGACCTTGTAGACGGCCATCCCGCCGTAGTGAATGGCGTCAAAGGTGTTGTCCGACATGTGAAACCACCGGCCGTGCAGTCGGCGCACCCAGCCGTGGGCGAACACGATGGCGGCGAACCAGACCAGCAGTATGACGTAGTTGGCGGCCAGCGACCACAGCAGAAACCGGATCCAGAAGTCGATGTCCATGTTCGGTGAATCTAGCGGCCGGAGAAGGTTTCCCGCAGCCGACTGAACAATCCCCCGTTGTTGCCGGCGTGGCTGCCGGTGTGGCTGGAACGCGCGGTCGCGACGTCGCGGTGCCGGTTTGCCTTGAGCTCCTGCAGCAGCTCGGTGTCTTTGTGGTCCAGTTTGGCCGGGACGACGACGTCGACGTGCGCGTGCAGGTTGCCGCGCACCTCCGAACGCAGGTGCGGCATGCCGTGGCCGCGCAAGGTGATCACCGCCCCGGGCTGGGTGCCCGACGGGACGGTGATCTCGATCGGGCCGTCCAGGATGCCGTCGACGGTGACCGCGGTTCCCAGCGCCGCGTCGACCATCGGGACCTCCACCGTGAGGTGCAGGTCGTCGCCGTCGCGCAGGAAAATGTCGTGCGGTTGCTCGTGCACCTCGACGTAGAGGTCGCCCGCCGGGCCACCGCCGGGACCCACCTCGCCCTGGGCGGCCAGCCGGACCCGCATCCCGTCGCCGACGCCGGCGGGGATCTTGACGCTGATCTCGCGGCGCGACCGCACCCGGCCGTCGCCGGCGCAGCGATGGCAGGGATCGGGAATGACCTCGCCGACGCCCCGGCAGGTGGGGCATGGACGCGAAGTCATGACCTGTCCGAGCAGCGAGCGCTGCACGGACTGCACCTCGCCGCGGCCGCCGCAGGTGTCACACGACACCGGCCGCGAATCGCCGTTGGTGCCCTTGCCCTGGCACTTGTCGCACAGCACCGCGGTGTCGACGGTCACCTGCTTGGTGACGCCGGTGGCGCACTCGGCCAGGTCCAGGCGCATCCGCAACAGCGAATCCGAACCCGGCCGCACCCGGCCGACCGGCCCGCGGGACGCGCCGGCGCCGCCGCCGAAGAACGCCTCGAACACATCGCCCAGCCCCCCGAAACCCGAGAAGCCGCCGCCACCGCCGAGGCCGGAGTTCTCCAGCGGGTCACCGCCGAGGTCGACGATGCGCCGCTTCTCCGGATCCGACAGCACCTCGTAGGCGGTGGAGATCTCCTTGAACCGGGCCTGCGCGGCGGCGTCGGGGTTGACGTCGGGGTGCAGTTCGCGGGCGAGCTTGCGGTAGGCGCGTTTGATCTCCGCGTCGCCGGCGCCCTGGCTCACACCGAGCAGGCCGTAGTAATCCCGTGCCACTTCTTCTCTTTCCCGTTCCGTGCCCCGCCCCGCCGTTAACGGGTGCCCAGAACTTCACTGATGTAGAGGGCGACCGCGGCGACACTCGAAATCGTTGCCGGATAGTCCATCCGGGTGGGTCCGAGGACCCCCATGCCGCCGTAGACCGTATCCATTGTGCCGTAGGCGGTGGTAACCACCGAGGTACCGGCCATCTGCTCGGCGCCGGAGGCGATCTCGGTCTCGTGCCCGATGCGGACGGTGACCTTGCCGGATTCCTGTTGAGCGGCCAGCAGCTTGAGAACCACCACCTGCTCTTCGAGCGCTTCGAGCACCGAGCGCAGCGAGCCGCCGAAATCGGCGGTGTTGCGGGTCAGGTTGGCGGTGCCGCCCATCAGCAGTCGTTCCTCACGGTGCTCGAGCAGCGTCTCCAGCAGGACCGTGGCCGCGCGACCGACCGCGTCGCCGAGCCCGACCGGGACCGAGCCGAGACCGGACAGCTGGCTTGCCAGGTCGGCGACGGCGATCGAGGCGGCCGACAGCTTCTTGCCGTCGAGTGCCTGCCCGAGCAGATCGCGCAACTGCGCCTGCTCCTGTTCGTCGAGCGGATAGCCGAGTTCGACGATCCGCTGGTCCACCCGGCCCGAGTCGGTGATCACCACCAGCAGCAGCCGCACCGGCGAGAGCACCACCACCTCGAGGTGCCGCACCGTCGACGACGACAGCATCGGGTACTGCACGACGGCCACCTGCCGGGTCAGCTGGGCGAGCAGCCGGACGGCGCGGCGCAGCACGTCGTCGAGGTCCACACCGGAGTCCAGGAAGCTCAGGATGGCCCGCCGCTCCGGCGGCGACATCGGCTTCACGCCGTCGAGCCGGTCGACGAACTCGCGGTAGCCCTTCTCGGTGGGGATGCGGCCGGAACTGGTGTGCGGCTGGGTGATGTAGCCCTCGGCTTCGAGCACCGCCATGTCGTTGCGGACGGTCGCGCTCGACACACCGAGGTTGTGGCGTTCCACCAGGGTCTTGGAACCGATCGGCTCCTGGGTGGCCACGAAGTCGGCGACGATCGCACGCAACACCTCGAAACGACGATCGTCGGCGCTGCCCACCTGGCCACCTCCCGGCTGAAACGGTGTTGAGTCTCGCAGGCTCATTTTACGTTGACGTTCACGTCGCCGGTCACGGTTGCCGACGCGGTCGGCAGCCCGAGCCGCTAGCCTTTGCAGATGGTCATGTCCAGTCGGGGGCCCGGGCGGTGATCTGCAGGTGATTTTCAAAGGCGTCCGCGACGGCAAGCCCTACCCCGAACACGGTTTGTCCTACCGCGACTGGTCCCGGATCCCGCCTCGCCAGATCCGCCTCGACGAACTGGTGACCACGACGACGGTGCTGGCGCTGGACCGGTTGCTGTCCGAGGACTCCACGTTCTACGGCGACCTGTTTCCCCACGCGGTCAAGTGGCACGGCATCGTCTACCTCGAAGACGGTCTGCACCGCGCCGTGCGGGCCGCGCTGCGGAACCGGACGATCCTGCACGCCCGGGTGTTCGACATGGACGCCTTCGGCTGACGGCGGGTCTCAGTCGGCCAGCAGTGCGCGGACCACGCCGTCGGCCAGCAGCCGGCCCGCGTCGGTGAGCACCAGCCGGTCCCCCACCCGGCGCAGCAGGCCCTGCGCGACCGCGTCGCGGCCACGGCCGCGTTCGTCGGCGTCGAGCACCTCCAGCGGCAGGCCGTCACGCAACCGGATGCCCAACAACACCTCCTCGGTGTGCCGGTCGGCCGCGTCGAGAACTTCGAAACCGGCTGCCGGAAGCCGGTTTTCGCGCAGGGAGTCGGCATAGGCGTTCGGGTGTTTGACATTCCACCACCGGGTGGCGCCGACGAACCCGTGCGCCCCCGGCCCGGCGCCCCACCATTGACCGCCGTTCCAGTAGCCCAGGTTGTGCCGGCACTCCCCGCCCGGCCGGCTCCAGTTCGACACCTCGTACCAGTCGAATCCGGCAGCGGTCAGCCGACGGTCGAGCAGTTCGTAGCGGCCGGCGAACACGTCGTCATCCACCGGGGTGATCTCACCTCGACGCACCCGGCGGGCCAGCGCGGTGCCCTCCTCGACCGTCAGCGCGTAGGCGGACACATGGTCGACGCCCGCACCCAGAGCCGCATCCAACGAGCGATTCAGATCGTCGTCGCTCTCGCCCGGCGTGCCGTAGATGAGGTCCAGGTTGACGTGCGCGACGCCCGCCGCCAGGGCTTCGCGTGCCGCGGCGGGCGCACGACCCGGGGAGTGCACGCGGTCCAGGATCTGCAGCACCGCGGGCGCGACGGATTGCATGCCGAGTGACACCCGGGTGTAGCCGGCGGCGACAAGCTCGTCGAAGAACCGCGGCGACGTCGACTCCGGGTTGGCTTCGGTGGTGACCTCGGCGTCGCCGGCCAGGGTGAAGTTGTCCCGCACCGCCGTCAGGACGTCGGCCAGGCCCACCGCGCCCAGTAGCGACGGTGTCCCCCCGCCGACGAACACGGTGTCGACCGTCGGCGCCGGCAGCAGCCGGGCGGCCAGCGCGAGTTCGGCCCGCAGCGCATCCAGCCAACCCGCCGGCGTCGACCCGCCGAGTTCCCCGGGCGTGTAGGTGTTGAAGTCGCAGTAACCGCAGCGGGTCGCGCAGAACGGCACGTGGATGTAGATGCCGAACTGACCGCCGGGTGTCAGCGTCAGATCGGGCGGCATGCCTCACATTCAACACCGGCGGGCTTTTCGTTCAGCTGGAGTGAGAATCCGCCAGATTGGGGTGTCGGGGCGTTCCGTGGCACAATGACCAGCATGATCGTCGTCCCCGCCCCGCTGTTCCTGGTGGCGCGTCGGCACGTCGACCTCAAGCGCGTCTGTAGCTGTTGCTGTCTGTCTTGATGCCGTAGACCTGCCCACCCAGTCCCATAGCTGGCCGCCGGATCTGCGCCGCCGGCTCAGCTACCGGCGATGTGCGCGCCGAAGGCCGGTTCCTCGACAACAAGGAGCCCGCATGACCGCCGTCAAACCCGAGAAACGTTCCCGTGACGAGGGCCAGTGGGCCCTCGGTTTCCGTGAACCGCTCAACTCCAACGAGCAGAACAAGAAGGACGACCACCCGCTCAACGTCCGCGCCCGCATCGAGAACACCTACGCCCAAGAGGGCTTCGAGTCGATCGACAAGAGCGACCTCCGCGGCCGTTTCCGGTGGTGGGGCCTCTACACGCAGCGCAAGCCCGGCTACGACGGCACCTGGACCGGTGACGAGAACACCGACATGCTCGAGGACGAGTTCTTCATGCTGCGGGTCCGCAGCGACGGCGGCGCACTGACCACCGCGGCGCTGCGCACCCTCGGCGCCATCTCGACGGAATTCGCCCGCGACACCGCCGACATCTCGGATCGCCAGAACGTGCAGTACCACTGGATCCGGGTCGAGGACATGCCCGAGATCTGGCGGCGGCTCGACGAGGTCGGGCTGCAGACCACCGAGGCCTGCGGCGACTGCCCCCGCGTGGTGCTGGGCTCCCCGCTGGCCGGCGAGTCGCTCGACGAGGTGATCGACGGCACCCCGGCGGTCGAGGAGATCGTCCGGCGCTACATCGGCAAGCCCGAATACGCCAACCTGCCCCGCAAGTTCAAGACCGCGATCTCCGGTCTGCAGGACGTCGTGCACGAGATCAACGACGTCGCGTTCGTCGGTGTCGCACACCCCGAGCACGGACCCGGTTTCGACGTGTGGGTCGGCGGCGGGCTGTCCACCAATCCGATGCTGGGCCAACGGCTCGGCGCGTGGGTGCCGCTCGACGAGGTGCCCGATGTCTGGGAGGGCGTCGTCAGCGTCTTCCGGGATTACGGCTACCGCCGGCTGCGGTCCAAGGCGCGGCTGAAGTTCCTCGTCAAGGACTGGGGGGTGCAGAAGTTCCGCGAAGTTCTCGAACAGGAGTACCTGAAGCGGCCGCTGCTCGATGGTCCCGCACCGACGCCGGCCCCGCGTCCCATCGACCACGTCGGCGTGCAGAAGCTCAAGAACGGGCTCAACGCCATCGGGGTGTCGCCGATCGCCGGCCGGGTGTCGGGCACCATCCTGACCAAGGTCGCCGAGCTGGCCGAGGCGGCCGGCTCGAACCGGGTCCGGTTCACGCCGTACCAGAAGCTGATCGTCCTGGACGTGCCCGACGATCAGGTCGCCACGCTGACCGCCGGACTCGACGCCCTCGGGCTGCAGTCGACCCCGTCGGTCTGGCGACGAAACCTGATGGCGTGCACCGGTATCGAGTTCTGCAAGCTGAGCTTCGCCGAAACCCGCAAGCGGGCGCAGGTGCTGGTGCCGGAGCTGGAGACGCGCCTCGAGGACATCAACGCCCAACTCGACGTGCCCGTGACCGTCAACATCAACGGCTGCCCCAACTCCTGCGCACGCATCCAGGTCGCCGATATCGGCTTCAAAGGCCAGATGGTGGACGATGGTGCCGGGCCCGAGGAGGGCTTCCAGGTTCATCTCGGCGGCAGCCTCGGCCTGGACAGCGGATTCGGCCGCAAACTGCGCCAGCACAAGGTGCTCTCCAGCGAACTCGGTGACTACGTCGAGCGGGTCGTGCGGAACTTCGTGAAGCAACGCGAGGACGGCGAACGTTTCGCGCAGTGGGCTGTTCGCGCCGACGAAGCCGACTTGAGGTGACCGGATTGAGCGCGCCAACCGAAACCGATCTGAGAGCGCTCGCCGAACAGGGTGCCGCCGAACTGGCGCACGCCGGCGCCGAGGAGATGCTGCGCTGGACCGACGAGAACTTCCCCGGCACGTACGTGGTGGCGTCGAACATGCAGGACGCGGTGCTCGTCGAGATGGCCGCGAAGGTGCGCCCCGGCGTGGACGTGCTCTTCTTGGATACCGGCTACCACTTCGCCGAGACGATCGGCACCCGCGACGCCGTCGAGGCGGTCTACGACGTGCGCATGGTGAACGTCACGCCCGAACACAGCGTGGCCGAGCAGGACCAGTTGCACGGCAAGGATCTGTTCGCCCGCGACCCGGCCGCATGCTGCCGGATGCGCAAGGTCGAACCGTTGGGCAGGGCGCTGCGCGGCTATTCGGCGTGGGTGACCGGCATCCGCCGGGTCGAGGCCCCGACGCGGGCCAATGCGCCGCTGGTCTCGTTCGACGAGGCATTCGGCCTGGTGAAGATCAACCCCCTGGCCGCCTGGTCCGACGAGCAGATGCAGGACTACATCAATACTCACGGCATCCTGGTGAACCCGCTGGTCGACGAGGGCTACCCATCGATCGGCTGCCGGCCGTGCACTGCCAAGCCCGAGCCCGGGTCCGACCCGCGAAGCGGCCGCTGGCAGGGCCTGGCCAAGACCGAATGCGGGTTGCACGCCTCGTGACGGGTTCCGCCCACCCAGCTGGGCCTCCTCCCGCCCACCCAGCCCTGGTGGTGACCGCGCACGGCAGTGCCGACCCGCGGGCGGCGGCGGTGACGCATGCGGTCGCGGGGCGGATTCGCCGGTTGCGGCCCGAACTCGAGGTCCATGCGGCGTTTTTGGAACAGAGCACGCCGAATCTGCGTGACGTACTGACGGCGGTCCAGACGCCGATCGTGACGCCGATGTTGCTGGCCGACGCCTATCACGCCCGGATCGACATCCCCGAGGTCATCGCGGCGACCCAGCCCTCCGCCCGCCAAGCCGACGTTCTCGGCGGCGATCCGGCACTGCTGCACGTCCTGCGCCAGCGGCTGGCCGAGGCCGGGGTTTCCGCCGACGACGGTGACGTCGGGGTGATGGTGGTGGCAGTCGGGTCTTCCAGTGCCGCCGCCAACCGCAGAACCGCTTCTGTGGCAACGGCTTTGCGCTCAGGCACCCGGTGGTCCGGCGCCCGTCTCGCATTCGCCACTGGGCCGCGCCCCTCCTTGGCCGATGCGACTCTGCGACTGCGGGCCGGCGGGGCCCGCCGTATCGTCATCGCGCCGTGGTTTCTTGCACACGGCCGGATCACCGATCGAGTCGCGGATTTCGCTCGTGCGCAAGGCATTTCAATGGCCGAGCCACTCGGTGCGCACAACCTGGTGGCCGCCACGGTACTGGACCGCTACGAAGCGGCTGTCTTCTCGCGCATCGCGGCCTGACACGCTCGCGCAGCGACCACATTGGTGGTCGAGGAGGTGGTCGATGGACTTCGGTGAGGTAGCCGGGGTGAGGTAGCCGAGGAAGGTGCAGCCGCGGTCTGGTGAGCCGTGCGATCGCGGTCAGGGCGCACAGCCGCTCGGTGGCGTCCAGGGCGTCCAACCCGGTGGCGGCCAGGGTGGTGACGGCGGCGCCGATCGCCGTCAGACCCTGCTGCACACTTCGATCGAACGCATATGTGGATCACATGCCTGAAAACCGACGAGAAACCGGGCTCGCCGACGTCTCGCGCCACCACCGTGACACAAGAGAATCCACCCGCTGCGGCCGGACCGCATACCCGCGGTTCCACCCGCCGCTGTGGATGAAAACGGAACTGTGCACAACCGCGACGAATCCAGCGGCATCCCTCGGGGTGAGGCATCACACGTCCCCGATAGGCTCCAGACCCTTGCCCAACATACCCACTGGGGTATAGTCAAACGGAATACCCCCGTAGGTATGTAGCTCCAAGGTTGGCGAAAGGGAATTGCTATGAAACTGATCCAGTACTACCTGGACTGCCTGTCGCATGCGTCCTACCTGATCGGCGACGAATCCACCGGACGCGCGGTGGTGATCGACCCGCAGCGCGACGTCGCTGAATACCTGTCCGACGCGAAGAAGCTCGGCCTGAACATCGAGCTGGTCATCGAGACGCACTTCCACGCCGACTTCCTCTCCGGCCACCTCGAGCTGGCCGACGCCACCGGCGCCAAGATCGTCTACTCCTCGGTCGCGCAGCCGGAGTTCGACTTCATGGGGGTGGAAGACGGCGAGCGCTACTCGCTGGGTCAGGTGGAGCTGGAGTTCCGGCACACACCGGGCCACACCCCCGAATCAATGAGCATCGTGGTCTACGACCATTCCGGCGACACCGTGCCGTACGGCGTGTTCACCGGCGACACCCTGTTCATCGGCGACGTCGGGCGTCCCGACCTGCTGGCCTCGATCGGCTTCACCCGCGAGGAGCTCGCCGACAAGCTCTACGACTCCCTGCACGGCAAGCTGATGACGCTGCCCGACGCCACCCGCGTCTATCCCGCGCACGGCGCCGGCTCGGCCTGCGGCAAGAACCTGTCCGCCGACCTGGTGTCGACCATCGGCGAGCAGAACCGCACCAACTACGCGCTGCGGGCCCCCGACAAGCAAACCTTCATGAACCTGGTCACCGAGGGCCAGCCGCCGGCGCCCGGCTACTTCGTCTACAACGCCATCCTCAATCGCAAGGAGCGCGGTCTGCTCGACGAGCACGCGGCGCCGAAGGCCATGAGCTACCAGGACGCGCAGCGGGCCGTCGCTCAGGGCGCGATCCTGGTCGACGGGCGCAGCCCCGAGGAGTTCGCTCGCGGGCATCTCCAAGGCGCCGTCAACATCGGGTTGGACGGCCGCTACGCCGAGTTCGCCGGCTCGGTCGTCAAGCCGGACGTCGACATCGTCCTGCTGACCGATCCCGGCCAGGAACTCGAGGGCAAGAACCGGTTGGGCCGCATCGGTTTCGACCGCGTCGTCGGCTGCCTGTCCGACCCGGAACAGGTGATGTTCACCCACCAGGGCGACGTGCGCGTCGCGTCCCGGCTGACCACCACCGCATTCGGTGACCGACTGGCCCACGTGCCAGGCCTGCAGATCGTCGACGTCCGCAATCCGGGCGAGGCCGAGGCCGGCATGATCCCCGGCGCCGTCAACATCCCGGTGGGCCAACTGCCGGATCGCACCGGCGAACTCGACCCGGCCAAGCCCACCGTCGTCTACTGCGCCGGCGGCTACCGGTCCTCGGTGGCGGCCAGCCTGCTGCGCCAACGCGGGTTCGCCGATGTCAGCGACATCCTGGGCGGTTACGACGCCTGGGCTGAAGCGGTCCAGAACGCCTGAGCCGGAAGGGAATCACACAGGTGCACAACCATCACCGGATTCTGATCATCGGCGGCGGCACCGCCGGCATCACCGTCGCCGCCCGGATGCTGCGCAAGGGCTACGACGATGTCGCGGTCATCGAACCCTCGGAATCGCACTATTACCAACCGTTGTGGACGCTGGTCGGCGGCGGCCAGGTCACGGCCGACGAAACCCGGCGGACCGAAGCTTCGGTCATGCCGAAGGACGCCACGTGGATCAAGAACACCGCGTCCTCCGTCGCCCCCGACGACAATCAGGTCACCTGCGCCGACGGGGCGGTATTCGGCTACGACGCACTTGTCGTATGTCCGGGCATCCAGCTGGACTGGAACCGCACCGTCGGCCTCGAAGATGCCATCGAAGCCGACGGGGTCTCGTCGAACTACCGGTACGATCTCACGCCGAAGACGTGGGACCTGGTTCGCAACACCCGAAGCGGCGCAGCGGTTTTCATGATGCCGTCCGGCCCGATCAAGTGCGCGGGAGCGCCGCAGAAGATCGCCTATCTGGCCTGTGACTACTGGCGCCGCCAGGGCGTGCTCGACAACATCGACGTGCATCTGGTGCTGCCGACCCCCCGCACCTTCGGTATTGCCCCGATCGCAGACAGCCTCGACAAGGTGGCCGCCGGCTACGGCATCACGGTGCATACCAACTCCGAGATCACGGGCGTCGACGCGGTCGCCCAGAAGGTGACGGTGGGGGCGACTGCCGAGGGCGGCACCGACACGACCCTGGGCTTCGACATGCTCCACGCGGTGCCGAAGCAGTCCGCCCCGGACTGGGTCAAGTCCAGCCCGTTGTCCACCGGTGACGAGAACGGGTACGTCGACGTCGACAAGCACACGCTGCAGCACGTGCGCCACCCCAATGTGTTCGCCCTCGGCGACGCCGGGTCGACGCCGAACTCGAAAACCGGTGCGGCCATTCGCAAGCAGGCCCCGGTCGTGGTCGCCAACGTGGACGCGATGCTCAACGGCCGGCCGTTGCCGGCGCGCTACGACGGTTACGCGTCGTGCCCGATCCTGACGTCCTCGCACGACATGCTGCTGGCCGAGTTCGACTACAACTTCGAGCTGAAACCGTCTTTCCCCCTGCTGGATCCAACCAAGCCGCACCGCGCGTACTGGTACCTCAAAAAGTACGGCCTGCCCGCCCTGTACTGGAATCTGATGCTGAAGGGCCTGGCCTGACGTGTCCACAGCACCGATTCGTGCCGCGGCAATGGCGAATGTGAGCGCGAGATGATCGCGCTGACAGTCGCATTGGCTGTCCTCGTCGGCCTGACACTGGGTTTGTTGGGCGGCGGCGGATCCATCCTGACCGTGCCGTTGCTCACCTATGTCGCGGGACTGGAAGCCAAGCAGGCCATCACCATGTCGCTGCTCGTGGTGGGGATCACCAGCGTCGTGGGTGCGATCTCCCACGCGAGGGCCGGCCGGGTGCAGTGGCGCACCGGGGTTCTGTTCGGCACAGCGGGTATGGCCGGCGCGTTCGGCGGTGGACTGATCAGTCGTTTCATCCCCGGAACAGTGCTGCTCATCGCCTTCGCGATCATGATGGCGATCACGGCGGTCGCGATGGTGCGCGGCCGCCGCACGTGCACCGACTCCACTGACGCAGAGACCATTCGGCCGGTCAAGGCCGCCGTCGTCGGTCTCACGGTGGGGCTGGTGACCGGCCTGCTGGGGGCCGGCGGCGGCTTCCTGGTGGTCCCCGCCCTGGCGTTGCTCGGCGGCTTGACGATGCCGGTCGCGGTCGGCACCTCGCTCGTCGTCATTGCGATGAACTCGTTCGCCGGCCTGGCCGGCCACCTGACCAGTGTCACCGTCGACTGGCGGCTGGCCGCCATGGTCGTGACGGCGGCCGTGGCCGGCGGGCTCGTCGGAGCCCGGCTCACCGCACACGTCAATCCGGACACCCTACGTGCCGGATTCGGCTGGTTCGTCCTGATCATGGCATCGGTGATCCTGGCCGAGGAGGTCGCTCCCGCGGTCGGAATCAGCACGGCGACACTGACATTGGTTGCGGGTGTGCTGTGGTACGGCTGTCGTACCGATACGTTCTGCCCACTACGAACCCTGATGCGCCACCGCTCCACTGCCGGAATCGGATAGGCGAACTGACCATGCCGCACCGGCGACGGTGTGGCATGACATGACGAAGACCCCGAGGGCCACCTCGGGGTCTTCGTATTCCACCGCTTTGCGGCACAGCACTTTCCACCGCTAAGCGGCACAGCACTTCCCCATCGGACATCGGTACCGATGGGGAGTGGTCGAGCCGGCCGGGAAACGCACCCGCCCGGCTGTCAACCGGTCGGGGCAGTCACCACTTCCGGCTCCGTCGGTGCCGATGGCTGTGGTCGAGCCGGCCGGGAACGCACCCGCAGCGGCCACCAGAACCAAGGACCCAGGACCGCCGCGATCGCCGGCGTCATGAACGAGCGCACTATCAAAGTGTCGACCAGAAGCCCGATTCCGATGGTGGCGCCACCCTGGCCGACGTTGAGCAGGTCGCCGGAAACCATCGACCCCATCGTGAAGGCGAAAACCAGGCCCGCGGCCGTGACGACGCTGCCGGTACTGCCCATCGACCGGATGATTCCGGTGTTGATGCCCGCTCCGATCTCCTCCTTGAAGCGGGACACCAACAACAGGTTGTAGTCACTGCCGACCGCCATCAGGATGATCACGGCGAAGGCCAGCACGATCCAGTTCAGTTCGATCCCGAACAGCCGCTCCCAGATCATCACCGAGATACCGAACGCGGCACCCAGCGACAGCACGATGGTGCCGACGATCACCAGCGAGGCGACCAGCGCCCGGGTGATGACGACCATCACCAGGAAGATCAGGGTCAGCGCGGCCAGCGCGGCGATCATGGTGTCGTACTTGGCACCGGCCTGGATGTCCCGGTATGTCGCCGCGGTGCCGGTCAGGTAGAGCTTGGCGTTGGCCAGCGACGTCCCCTTGATCGCCTCGTGGGCTGCCACCACCTCTTCGTCGACGGTGGAAATGCCCTCCTGGGTGGCCGGATCGACGTCGTGGGTGATGATGATGCGCGCCGCGGTGCCGTCCGGGGAGAGGAACAGTTTCAGCCCCTTCTGGAAATCGGGGTTGTCGAAAACCTCGGGCGGCAGATAGAAGTAGTCGTCGGACTTGGAGGCGTCAAATGCCTCCCCCATCGCCGTTGCGGTGTCGGTCATCTCCTGCATCTGGGTGATGAGCCCGTCAAAGGTGCTGTGAATGGTCTGCATGGTGTGCTGCATCGTGGTGGCGGTCGCGATGATCGGCGGGAACTGAGCGATCAGGTTCGGCACCAGAGCGGCCATGTCTGCCATGCCGTTCACCGTCTGATCCATGCCCGCGACCATCGCATCCATATCCTTCTGGAGCGCGTCCATGTTCTGGCTGAAAGTATCCACCCCATCGAGTGCGTCGAAGGCCGAACGCACCCCCGCGCAGACCGGGATGTTGAAACAGTTTGGCTCCCAGTAGAAGTAATTCCGCACCGGGCGGACCTCGTCGTCAAAATCGGCCAGGTTGTCGCGCATCTGTTCGAGGGTGGCCCTCATGGTGTTCATATCCGCGATGCCGCGATGCGCGGGATCGACCATGTCACGGGCGGAGCCGACCGTGGAATTCATGGCATCGGACAGCCGAACCATCTCGGACTGCATCTGTGTCATGGAGGTGACCATGGTGTCCAGGTCACCCGACATGTTGTCGATGTCACCCACCCGTTCCTTGAGGAACTGCAGGTTCTGCGTGATCGGCACCGACGACATGCTGATCTGATACGGGATGGAGCTGTGCGCGATGGGCGAACCCAACGGCCGCGTGATGCTCTGCACCATCGCCAGACCCCGCACCCGGAACAGCTCCTTGGCGATGCGGTCCAGGACGATCATGTCCGTGGGATTACGCATGTCGTGATCGGACTCGATCATCATGATGTCGGGGTTGAGTCGCGCCGGGCTGAAATGTTCTTCGGCAGCGGCATACCCGACGTTGGCCGGGACGTCGGAGGGTACGTAGAAGCGGTCGTTGTAGCTCGTCTTGTAGCCGACCATCGCGACGATGCCGAGCAGCACGAAGCTCGTCGCGACCACCAGGACCGGTTTGGGCCAGCGAACCGCGACGGTGCCGATGCGGCGCCAGCCCTTGGTCTTCATCGCTCGCTTGGGTTCCATCAAGCCGCGCCGCGTTGCCACCACCATAATGGCCGGCGTCACGGTCAACGACGCGGCGACGACGACGATCAAACCGATCGCCGAGGGGAAGGCCAGTGACTTGAAGTACGCCAGTCGCGTCAATCGCAGGCACAGCACAGCTCCGGCCACGGTGAGACCGGAGCCGAGGATCACGTGCCCGACACCGTGGAATGCCGTGTAGTAGGCCGATTCGGAGTCTTCACCCAACTGCCTGGCTTCGTGATATCGACCGATCAGGAAGATCGCATAGTCGGTTCCGGCGGCAATCGCCAATGCGGTGAGCAGTGGCACCGAGAATGTGGAGAAGGTGATGAGATGGAAATGCCCCAGGAGGGCGACCACGCCCCGGGCGGAACCCATTTCGATGCCGACGATGGCCAGGATCAACAGGACCGTGCTGATCGATCGGTACGTCAGCAGCAGCATCACCGTGATGACGAGCATCGTGACGACGGTCATCTTGATCATGCTCTTGTCGCCGGCCTCCAGCGCGTCGCTCGTCAGCGGCGCGGGTCCGGTGACATGAACCTGAAGGCCCTCCGGCGCCGGGGTGTCCCGGACTATCGCCCGCACCGCCTCAACCGATTCGTTGCCCTGCGTGCTGCCCTGGTCGCCGGCCAGGTTGAGTTGCACGTAGGCCGCCTTGCCGTCACTGCTCTGCACCCCGGCGGCGGTGATCATGTCGCCCCAGAAGTCGTGGACGTGCTGGACGTGCTCGGTGTCGGCCTGGAGCTTGCCGATCAACGTGTCGTAATACCGGTGGGCATCGTCACCGAGCTGGTCCTGCCCCACCAGTACCACCATGGCGATACTGTCGGAGTCCGATTCCTGGAATGCTGTGCCGATCTTCTTGGCCGCGATGACCGAAGGCGCATCCTGGGGTGACATTGAGACCGCGTTGTGCTTGCCGACGATTTCCACCTGCGGCAGGAGAAGATTCAGCGCCGCGGTGAGTGCGACCCAGACGAGGATGATGGGCACCGCAGCAGTGCGGATGCTACGCGGGATCCGCGGGCGGCTGCCCTGCTCGCTCATGCCGCTTTCTCCAGACAGAAGGCTTGAGCGTCCCGTCCGACGGCGTGCTGCTCTTCGACCACCTTGCCGTCAACCAGGATTCGGCACCCCAGGGTTGCCACGTCGCCCTGCGCAACGACATTGGCGAGCATGCCGGGATCGGTGGTGGTCACCGTCACCGACCAGGGCAGTTCGGAGAACGCCACTTCGTGCGTCGCGCCGTTGTCGTCCAGGTAGCTCACCCGGCCCGTGGCTCCCCGCGGTCCGATGACCTCGTAGGTCACGCGTTTGGTGTTGATCGGCACGATCTGATCGGCGTGGCCGGCATCCGGCGAGAGCGGTCGGTCGGTGTCGAACAACCCCCGCAGGCGGCTGACCGCGGCTCCGGCCGCCACCAGCGCGACAACGACGACCAGCACGACCCAGTACCTCTTCAGCCACACCGAAACCCGTGGCATCGCCATCACATGTATCCCATCTCACATCCCGCTCCCGCAGAGCGCCTGACCGTATCTAACCATACCCGGCGGGGTATAGTCGGCAGGTATGGATGCCCTGATGGCCGACGAGTGTCACGTGCAGTCGCCGCGCGACGCGGGCCTGTCCGAAGTGCAGGACCGGCTCCGCCGCGTACACGGCCAACTGGCCGCCGTGATCTCGATGATTGAGCAAGGACGAGGCCGTCAGGACGTGGTGATGACACTCTCCGCGGCGTCAAAGGAATTGGACCGCGCGGGCTTTGCGTTCATCGTCGTCAACTTGCACAGCTGCCTGGCCGGCAGTGGAGACGGCTGTGCCGGTACCGACGTTCCGACAATCGAAGAGCTGGAAGCGCTGTTCCTGAGTCTCGCCTGAACAAGAAGGGATCCCCTATGTGCCGAGCGGTGAAGTGCCGAGTCTGCGGAAAGACGACGTGGTCGGGGTGCGGCATGCACGTCGACGCCGTCAAACGCGGAGTGCGCGCCGACCAGTGGTGCGACGGTCACACCGGATACGCATCATCGGCGCCGAAGCGCAGCTGGCTCCGGATGCGCCGCAGTTAGCCGGACACTCCCGGGAGTCGGCGACGCGACTCGGAACAGGTCAGGCGCCGGCCAGCGCGTCCACCGCCGCAGCGGCCTGCAGATCGCCCGCGATCGGTGGCACGCGGGTCGCGCGCACATAGACCGCCTCCCCGGCCTTGATGCCCAGCGCCTCGGCGTCGCCCCGGGTGATCTGCGCGGTGAACGGTGAACCCGTTGCCACACTGGTCAATTCGACCCGGACCTCGAATCCCAGATAGACCACGCGGTCGACAACGGCCTTGGTGACACCCGTCGACTCGGCGGTGCCGTCGCCGGCGGCGATCGCCATCTCGGGGTTGCGGCCGACACGAATGTCGTGCGGGCGCACCAGGATTCCGTTCAGTGCGGACACGGTCCCCAGGAAAGACATCACGAACGCGTTGGCCGGCGAGTCGTACACCTCGGTGGGTGTGCCGATCTGCTCCACCCGGCCCTTGTTGAGCACCGCGATCCGGTCGGCGACGTCGAGTGCCTCGGCCTGATCGTGGGTCACCAGGACCGTGGTGACATGAACCTCGTCGTGCAGCCGGCGCAACCAGGCCCGCAGATCCTCGCGCACCTTGGCGTCCAGCGCGCCGAACGGTTCGTCGAGCAGCAGCACGTCCGGGTCGACGGCCATGGCACGCGCGAGAGCCATCCGCTGACGCTGACCGCCGGAGAGCTGATTTGGGTACCGGTTCTGGAATCCCGCCAGGCCGACCACCTCGAGCAGATTGTCGACCTTTTCCTTGATCTCGGCCTTGGGGCGCTTGCGGATCTTGAGGCCGAAGGCGACGTTGTCGCGCACCGTCAGGTGTTTGAACGCCGCGTAGTGCTGGAACACGAAGCCGATACCGCGCTTCTGCGGCGGCACGCGCGTGACGTCGCGGCCGTTGATGACGATCGTCCCGGTGTCGGGTTCGTCGAGGCCCGCGATGGCCCGCAGCAGGGTGGACTTGCCGGACCCCGACGGACCCAGCAGCGCGGTCAGCGACCCGGCCGGGACGACGAAGTCGACGTTGTCCAGGGCGGCGAATTCGCCGTAGTGCTTGTTGGCACCGCTGACGGTGATCGCGTTGGTCATCTGGCTCTCCTAGGGAAAGTCGCCGAATTCATTGTGCGGCCTTGGCGCGCCGCGCGTCGAGCACAACCTGGACGACGAGCACCAGCACGGCCACTGCCATCAACAGCGTCGCCACAGCGTACGCGCCGTATTCGTTGCCCCGGTTGTACCGGTCGGCCACCAGCAGGGTGAGCGTCTGCGACTTCCCCGGCAGGTTCGACGACACCATGATCACCGCGCCGAACTCGCCCAGGGTGCGGGCGACGGTCAACACGATGCCGTAGGTCAAGCCCCACCGGATCGACGGCAGGGTGATGCGCCAGAACGTCTGCCACCACCGCGCGCCCAGGGTCGAGGCGGCCTCCTCCTGATCGGTGCCCAGTTCGTGCAGCACCGGTTCGACCTCCCGGATGACGAACGGGACGGTGACGAAGATGCTCGCCAGCACGATGCCCGGTAAACCGAAGATGATCTTCAAGCCGAAGTCGTTCTCGACGAAGCCGAACAACCCGGTCGAACCCCACAGCAGGATCAGCGCGACCCCGACGACGATCGGCGACACCGCGAACGGCAGGTCGATGACGGCCTGGAGGACGTTCTTGCCGCGGAACTTGTTGCGCGCCAAGACAAGTGCCGTCGGCACCCCGAATATCACGTTGAGTGGCACCACGATCGTCACGACCAGCAGCGACAGCTGCAGCGCCGAGATCGCCGCCGGAGTGGTGATCGACGCGACGAACTCCCCGACCCCCGGCGCGAAGGTGCGCCACAGGATCAGTGCCACCGGCACGATCACCAGCACGCCGACGTAGGCCAGCGCGACCCAGCGCAACAGGCGCCTGACCCACGCAGAGAGCGTCACGGCGCCAGCTCCTCGCGCCGGGCGGCCCGCGATCCGATGGCCCGCAGGATGAACAGCACCACGAACGAGATGGCGAGCAGCACGATCGAAATGGCGGCCGCACCGGTGCGGTCGTCGTTCTCGATCAGGGTCCGGATCCACTGCGAGGACACTTCGGTCTCCCCCGGGACCGCTCCGCCGATCAGCACGACCGATCCGAATTCGCCGATGGCCCGGGAGAACGCCAGACCGGCACCGGACAACAGCGACGGCAGCAATGCCGGCAGAACGAGCTGCGTGAAGATGGTCAGGTTGTTGGCCCCCAGCGAGGCCGCCGCCTCCTCGACCTCGTGGTCGAGTTCGAGCAGCACCGGCTGCACCGACCGCACCACGAACGGCAGCGTCACGAACAGCAGCGCGATCCCGACGCCCCACCGGGTGTGCTGCAGGTGCAGCCCGACCGGGCTGTTTGGCCCGTAGAGCGCGAGCATCACGAGGCTGGCAACGATGGTCGGCAGCGCGAACGGCAGGTCGATGACCGCGTCGACCAGGCGCTTGCCCGGGAAGTCGTCGCGGGTCAGCACCCAGGCCACCAGCAGACCGAAAACCGTGTTGACCAGGGTCACGCCGATCGAGATGGTCAGCGTCACCCGGAACGACTCCAGGGCCGCATGCGACGTCACCGCGGCCAGGAACGCCCCCCAGCCACCCTTGGCGGACTGCCACAGGATGGCCGCCAGCGGCAGCAGCACGATCACCGACAGCCACAATGTCGCCGCGCCCACCCGCAGCGACGTACTGCCGTGGCGGGTCCCGAAGAACCCCGGGCGCGAGGGCGGCTCACCGCCGCCCTCGCCACCCGCCAGTCCGGCGGTCACGGCGGACGTCATCCCGTGGCCTGTTTGTAGATCTTCGTGATGGTGCCGTTCTCCTTGTCGAACAACGCCGGGTCGACCTCGCCCCAGCCGCCTAGGTCGGCGATCGTCCACAGCTTCTGCGGCGCCGGGAAGTCCTTGGCGAAGTCGGCGGCGACGGCCGGGTCGACCGGGCGGAACCCGGCCTCGGCCCACAACTTCTGCCCCTCGGGGGTGTACAGGAAGTTCTTCAGCGCGGTCGCCTTGTCCTGGTGGTTCGAGGAGGTCACCACGGCGACCGGGTTCTCGATCCTGAACGTCTGCGGCGGGTTGACGTGCTCGACGGGCTTGCCCTGCCGTTCGACGTTGATCGCCTCGTTCTCGTAGCTGATCAACACGTCGCCGGTGCCCTGCAGGAAGACGTCGGTGGCCTCCCGGCCCGAGCCCGGACGGGTCTTGACGTGTTCGGTGACCAGTTTGGTCACGAAGTCGAGGCCGGCCTGCGCATCCTTGCCGCCGTTGCTCTTGGCGGCATACGGCGCCAGCAGGTTCCACTTGGCCGAGCCGGAACTCAGCGGGCTCGGGGTGACCACCTCGACGCCCGGTTGCAGCAGGTCGTCCCAGTCCTTGATGTTCTTGGGATTGCCCTGTCGCACAACCAGCGACACGACCGAGCCGAACGGGATGCCTTTGGTGACGTCGGCGTTCCAGTCCTTGGCCACCTTGTCGGCCTTGACCAGCCGGGCGACGTCGGGCTCGACCGAGAAGTTGACGATGTCGGCGGGTTTGCCGTCCACCACCGCGCGCGACTGGTCACCAGAGGCGCCGTAGGACGTCGTCACCGCGACGCCCTTGCCCTCCGGGGTGGCCGCGAACGCCGGGATGATCTTGCTCCAACCGGGCTCGGGCACGGCGTAGGCGACCAGCGTCAGCGTCGTGTCGGCCTTGGTGTCACCGGTGTCGCCGGCCACGTCGCTCGCGCCACCACCGCACGCCGCCAGGACCGACGCGCTGAGGGCGAGGGCCGCGGCGGACCGGGCCGGACGCGAAAGCCTGGTGGTGATCTTCATCGAATGCCTTTCCGGGTGAGTGCAGCATGAACGGGTTGGATTGCGGTTCACCCGTACTCGCGAAAAGGTCGGCGGATCAGTTCTCCGGCGTGCCTGCCACAGCCGTCACCGACACCAGACCGCGAACGGGCTGAGAGTCAGCGACAACAACAGACATCAGCGACGGCGGCAATACCCACGGCAATGAGTGCCACGATGTGGCCGCTCTTGTTGCCGGACGCCGCTTGCATGGCGGGAAGCCTAACAGGTCACCTGGTGAGCAACCACATGACGACCACCAGCACCAGCAGTAGCAGCAGCGCGATCGTGACCCGCGACCGCGGCATTCCGTTCACGGCCGGTTTTCCTCACGCCGACCGAAACGCCGGGCCAGACGCCCGCGCGCGGTAATACCGCGGCCCAACAACCCGTCCAGGACCACCGCGAGGGCGTACGCCAAGGCGAGCACCACCGGCATGACGACGATCACCTGCAGGACGAACCCGCGGCCCGTCAGCCACAGTTCGACGCCGTCCCACCAACTCAGAATGCCCGTCATCACCGTCCACCTTACGATCCCGGCGTCCGGCCATCCGCGTCGCGATAAGTAGACGCACACCGCGTCCCCGGCAGATGATTGGCGGATGACGACAGACGCGCTGAGCCAGCAACGCGGTGAACCGCTCGATGGTGCGCCGCAGATCGACAGCTTGCCGGCGTCACACCCCACTGACGCGCCGCGGCGCAATCCGTTCCCGCCGATCGCCGACTACGGGTTCCTGTCGGACTGCGAGAACACCTGCCTGGTTTCGGCGAGCGGATCGGTGGAATGGCTGTGCGTGCCCCGGCCCGACTCCCCCAGCGTGTTCGGCGCCATCCTGGACCGCGGCGCCGGGCATTTCCGACTGGCGCCCTACGGTGTCTCGGTGCCGGCCGCCCGGCGTTATCTGCCCGGCGGCCTGATTCTGGAAACCACGTGGCAGACGCACACCGGTTGGCTCGTCGTGCGGGAGGCTCTCATCATGGGGCCGTGGCACGACCTCGAGGCCCGCTCCCGCACCCACCGCCGCACCCCGATGGACTGGGACGCCGAGCACATCATGCTGCGCACAGTGCGCTGCGTGTCCGGCACCGTCGAACTGGTGATGAACTGCGAGCCGTCGTTCGACTACCACCGCATCCCGGCCGCCTGGGAGTACTCGGCGCAGGCCTACGGCGAGGCCATCGCGCGGGCGTCGCGCAACCCCGACGCACACCCGACGCTGCGGCTGACCACCAACCTGCGGCTGGGCCTCGAAGGCCACGAGGCCCGGGCCCGCACCCGGATGACCGAGGGCGACAACGTCTTCGTCGCGCTGAGCTGGTCCAAGCACCCGGCGCCGCAGACCTACGACGAAGCCGCCGACAAGATGTGGAAGACCAGCGAATGCTGGCGGCAATGGATCAACATCGGCGACTTCCCGGATCACCCGTGGCGGTCCTATCTGCAGCGCAGCGCGCTGACCCTCAAGGGGCTCACCTACTCGCCGACCGGCGCGCTGCTCGCCGCCAGTACCACGTCGCTGCCGGAAACCCCTCGGGGCGAACGCAATTGGGACTATCGCTACGCCTGGGTCCGCGACTCCACGTTCGCACTGTGGGGCCTCTACACGCTGGGCCTGGACCGCGAGGCGGACGACTTCTTCGCCTTCATCGCCGACGTCTCCGGCGCCAACAACGGCGAACGGCACCCGCTGCAGGTGATGTACGGCGTCGGCGGTGAGCGCAGCCTCGAGGAGGCCGAACTGCACCATCTGTCCGGCTACGACAACGCGCGGCCGGTGCGGATCGGCAACGGCGCCTACAACCAGATGCAGCACGACATCTGGGGCACCATGCTCGACTCGGTGTACCTGCACACCAAGTCCCGCGAGCAGATCCCGGAGAACCTGTGGCCGGTACTCAAGGAACAGGTCGAGGAGGCCATCAAACACTGGCGCGAACCCGACCGCGGCATCTGGGAGGTCCGAGGCGAGCCGCAGCACTTCACCTCCAGCAAGATCATGTGCTGGGTGGCGCTGGACCGCGGTTCGAAACTCGCCGAGTTGCAGGGCGAGAAGTCCTACGCCCAACAGTGGCGCAACATCGCCGAGGAGATCAAGGCCGACGTCCTCGCCAACGGCGTGGACTCGCGCGGCGTGCTGACCCAGCGGTACGGCGACGACGCGTTGGATGCGTCGCTGCTGCTGGCCGTCCTGACCCGGTTCCTGCCGCCCGACGACCCGCGCGTCCGGGCGACGGTGATGGCCATCGCGGAGGAACTCACCGTGGACGGCCTCGTCCTGCGCTACCGCGTCGAGGAGACCGACGACGGGCTGGCCGGCGAGGAGGGGACCTTCACCATCTGTTCGTTCTGGCTGGTTTCGGCGTTGGTCGAGATCGGTGAGTTCCATCAGGCCAAGCACCTGTGTGAGCGACTGCTGGGCTTCGCCTCTCCGCTGCATCTCTACGCCGAGGAGATCGAGCCGCGAACCGGCCGGCACCTGGGCAACTTCCCGCAGGCGTTCACCCATCTGGCGCTGATCAACGCCGTCGTGCACGTGATCCGCGCCGAGCAGGAGTCCGACGGATCCGGCGCGTTCCAGCCGGCCAACGCGCCGATGTAGGGCGGGACGCCGGTGAGCACCCCGGCCCCCGTTCCACGACACCTTCGACGAGATCGACGTGTTCATCCGGGCGGTGCGGCGCAGCGCCGAGGCAGCCCGGAACGAGCGGGCGAAGGAGTCACGACATCCGAGCGGCGCATAGCATCGAAGCAGATGGGCCGACCGCGCAGGAATTCTTGCGCACCGAGTGCTTGTTTCGACCTGACAGGCGTGACGGGTTAACGAGGAGAACACACCATGGGCAAGATCTACGACAACGTCACCGAACTGGTGGGGCGTACCCCGCTGGTCCGGCTCAACCGGCTCACCGACGGCCTGGGGGCACAGGTGGTGGCGAAGCTGGAGTTCTACAACCCCGCCAACAGCGTCAAGGACCGCATCGGTGTCGCCATCATCGACGCGGCCGAGGCATCCGGTGAGCTGCGACCCGGCGGCACCATCGTCGAGGCCACCAGCGGCAACACCGGTATCGCACTGGCGATGGTGGGCGCCGCCCGCGGCTACAAGGTGGTCCTGACGATGCCCGAGACGATGTCGGTCGAGCGGCGGGTGCTGCTGCGCGCATTCGGCGCCGAGATCGTGCTGACGCCCGGTTCGGAGGGCATGGCCGGTGCGGTGGCCAGGGCCAAGCAGATCATCGCCGACACCCACAACGCGGTGGCGGCCGACCAGTTCGCCAACCCGGCCAACCCGGCGATCCACGAGAAGACCACCGGCGAGGAGGTGTGGGCCGACACCGACGGCGCGGTCGACATCTTCGTCGCCGGCATCGGCACCGGCGGAACGCTCACCGGTGTCGGCCATGCGCTCAAGGCCCGCAAGCCCGGCGTGCAGATCGTCGGCGTCGAGCCCAAGGACTCCCCGATCCTCAACGGCGGCGATCCCGGTCCGCACAAGATCCAGGGGCTCGGACCGAACTTCATCCCGGAGATCCTCGACCGCGGTGTCTATGACGAGATCATCGACGTGGAGTTCGACGACGCGATCCGGGTGGCCCGGGCCCTGGGCACCGAGGAAGGCATCCTCGGTGGCATCTCCGGGGGCGCCAACGTGTGGGCCGCACTCGAGTTGGCCGGTCGGCCGGAGAACGCCGGCAAACTGATCGTCGTGGTAGTGCCCGACCTCGGTGAGAGGTACATCTCCACAGCCCTTTTCGAACACATCCGGGACTGACGTGGCGCTGATGTCGGCGATCTCCACCATCCGGGAGGATCTGGACAACGCGCGGTCGCACGACCCGGCGGCCCGCGGCGACGTCGAGAATGCGATCGTCTACTCCGGGCTGCACGCCATCTGGTCCTACCGGATCGCGCACCGGCTGTGGGCCAGGCCCGCGACGAAGGGCCTGGCCCGGATGCTGGCCCAGGCGACCCGGTTCCTCACCGGCATCGAGATCCATCCCGGCGCCACCATAGGGCGCAGGTTCTTCATCGATCACGGCATGGGGGTTGTGATCGGTGAGACCGCCGAGATCGGTGACGATGTGATGGTCTACCACGGGGTGACGCTCGGCGGGCGCTCGCTGGACCACGGCAAGCGCCACCCCACCGTCGGCAACCGAGTGACCGTCGGTGCCGGAGCCAAGGTTCTCGGACCGATCACGGTGGGTGACGACAGCGCCATCGGCGCCAATTCCGTTGTCACCCACGATATTCCGCCGGATTCGATCGCCACGGGCATTCCCGCGGTGGTACGGCACCGAACCGAGAAGCAGCGGGAGCCGCTGGTCGACCCGACCAGCTACATCGACCCGGCGATGTACATCTGACCGCCGGAAAGGCCGTCAACCAAACCGAAGACCGGCTCAGCCGATGTTGCGGGCGATCTCGCCGGCCAGCTGCAAGGCCTGACCGTCGATCGATTCACCGCAGGCCGCAACCTCCACGATGTGGTTGGTCGCCACACCCAGCGCGTGCTGGCAAGCCCATTGCCCGGCGTCCTCCTGCCGGGCCGTCTGGGCCATCATCTGACCCTGGATGCCGATTCCCTCGACACGCCAACCGAATTCGTTGTCGTCTTCGGCGACCGTCACATGCTTGCCGATGCAGTTGGTCCACTCCTGCACCGAACGGTTGAAGAAATCCACCGCCTGCCGGGCCGAGTCGAACGCCACCACGGACTGTTGCATCCAGTGCCCGTCGTCGTCGCTCTGGTCGGCGAGCACCTGGTCGGCGACATCCGTCCAGCCACTGTCGGCGTAGACCGTCTGCTCGGCGTTGTACAGCGCGCCGAGGCAATCCGGATCGGAGATCCTGGACCGATTCTCGGCCAGCGTGGTTGCCGTATCGATCACCTCGATGTCGTGGGAGCCCAGGATCTGGTCGATGCGGTCGGGCTTGAGTAGAAACCGTTCCAGCTCAACCGGTCCCGCCGGCATGTCGCCGCCGGCCCGACGGGCCTGGCCGGCGGTGGTGTGCACACAGCCGCACAGCGTCAGCGCCAGCACCCCGGCCAGCACGGTCGCCTTCGCCCCCGTCACCGCCTCAGCCCTATTTCTTCGGTTTGTCGGCGGCGGTATCGGTGGACAGTGCGGCGACGAACGCCTCCTGCGGAACGTCGACGCGGCCGATCGTCTTCATCCGCTTCTTGCCCTCCTTCTGCTTCTCCAGCAGTTTGCGTTTACGGGTGATGTCACCGCCGTAGCACTTTGACAGCACGTCCTTGCGGATCGCCCGGATATTCTCGCGGGCAATGATTTTCGAGCCGATCGCGGCCTGCACCGGGACCTCGAACTGCTGGCGCGGGATGAGCTCCTTGAGCTTCGTGGTCATCTTGGTGCCGTAGGCAAAGGCGCTGTCCTTGTGGACGATGGCGGAGAACGCGTCGACGGCCTCCCCCTGCAGCAGGATGTCCACCTTCACCAGCTGGGCCTCCTGCTCGCCGGCTTCCTCGTAATCGAGGCTGGCATAACCGCGGGTGCGCGACTTCAGCGAGTCGAAGAAGTCGAAGATGATCTCGCCCAGCGGCATCGTGTAGCGCAGCTCGACGCGTTCCGGCGACAGGTAGTCCATGCCGCCGAGTTCACCGCGCCGGGACTGGCACAGCTCCATGATCGTGCCGATGAATTCGCTCGGCGCGATGATCGTCGTCTTCACCACGGGCTCGTAGACGGTGCGGATCTTGCCCTCCGGCCAGTCCGACGGGTTCGTCACCACCATCTCAGTGCCATCGTCCTTCTCGACCCGGTACACGACGTTGGGTGAGGTCGAGATCAGGTCCAGGCCGAACTCGCGCTCCAGCCGCTCGCGGGTGATCTCCATGTGCAGCAGACCCAGGAAGCCACACCGGAACCCGAACCCGAGCGCCACCGACGTTTCCGGCTCGTAGGTCAGCGCCGCGTCGTTGAGCTGAAGCTTGTCCAGCGCGTCTCGCAGGTTCGGATAATCCGACCCGTCAACCGGATAGAGCCCCGAGTACACCATCGGTTTCGGTTCGCGGTAGCCGGTCAGCGCTTCGCGGGCGCCGTGGCGGGCGGTTGTCACGGTATCCCCCACCTTGGACTGGCGCACATCCTTGACGCCGGTGATCAGATACCCGACCTCGCCGACCCCTAGGCCCGCGCTGGGCTTGGGCTCGGGTGAGACGATCCCGACCTCGAGCAGTTCGTGGGTGGCGCCGGTGGACATCATCGCGATGCGTTCCCGCGGGGTGATCTTGCCGTCGACGACGCGCACATAGGTGACCACGCCGCGGTAGATGTCGTAGACCGAGTCGAAGATCATCGCGCGGGTGGGCGCGTCGGGATCGCCGACCGGCGCGGGCACCTGGCGGACCACCTCGTCGAGCAGTTCGGCCACACCCTCACCGGTCTTGCCCGACACGCGCAGCACATCCGAGGGCTCGCAGCCGATGATGTGGGCCAGTTCGGCGGCGTAGCGCTCCGGGTCGGCGGCGGGCAGGTCGATCTTGTTGAGCACCGGGATGATCGTCAGGTCCCGGTCGAGCGCGAGGTACAGGTTCGCCAGCGTCTGCGCCTCGATGCCCTGCGCGGC
>WBZP01000975.1_pt1 | contig 37063 bp, 31 predicted proteins | sample 5204301 | NCBI WGS metagenome assembly WBZP01 (sample SAMN12412401, study PRJNA552823) | activated sludge metagenome | isolation source: activated sludge from nitrification reactor of wastewater treatment plant... | place: USA: Pennsylvania | collected 2017 | reverse complement strand
CCAATGCCGCCAACGTGTGGGGCATCTCGTGCACCAACGCCTGTGCGAAGCCGAGATGACGGCTGCCCCGCGCCGGGGAGTCACGCCGCGCCAACGCGATCTCGGCACCCAGCCCGCGGCCCCGCCGCGCCGCCGGAACACCACGCGCCTCCTCGGCCGCCCGTCGCTTGGCGGCCAGCAGCACCGCCGCCCGGGCCTGCGCCGCGGCCGCCCGCGCCTTCAACGTCTCCCACTCCGAAATCGCCGCCACCAGCGCCGACTCATCCAAACCCGCATCTAATTCGAACACATGTTCGATGCTACACCATGTGCAGGACGAGCAGTGCGATCGCGATCATCGGCAGGCTCCCCTGCACCACCGCTGCCCGCGCCTTGTCCGGCGCGGAGGCCAGCAGCACCACGGACGCGGCCGCCATCGAGCCCACCCCGGCCAGCACCAGGGCGATGCCGACCGACCGATGTCCCAGCGCCACCGAGGCGATGCCGATGGCCGTGACGATCGCCAGGAACAAGTTGTAGAACCCCTGGTTGAACGCCAGGAGCTTGGTGGTCTCGGCCTCCTCGGCGGTGGTGCCGAAGGTCGCGCGCGTCCGCGGCGTGGTCCATGTGAGAGACTCCATCACGAAGATGTAGACGTGCAGCAGGGCGGCCACCGCCGCGATGGCTAGAGCTGCAACGATCATGCGCGTACGCTACCGCGCCCGCCGGTGAAAGCGAGTGAGACCCGAATGGCAAAGCGCTTCAACGCGCCTCCGGACTGGCCGATCCCCGCCGGCTGGAGCCCGCCACAGGATTGGGTGCCCGACCCGGCATGGCCGCCGGCCCCGGCAGGCTGGAGCTTCTGGGTCGACGAGAAACCGGTTGAGCCGCCGCAACCGGTGGCCGGCTACGCGCCGAGCTACTCTGCACAGTCCCCACCGGCCCCGAACTACGCGGCCCCGGCCGCTTATCCGGCGATCGGTTACCCCGCCAGCTACGGCCCACGGGTGTACCCGTATGCGGCCCCGGCCGCTCCCGAAACGAATTGGCGCGATCGGATCAGCCCGCCCGCCCAGGCCCTGATCAGCGCGGCACTCCTGTTGCCGACTCCACTCGGCTACCTGATCAGTTTTCGCGGATCGTTCTGGCCGACCTGGGCCACATACCTCGTGCTGGACCTGTGGCTCGTCCTGGTGGTCGCGGTGTGGGGCCGCACCACCGGAAGACGTGTGGCCGCGGCCGGCGTCGCCGTCGCCGGTCTGCTGGTGGACCGCGGCACCAATGCCGTCTTCGGTGTGCTGGATCTCCCTGGCGGGTTGGCAAAATGGTCTTTCTGGATCTCCTACGCGCTGTCCATGGTGCTGTTCGTCGCCGCCTGGGGACTCGCTCGGCGTCGTCGCGCCACCTGGGCACTCGGGCTCATACCGACGTTCCTGCTCAGTGTGGGCGCACTGTGGTACTACAACTCCGAAGCGTCGTGGGACTCCGGATGGTTCACCTACTGGGTTGTCGACGTCATCGCGGTGTTCACCGTCGGCTGCCTGCTGTGCTGGGCTGTCGAACTCCTGGGCCGAGCCGGAAAGCCCACGGCCACACCGCTTTACACCGCACCGAGCTGACCGGCTATTCGAAGAGGCCCTGCTGGCCCAGGCCGGCCGCGCGCGGCGGCGGGGTCAGACCCAGATGTGTCCAGGCCTGCGCGGTGGCCACCCGACCGCGCGGGGTCCGGGCGAGCATGCCGGCCCGCACCAGAAACGGCTCGCACACTTCCTCCACGGTGGTGGACTCTTCCCCGACCGCGACCGCCAGGGTCGAGACACCCACCGGCCCGCCGCCGAAACTCCTTGTGAGAGCGGATAATACGGCCCGATCCAGCCGGTCCAGCCCGAGCTCGTCGACGTCGTAGACCGCGAGTGCGGCCTTGGCGATGTCGCGGATGATGACGCCGTCGGCGCGTACCTCGGCATAGTCGCGGACCCGGCGCAGCAGCCGGTTGGCGATCCGCGGTGTGCCACGCGAACGCCGGGCGATCTCCGCACCCGCCTCCCGACCCAGCTCGATGCCCAGGATGCCGGCCGATCTCGACAGCACCAGCTCGAGCTCGGCGGGCTCGTAGAAATCCATGTGCGCGGTGAACCCGAACCGGTCACGCAGCGGGCCGGTGAGCGCACCCGACCGGGTGGTCGCCCCGACGAGGGTGAACGGAGCGACCTCCAGCGGAATCGACGTCGCCCCGGGGCCTTTCCCGACGACGACGTCGACGCGGAAGTCCTCCATCGCCAGGTACAGCATCTCCTCGGCGGGCCGGGCGATGCGGTGGATCTCGTCGATGAACAACACGTCACCCTCGACGAGGTTGGACAGCATCGCGGCCAGATCACCCGCGCGTTCCAGGGCCGGGCCCGAGGTCACCCGCAGCGCCGAACCGAGTTCGGCGGCGATGATCATCGCCAGCGACGTCTTACCCAGACCCGGCGGCCCGGACAGCAGGATGTGATCCGGTGTGCCGCCGCGGTTCTTGGCGCCCTCGATGACGAGCTGCAGCTGCTCGCGAACGCGGGGCTGGCCGATGAACTCCTGCAACGAACGGGGCCGCAGGCTGGCGTCGATGTCCCCCTCGCCGACCGTCAGCGCGGGCGAAACGTCCCGATCTTCGGGCGCCTCGTCGTCTTCGTCGAAGCGGCTCACTTGTTCTTGCCCAACAGGTTAAGGGCCGCCCGCAAGGCGCCCGACGTGGTGGCCTCGGGGTCGCCGGCGAGCACCTTGTCGCAGGCCTCCTCGGCCTGCTTCTGCGCAAAGCCAAGGCCCACAAGGGCTTCCACCACCGGACCGCGCACCGCATGCCCACCCGCCACCGCGGCCGAAGTGCCGCCGGCCGGCGTGGCGCCGATCTTGTCGCGCAGTTCGAGCACCAGGCGTTCGGCGCCGCGCTTGCCGATGCCCGGCACCCGGGTCAGGGCGGTGACGTCGCCGTCGGCCAGCGCCTGACGCAGCGTCGGGGCGTCATAGACGGCCAGGGTGGCCAGCGCGATCTTGGGCCCCACCCCGGAAACCCCGAGCAGCGTGGTGAACAGGTCGCGCGCGTCGGCGTCGGCGAACCCGTACAGCGTCTGGGAATCCTCCCGCACGATCATCGCGGTGATCAGCCGGGCCTCGGTGCCGCGGCGCAGGGTGGCCAGGGTCGACGGGGCGCACATCACCTTGTAGCCGACGCCGGCCGCCTCGACGACCGCGTGGTCCAGGGCGATCTCGAGCACCTCACCGCGCACCGAGGCGATCATGCGCGCGCCGCCCGCAGCGTCGCCTGATACTTCCGGCGCTGTTCGGCGGCTATCGCCTCGGCCGTGGCCATCCGGGCGATCATCGGCGCCCGCCAGCAGTGGCAGATCGCCAGTGCGAGTGCGTCGGCCGCATCGGCTGGTGTCGGCTTTGTCTGCAGCGCAAGGATTTTCGTGACCATGGTGGTGACCTGAGCCTTGTCGGCCCGGCCGTTGCCGGTGACGGCAGCCTTCACCTCGCTGGGCGTGTGGAAGTGGACGTCGATGTCCCGGCGGGCGGCCGCCAGCGCGATGACTCCGCCGGCCTGGGCGGTGCCCATCGCGGTGTTGGCGTTCTGGTTGGAGAACACCCGCTCGATCGCGATGACGTCGGGCACGTGGGTGTCCATCCAGTGCTCGACGGTGTCGCTGATGGTCAGCAGCCGTTTGGCCAGGGGCTCGTCGGACGGGGTGCGGACCACGTCGACATCCAGGGCGATCACGTGCCGGCCGCGGCCACTCTCGATGACCGACAGCCCGCAGCGGGTCAGCCCGGGGTCGACACCCATCACGCGCACGCTCAGCCTTCCCGTCTACGAACAGCTGTTCGATACCTTAGCCGCTGGGGCCGACACCGCCGCGTAACGACATACCCGTGCAGCAGAATGAAGGGGCTGTTCAACCTTTATTGACTTAGGTTCATCTACGCACAAACCGGTGCAGGTGCCGACCCGAAGGGCCGCAACGTATGTCCGACTTTCCCTACGCCGAACGCTTTCCGGTCAACCGCGTACTGCCCGAAAAAGGCCGGCCCCGAGATGAAGTACTGGCCGACCTGCAGGCGATGGCCGCCGCGGAGGATCCCACCTGGGAGACGGGCCGGGTCTCGGGCACCATGTACTGCGGCGACCACGGGCACTACCGTTTCCTCGACGAGGCGTTCGGCCTGTTCGCCCACGTCAATGTCCTGCAACGCGACATCTGCCCAAGCGCAACCAAGTTCGAGGGCGAGGTGATCGCCATGGCGCTGGACCTGATGCACGCCGAGGCGGTCACCGACACCGAACCGGCGGGCATGATCACCACCGGCGGCACCGGCAGCATCCTGCACGCGCTGCTGGCCTACCGCGACCACGCCGGCCGCCACCGCGACATCACCAAGCCGAACTTCATCAAACCCGAAACCGGCCACCCGGCGTTCGACAAGGGCTGCCACCTGTTCGGCATCGAACTGCGCAAGGCGCCGATCGACCCGGTCAGCACCCTCGTCAACGTCGCGTGGGTGGCCGACAACATCGACGAGAACACCATCGCCATCATGGGCTCGGCACCCAACTACGGCTACGGCACCATCGACCCGGTCGCCGAACTCGGCCAACTGGCTCTGGACCGCGGGGTGGGGCTGCACGTCGACGGCTGCCTGGGCGGGTTCCTGCTGCCGTTCGGCGCCGAGTTGGGTTACGACATCCCGGTTTTCGACTTCCGCGTACCCGGCGTCACCAGCATCTCCGCCGACAACCACAAGTACGGCTATGCGTTGAAGGGCGCGTCCACCTTGCTGTTCCGGGACAAGGCCTACCGCAACGCGCAGTACTTCTACCTACTGGACTGGACCGGCGGCAAGTACATGTCACCGGGCATCGAGGGATCACGGTCCGGCGGTCTGATCGCCGCCGCCTGGGCGTCGATGGTGCAGCTGGGCCGGGAGGGCTACCGCGACTACGCCAAGGCCATCTTCGAAACCGCCTTCGCCATGCAGGACGTGGTGCGCAGCCACCCCGAACTGACGATCATGGGAAACCCGACGTTCTGCTTCAGCTTCCGCTCCGACGAGTTCGACATCTATCACGTGGCCGACGCTCTGAAACCGAAGGGCTGGCGGTTCAACGGGCAGCAGTATCCCAACGCCATCCACATGGCGGTCACCCGTCCGCAGACCCAGCCCGGCGTGGTGGCCGCCTTCGCCGCGGACCTCGACGATGCCGTCGAGTACGCCAAGAAGAAAACCGCCGCCGGGGAGCCCGCCGTCAGCGCGGCGATCTACGGCGGCGTCCCGGGGGGCCTGACCACCGAGGGGGCTCAGTTCATCGAGGCGATGATGGAGCAGATCCTGGACACCCAGCAGTCGGTGCCGCCGGTTTCATGAACCGGGCCGAGCGGTTCATCCTGGCCGTCGATCTGGGCACCGGTGGTCCGAAGGTCGGGTTCGTCTCACTTGACGGCCACGTCGTCTGGTCCGATCACGTCGACGTGCATACGAGCCACGGCGAGGGCGGCGCGGCCACCCAGGACGCCGAGGCGTGGTGGACGATCATCGTGGACGCCACCCGCCGCGGCCTGGCCGCCAGCGGGGTGACCGGCGAGCAGGTGGTGGGCGTCTCGGTCACCGGACAGTGGGCAAGCACGGTTCCCGTCGACGCCGACGGCCGGCCGACCGGTCCGTGTGTGATGTGGATGGACACCCGGGGCGCGCCCTACAGCGCCAAGGCCTTCGGCGGGCCGGTGCAGGGCTACCGGGCGCGGGCGCTGGCGACCTGGATCCGCCGCACCGGCGGGATGCCCACCCCCAGCGGCGACGACGGCGTCGGGCACATGCTGTACCTGCAGCACGACGAGCCGGCGATCAACGCGGCCACCCGCTGGTTCCTGGAGCCCGTCGATTACCTCAGCATGCGGTTCACCGGCCGGGCCGCGGCATCCCGCGCCTCGATGTCGGGCATGTGGCTCACCGACAACCGCAACCTCGCGGTGCTCGACTACGACGACACGCTGGTGCGGCTGGCCGGGATCGACCGCGCGAAGCTGCCGCCGTTGGTGCCGACGGGCTCGATCATCGCCCGGGTGGCGCCCGCAGTGGCCGCCGAGCTCGGCATCTCCCCCGACGCGCAGGTGGTCACCGGCACGCCCGACCTGCACAGCGCGGCGGTGGGCTCCGGCGCGATACGGGAACGCGAACTGCACATGACGATCAGCACCACGTCGTGGATCAGCTGCCCGCTGGCGCGCAAGAAGACCGACGTGTTCCACCAGATGGCCACGGTGCCGGGTTTCGACTCGTCGAATTACCTGCTGATCAACAATCAGGACACCGCCGGCCGCAGCCTGCAATGGTTGCGCGACACGGTTTTCGATCGCCCCGCCCCCGACTATGAAGCCCTGACCACGCTCGCGGCCGCGGTGCCCCCGGGCTCGAACGGGATCATCTTCACCCCGTGGCTCAAAGGCGAGCACTCCCCCATCGACGACCGCAACGCCCGCGGTGGTTTTCACAACCTCTCGCTGGCCACCACCCGTGCCGACATGGTGCGCGCGGTACTCGAAGGCGTCGCCTACAACAGCCGCTGGCTGCTGCACCACGTCGACAAGTTCGCCGGGATTCCGGCCGGCGGTGGCGGCCCGATCCGCATCATCGGCGGGGGCGCGCAGTCCGACCTGTGGTGCCAGATCATGGCCGACGTGTGCAACCGCAACATGGAGCGGGTGGCCGACCCGTTCAACGCACAGTTGCGGGGAGCCGCACTGTTCGCCGGTCTGGCCATGGGCGAACTCGATCGCACCGAACTACCAGACCTGATCCCGATCGGCGGCATCTTCGCACCGACGCCCGCGCACCGGGCGGTCTACGACCGGCTTTTCGCCGAGTTTCCCCGCTGCTACAACGCCGGCAAGGGCATGTTCGCCCGCCTCAACGGCTGACTTCGGTAGACGACCGCACCCGATTCGGGCTCGTCGGCCGGGGGCGTTTCAGCGCCTCGCGCCGCTTCTTGTCACTGATTACAACCGTGGGCACGATGGGTTGATGCGTAGAAGATGCCGTCGTGCGCTGACGATGTGTGCGATCGCCGCGGTGCTCATGACGCTTGCCGGATGCGCGGCCGCGGGCCGGGCAGACGGCAGCCCCGCCGGGGTCCCGGTCGGCCAGTCCACACGATCACTCGAATCCGGGGGTTTGACAAGGACTTTCCACGTGTACCGGCCGGACGGGCTGAGCGGTCCGGCGCCCCTGGTGGTGATGCTGCACGGTGGCTACGGCGACGGTGCCCAGGCCGAGCGCTCATACGGCTGGGACGCCCAGGCCGACGCAGGTCACTTTGTCGTCGCCTACCCCGACGGCCTGGACCGGGCCTGGAACGCCGGTAGTTGCTGCGGGATACCGGCCCGCAGCGGCGTCGACGACGTCGCCTTCGTGACCGCGATGGTCGACGACATCGCGGCACAGACACCCGTAGACAGCACCCGGGTATATGCCACCGGCATGTCGAACGGCGCGATGATGGCGTTGCGCCTCGCCTGCCAGACCGACCTCTTCGCCGCGATCGCCCCAGTGGCGGGGACGCTGCTGACCGACTGCGGCCGAGCCGTTCCGACGTCGGTGCTGCAGATCCACGGAACCGCCGACGATCGGGTGCCCTATGGCGGTGGCCCGGGCCGGGCGGTCACGGCGACGGGGACGCCGAACGTCGACGGCCCGTCCGTCGAATCCGTGAACACCACCTGGCGCGCAATCGACAACTGCGCCGAACCGACTTCCAGCTCCACGAATGCGGTCACCACCCAGACCGTGAATTGCCCTAATAGCCTTGTAGTACAACTTATTTCGATCGAAGGGGCCGGACATCAATGGCCCGGCGGACTGCCCAGTCCGCTGGCGCAGCGACTCGGCGACCTGCCACCGCCATCCACCGCGATCGACGCCACGGCCACGATCTGGCGGTTCTTCTCCGACAAGCACCGCTGACGTCAGTCCTCGCCGAGCTGGGCGGCCGCTTCCCCAGCCATGTACCGCGCGTCGAGTTCTTCGAAGGCGGCCGGAAGGTCATCGGAGTCGAACACGAAGCGAGCCGCCATGAGGTTGTCGTCGTCAAGCTCAACGATCCCGAGTATCTCGCTATGGAACGCCTCTGGCCGCTGGTCTCGACCGGCGAAGAGGATTCGCATGAGCGCGAGGCGCTGTCCGCGCACGGCGATCACGATGGGAGTCACGTGCGCAGTCCCCAGGCTCGCGGTCGTCCGCACTTCAGCGATCTCGGCATCGCGGCCGCTTCTGACCCCGGCGCCCACCACCGCACGGCGATCGTCCGTCGAAATCCCTTCGGCGAGAAGCGCGGCCATCGCATCCCAGTCACGAGCGGCGAAATACTCCCAGTAGCGCTCGGTTAGTTGGCTAGCCGCGTTCCCCAGGCGCGACGGGGCCGGACGCAACTCCTCGAAGCGGGCGAGCGCGGCGTCGAGGTCAGATTCGTCGAAGCCCTCGTAGCGGCTTATCCGGTTGGCGTCGACCGTGAGAATTGAGTTCCTCCGCCACTCGACTTCGAAGCCCTCCTGCGATATCCCTTGCACCGCAATAGTAATGACCGCACCGAGATTGCTCAGCCGATGCACCGCCTCGATGTAGATGCGAAAGTCCGGAGCGAGATCCCACGACGCACGCATATAGTCAGACAGTCCACCGGTGCCCTGCACCGTGTGTTGCAGGTGGTGGTCGAAAATGACGTAGTCAGGTGTCGTCGCGGGAATTTCGTGTCGGTTGAGCGCGGCGACGGCAGCGGTAATGATCGACCACGTCTGCGCGTGGGCTGCCGCTTCCCCGGCGAGGTACCGGGTGTCAAGTTCCGAGAAGGCAGCGTCGATGTCGTCAAGGTCGAACAGCATGATGGCTGCGATCTTGTTGTTGGTATCGATCTCGACGATGCCGACTACCTCGGCGCTGTCCTCGTCGGCCCGAAAGCCGCGGTTGAAGGAATGGATACGAGCGAGGGCGAGGCGTTTTCCGCGGGTCGCGATGAAGCTGGACGTGGCTTTCTCGGCTCCAACCTCGGCGGCGGTTCTCGAATCCGCGATGTGCACATCGCGACCTTGCCGAACTCCCGCGTTCACAATGCGACGGCGATCGTCCGTCACGATGTCGTCAGCCATTAGCTCCGCCATCGCGACCCAATCTCGGGCCGAGAAGCACGCCTGATATCGCTCGCCCACTTGGCTTGCCGCGTTCTCCAGTCGACGCGTCTGCGATTGCAGTTCATCGAATCTCGCGAGCGCGGCGTCGAGATGTGCTTCATCGAAGACCTCATAGCGGTTGAGCAGATCGTCTTGGACGGTGTAGAGGAAGATCATCCGCCACTCGGCGTCGAAGCCCTCTGGCGTGACGCCATGCGCGGTGTGGGTTACGACCGTTCCGAGATCGCTCAACCGATGCACAGACTCCATGCGGATCCTCATGTCCGGCATCTGGTCCCACACGGCCCCGGGAATGGAGGCGGGCAGATCACCTTCGGCGCTGACGAGCGACCGATGGTCGATGCCCACGCAGTCCGTCGTGGTCGCGGGAAGCCGGTGCCGGTTGAAACCGGCGTAGACGTTGGCGATCAACGACCACGTGTGTGCGTACGCGGCACCCTCGCCCACAAGGTACCGGGCGTCGAGTTCCGCGAAGGCGGTGTCGACGTCGTCGACGTCGAACGCAATGTGAGCCGAAAGCTGGTTCTCGGTATTGATCTCGACAACGCCGACCATCTCGTTGTAGAACGCTTCCGGCTCTTCATCCTGCCCCGAAAAGCGGAGACGACGGAGGGCGAGGCGCTCACCGCGGGTCGCAATGGGCGCCGACGTGACGTGCCCACCCCCGACATCGGCCATGGCCTTCAGGTTCTCGATTTCGGTGTCCCGGCCCTGTCGGATGCCGGCATTGAGTACCTGACGGCGATCGTCGAGCGAAAAGTCAACGGTCAGAATCTCTGCCATGACGTCCCAGCCGCAAGTCGGGAAGTTACTCCAGAAGCGTTGATCCACTTGGGTTGCCGCGTTTTCCAGCCGCGGCAGCGGCCGGCTCAGCTGTTCGAATCTCGCGAGCGCGGCGTCGAGGTCATCCTCGTCGAAGATTTCGCAGCGGTTGACCAGGTCGCCGTCGATCGTCACAACGGTGATCACCCGCCACTCGGCGTTGACGCCCTCTTGCGAAGTCTCACGCGAAGCTGAGCACGTGACCGCTCCCAGGTCATTCAACCGGTACACGGCCTCGACGGAGCTGCGGAGGTCCGGTGTGAGGTTCCACGCCGCAAGTAATGCAGGCAGTTCGCCGGGCGCAAACGACGGCACCCGTCCTCGCCGGTGGTCGATGTTCACCCAGTCCGGCGTTGTCGGAAGCGGTTCGCGCCGGTTGAGGGCGGCGTAGGTGGTCATGATGATCGACCACGTGTACGCGTGGGCCGCCGCTTCGCCCGCGAGGTATCGCGCGTCGAGTTCCTCGAAGGCCGCATCGATGTCGTCGGAGTCGAACCCGACGCGCGCCACGATCCGCTCATCGGCATCGGTTTCGATGATGCCGAGCACCTCGGTGTAGAACGCATCGTGGCGCATGTCCCGGCCCGACCAACGGTCCCGTCTGAGTACCAGGCGCTCACCGCGGGTCGCAATGACACCAGATGCGATGTTCGTAACCCCGAGTTCGGCGATCGTCCTCATCTCGGCCATCGCGGCATCTCGGCCGTGTCGTATCCCGACGTTCACGAGGTGACGGCGATCGTCAACCGCGACGTCGTCGGCCAGCATCTCCGCCATGGAGTCCCAGTCGCGGCCAGCGAGACACGCGTCGAAGCGGTCGTCCACGTGGCTTGCCGCGTTTTCCAGCCGCGGCAGCTGCCGGCTCAGCTGTTCGAATCTCGCGAGCGCGGCGTCGAGGTCGGTCTCGTCGAACAGCTCGCAACGGTTGATCAGGTCACCTTCGACCGTCGAAACGGCCACCTCGCGCCACTCGGCGTCGAAGTCGCCGCGTGAAACGCCATGCGCCGTATAGGTGCAAACAGCTCCGAGATCGCTCAGCCGGTGCACCACCTCGACGTGGGGCCGGATGGTCTGATCGAGGTCCCACCCGGCACGGAGGTACGCGGTCAGCTCCCCGGGCGCGAATGCCACCACCCGACGGTGGTCAATGGTCACGCAGTCGGGCGTCATAGCGGGGAATTCGTCCCGTCTGATCGAGACGTAGCTGCTCGCGATCACCGACCAGGTGTGCGCGTGGGCGGCCGCCTCCCCGGCGAGGTACCGCGCGTCGAGATCGGCGATGGCGGCCGCGACATCGTTGGCATCGGACAACACGTTTGCCGAGATCCGTTCGTCTGCATCGATCTCAACGCCCACGAGAAACTCGGTTTGGAACGCCTCGGACCGCTGGTCTTCGCTCGAGAAGAGGATATGAGTGAGGGCGAGGTGCTCGCCACGGATCGCAATCAGGGTCAGCGATACCTGCGCTACGCCCGTGTCGGGGGCCGCCTTGACACCTTCGAGCACGGAATCCCGACCGCGTAGGAGGCCGTAATTCACCACCGGGCGGCGATCCTCGACGGAAGCGTTGTCGGCCAGGATCTCGGTCAACGCTTCCCAGTCGCGGGCCGAGAAGCACGTCCAGAAGCGCTGGGCCACCCGGCTCGCCGCGTTCTCCGGCCGACGGGCCTTCGGTTGCTCCTGCTCGGATCGGGCGTACGTCGCGTCGAGTTCGACGAGCGCGGCATCCATGTCTTCGAGGTCGAACCACACGTGCAGCGCGATTCGACCGCCCTCGTCGAGGCCGAATAGCTGGAGCATCTCGTCCCGGGGCGCCCCGGGGCTCACGTCTGCGGTGCCCAGCTCCAATCGAGTGAGAGCCAGCCGCTCACCTCGCGCGGCGAGAACCACGTGAGGGTGCCAGACCGCGCCCATCTCGCGGAAACGTCTTGTCTCGCGCGCCCATTCGCTTGGCGGCAGATCGGCTTGCGGGAAGCCGACTATCTTCCGGTGACTCTCGACGGAGATGACCGGGGCGACCAGCAGCTCGACCTCGTCCCAGCTTTCTCGATGGACTTCGGCGTCGAGCCGGCGAATCGCTCGTACGCACGCGGTGTCCAGCTCGACGCTCGGCGGTGCGGGTGGCGCCGGGGCGGGCGGTGGTTCTGCACCGACAACACGGCGCGCCTTTTCGGCAAGTGCCGCAGCACCCTTCCGTTCGTACAGGTCGACCGCCCGCTCGGCGGCGGCTCGTGCCCCCGCACCGTCGCCGGCGGCGTCCAACACCGTCGCCAACGCCAGACACGCGTCGCCATGGTCAACCAGCGCGTCGGTGCGCTCGGCCAGAGCCACCGCAGCCTCGGCGACCCGGCGGGCCTCGTCGTGATCACCGGCGCGCGAAAGCAGTTGCGCCCGAAGCGTGCGCCAGGCGATCGACGACTTCAGCGCGTGACCCGCGAGTCGCTCACTCTCCGTGCACAATTCGTCGGCTTCGACGTCCCGGTCGAGAGCGAGGCAGGTGCGACCCAGCAGTGCGGCCGTCTCGGCGGTGTCGGCGTCGAGGTGCATGCGCCGAAAACCGTTGTAGGCCTTTCGCAGATGCGGCTCGGCCGCACCGGGATCGTCGATGACCAGCTCGACAATCCCGGCGAACTGTTCGACCTCGAGTAGCGCATGGCGCAACCCGAGTTCGGTGACGGTGCGCCGGGCCGAGTCGATCATCCGCCGGGCGGCAGCGGCGCGGCCACGAAAGGCCTCCAACACGGCTTGGCACCGTGTCGACGTCGCCTCGACCGCGGGCGAGTCGGTCGTGATTCGCAGTAGCCGCACCACGTCGAGGCACCGCCCGCCCGCGCGTGGTACGGGATTCGGGCCCCATAACGCCGCAAGTGGCGCGCCTGCCAGCACCGCGTTGACTCGCCGGTGTTCGCGCGCGCGCCGGGCCGCGGTCAGAGCGTTGTCCAGGGCGGTCTCACAATCGCCGATTCGCCCGAGGCGGGCCAGGCAGGCGGCACGAACGGTGTGCGCCTTGGCTTCTCCCGCGGCGTCGGCCAATTCGGCGAGCTTCGCGGCGGCCGCAGCAACCTCGATTTCGATTTCGTCCAACCGCTCCGGGTGAACCAGCATCGACAGCTGGCCGTCGAAGCACGTGGCCCACGCTGCCAGCCGGGCGGATTCGAGCGTGGCTGCCTGCAATTGGGACACCGCGGCCACCGCGGATGCCACGTCACCCGCGGCCAGTAGCGCCTCGCAGCGCGCGACCAGCAGTTCGGCGGTCTGGTCGGCGCGGTCGGGGAACTCCTCGTCACGTTCCTCCAGCGCGTGCAGCGCGTGGTGGTACAGATCGGCCGCGCCTTCGTAGGCGAGTCGGGTCATCGCCTGGTCCGCCGCACGACGGCAGTATTCGACGGCCTTGGCCGCATTCCCGGCCCACGCGCATTCGAAGTAGTGGTAAGCCAGTTCGGCCAGCAACTCGTCGTCGGCGCCGGGTTCATCCTCCAGTGTCGTGGCGATGCGCTGATGCAGCCGCATGCGCCGCACGGACGCCAACTCGGCGAGCAGCGACTGTCGGACGATCGCGTGGTTGAACCGGTATCGCCCGCCGGGCTCTTCGATGACGATGCCGGCCTGGCACGCCTCGTCGAACGCGTCGACGAGGTCCTGGCCGACCACCCGCTCGACGAGCTCCAGCGCGAACCGGCTGCCGACCACGGCCGCCGCGGCCAGGGCCTTGTTCGTTTCCGCCGGGAGCCGGGAAAGCCGGCGGCTCACGGCTTCCCGAACCCCCTGCGGCAATGTGCTCGGATCCCACACGCCGCCGCTTTCCTCGACATGGCGCAGCGCCTCGATGAGGAAGAACGGATTGCCACCGGTGACCGATGCCAGTGCGCGAGCCAGCTCTTCGTCGTCGTAGCCGGCCTCGGTCACGTACGCCGTCACGTCGCTCTCGTCCAGTCCGCCGAGTGCGATCCTGTCGGCGGTGCCGTCGCGGTGCAGGTCGGCCAGCATCGCTGCCAGCGGGTGGGAGCGGTCGAGGTCGGTGCTGCGATACGTGCCGACAATCTGCACGCGGGCGTGCTCGCCGAAACGCAGCAGATGGCGCAACAACAACAGCGTGGGTTTGGCCGCCCAGTGCAGGTCGTCGAGGACCAGGACGACGGGTGCGCTCGCGGTGGCCACTCCCAGCAGTGCGACGACGGCGTCGAAGAGCGCATAGCGCTCGGTGTCGGGGTCCGCGCTGGTCGGCGCGGCGATGTCGGGTACGACGTCCGCCAGCCCGGGAACCAGCGGAAGTAGCGCTTCAACGCCGCGCATCCCCCGCAGCCGACTGGCACCGAGGCTCGGCACGAGCGACCGCAGGGCTTCCGCGAACGGCTGGTAGGGCGCGCCGAGGTCCTCGTCGCAACGACCGTAGATCACGACGGCGCCCTGCTCGTACGCCTGCCTGGACCATTCGCCGGCCAGGCGCGTCTTGCCGACTCCGGGTTCCCCGGCGATCAACACGGCGCGCATGCCATCGGTGAGCGTGGTCTGCCACGTCGAGAAGAGTTGCTCGAGTTCGCGCCCGCGCCCGACGAACGGTCCGCCACCGGCCAGCACCGCCGGCAGGGCGGGCCGCTCGAAGGGCGGATCAGTCGTCGGCTCTTGCGGCATGTCCTCGGCGGTTTCCAGCCGGAGCTCGAAAACGTGTTCCGGCCGCGCGAGGTTGCGCAGTTGGCGCGTCCCCAGATCGGCGAGCACAACGTCGTCGGGCAGTGAGTCGATGACGAGTTCCGCCGTCGCACCCGAGCACAGGATCTGACCGCCCACCGCCAGCGACCGCAGCCGGGCGGCGCGGTTCACCGCCCGACCGAAGTAGTCGCCATCGCGAAGCTCGGCCTCGCCCGTGTGCAACGCCACGCGGATTCGCATGGGCTGCATCAGTTCCCACGGCTCCTGACGGATCGCATCCTGCACCTCGATGGCGGCGGCGGCGGCCGCGGAGGGCCGCTCGAAAACCGAGAACGTGGCATCCCCCTCGCCCCGGGTCTTGATCAGCCGGCCGCCGCGGGACGTGACGACCTGCTCGATGAGCTCGTCGTGGCGCGCGAGCGCGGCGGCCATGGCGTCGGCCTCGGCCTCCCAGGCGGCAGTCGACCCCTCGATGTCGGTGAGCAGAAAGGTCACGGCCCGCATCACCGTCGGCAATTGTTGTGCTGCAGGCATTTCCAGTGCGGTGTCCTGTGCGACGATCGCAGCCTCGAGCCGTCGGAGGTCCGGCCCCGGGTCGACCCCGAGTTCGTCGGCGAGCAGCGACCGCGCCCGTTGATAGGCGCCCAGTGCCTCGCCCTGCCGGCCGGCCCGGTACAGGGCGAGCATCAGCTGGCCCCAACGCCTTTCGCGCAGCGGCGCTTCGGCCACCGCGGCCTCGAGTTCGCCGACGATCTCCGCCGCGCGCCCCGTCGCGAGCAGCGCGTCGGCGCGGTCTTCGGCCAGCGCGGCATGGCCCTCGACCCAGCGGGTTTTCTCCGCCGCTCCCCGCGCGGTGTCGGGCAGTTCGGGGATTCCGCGCCACAGCGTCAGCGCCTCCTCGAGGCGGGCCACCGCCTGGCCGGTGTCGCCGGTGGCCGCGGCGGCACGCCCCGTCCTGGCGGCCAATTTGTAACGCGACGCATCGATCTCGGTCGTGCTCAGGGTCCAGCCGGTTCCCTCCGTCACCACGAACCCGTCGCCCAGGGTGCGGCGCAGGGATGAGATGTGGGTCTGTAGGGCCTTGTCGGCGGTGCGGGGCGGATCGTCGCCCCAGAGCAGTTCGACCAGCGTGCCGGCCGAGACAATCGAACCACTGTGCAGGCCGAGCATCGTGAGGATGGCGCGCGGTTTCGCGCCCGGTATTGCGACGGGCGCGCCGTCCTTCCGAACCTGGAGAGGTCCCAGAACCCCCAGCTCCACCGATAGCAGCGTAGTCACGCAATCGATCGTCAGTGGGACAATTCAACGCGCGGTCAAGAGCGAGTAAAGGACGCTCATGGTCGGCGTCTTGCGGGACACGCGTCAGTAAACGACGGCGCCCGATTCGGGCTCACCGGCCGGACGCTGGGCCTCGGCGACGATCTCGGCCATCCGCTGCCGGGAGGCGTGCCAGCCGACGACCTTCTCCCGGCGCAGTTCCTTGCGGTCGCGCCGAACGATCAGTGTCCACGGAACACCGAGGAAGCGGGCCAGCAGCCAGAACGGCCAGATCACCACCAGCGGTGCCATCAGCACCATGCCGATGACGAACAGCCCGCCCCAGTCGGGAAGATCGAACAGCCAGGTGCCGAACGGCCACCACACCCGGCGCACCGAGCAGCGCTTGTCCGTAGCGTCCTTGAGCCGCACCATGATCGAGCGCAAACATAGCCCGCGAGCGCGGGCGCCGCGGGCCCTGGCCGCCAGCGTGTCTCCGTACCGACAGTCCCCTTCCCTCCCACCGGTGATCGGCGCACACTGCTCACAGCAGATTCACAGGGAGACTCGATATGCGGCTACACGACTTTTTCGACTTCCACGCCCGCGAGCAATCGGATGCGACGTTCGCCGTTTTCGAAGACCGGACCCTGACCTGGGGCGAAGCCCTGCGGGAGACACACCAGATAGCCAACGCGTTGATCCGCAGCGGCCTGCGACCGGGACAACGGGCGGGTGTCCTGGCCAAGAACTGCATCGAGTACGTGCTGTTCTACTACGCGGCGGCCAAGTGCGGCGTAGTGCCGGTGCCACTGAATTATCGGCTGGCACCGCCCGAGTGGGCCGGGATCCTCGACGACGCGGGCGCGACGTTCCTGCTGGCGCGTGGGGAACTGGCAGGGTCGGTGGCCCCGCTGCGGCACGCGCTGCCCACGATCACGACGTGGGTCGCCCTGGACGCACCGGCGCCGGAAGGCTGGATCGGTTTCGACGACTGGTTGCAAGGTGCGGGCGACGCCGCGCCGGCACACACCGCCGACCCGGGAGATGCGCTCTATCAGATGTACACCAGCGGAACCACGGGCCGGCCCAAGGGCGTCGTCCAAACCCACGCCGCGGTGTGCGCAAACGTCGATCAACTCAACGTGATCGTGCAGGTGACGTCACGGGACCGCTTCCTGATCGTCGCGCCGCTGTACCACGCTGCCGCCGGAATCAATCTCTTCATCGTCGTTCGGCAAGGTGGGACCGTCGTGATCATGGAGGAGTTCGATCCCACCGCGGTGGTGCACGCACTGGCCGAACGACACATCACGGCAACCGTGTTGGTGCCGGCGATGATTCAGGCATGTCTGGTGATGGTGCCGGAGGTCGCGTCGCTCGACTACACGCAACTTCGGTACATCGCCTACGGCGCGTCGCCGATCGCGATCGAGACGCTCACCCATGCGATGAAGGTGTTCGCTTGCGACTTTGCACAGGGATACGGCATGACCGAGACCACCGCCGTGGTGACCGCCCTGACGTCGGCAGACCATCGGCGGGCCCTGACCGGGGAACCCGGACTACTGCTCTCCTGCGGAAAACCACTGCCCGGCACCGAGATCCGTATCGTCGACGCCAACGACGACGATGTTCCCGCCGGTGAGATCGGCGAGATCATCGCGCGCGGACCGCAATTGATGCAGGGGTACTGGAACCGGCCGGAAGCCACCGAACAGGCGCTGGCCGGTGGGTGGCTGCATACCGGGGACGCCGGCCGCCTGGACGCCGAGGGCTTCCTCTATATCGAGGACCGGGTCAAGGACATGATCATCTCCGGCGCTGAGAACATCTATCCCCGCGAAGTGGAGAACGCGCTATTCGAGCATCCGGCCGTCGCCGACGCCGCAGTCATCGGGGTGCCCGACGAGAAATGGGGTGAGAGGGTCAAGGCGGTCGTCGTTCTGCGTGACGGGCAAAATGTGGAAGCTGAAGAACTGATCACGTTCTGCCGCAACAAGATCGCGCATTTCAAGTGCCCGCACTCGGTCGACTTCGTCGCCGAACTACCGCGCAATCCGAGCGGCAAGGTGCTGAAAAAGGATCTGCGCGAACCGTATTGGACCGGACGTACGCGGCACGTCGGCTGAATTCCCCCGGCGTGTCCCCGTACCGACACGCACGCTCGGCTGGAGAAGTACGGCTATTCCTCGTCGAGTTGCGCCGCGACGTCGTCGGGGATGTCGATGTTGGTGTAGACGTCCTGCACGTCGTCGCTGTCCTCCAGGGCGTCGACGAGCTTGAGCACCTTGCGGGCGCCGTCGAGGTCGACGGGCACGGTGACCGACGGCTGGAACGACGCCTCGGCGGAGTCGTAGTCGATGCCGGCGTCTTGCAGCGCGGTGCGCACCGCCACCAGATCGGTCGGCTCGCAGATCACCTCGAACGCGTCGTCGAGATCGTTGACCTCCTCGGCGCCGGCGTCCAGCACGGCCAGCAGGACGTCGTCCTCGCTCAACCCGTTCTTCTCCAGCGTCACCACGCCCTTGCGGGAGAACAGGTAGGCGACCGAACCCGGGTCGGCCATGTTGCCGCCGTTGCGGGTCATCGCCACGCGGACCTCGCCGGCGGCCCGGTTGCGGTTGTCGGTCAGGCACTCGATGAGCACGGCGACGCCGTTGGGGCCGTAACCCTCGTAGGTGATGTTCTGCCAGTCCGCCCCGCCGGCCTCCTCGCCGCCGCCGCGCTTGCGGGCGCGCTCGATGTTGTCGTTGGGCACCGAGGACTTCTTGGCCTTCTGGATGGCGTCGTACAGCGTGGGGTTGCCGGCCGGGTCACCGCCCCCGACCCGGGCGGCGACCTCGATGTTCTTGATCAACTTGGCGAACATCTTGCCGCGCTTGGCGTCGATGACGGCCTTCTTGTGCTTGGTGGTGGCCCACTTGGAATGGCCGCTCATGCAGGTACTACCTCTTTCATTCACCGCAGAAGTCCGATCAGTGAGTCTACGTCGGTGATGATGAGCCGCCGACGACGGTGCCACTGCGGCTCGGGTTACGCTCTCCGCCACGATTCCGTGCCTGATCCCGACACTGAATCCGCGTTGTTCGCGGTGCTCACCGAATTCGGCGAACGACAACGCAAATCCGCATCACACAAATGTGATTCTCGGCCGCCGAATTGGCGCGGTGTCGTCGCCGCCGTCACCGATCGGCCGACATCGGGGCCAGCCGACCACCACATCTTTGCCCCGGAAGAACAAGCCGCTCAGCCGACCGCGAGGATTCCCGCCCGAATCGGCGTCGACCAGTGCTAACACCGTGCGGTACGTCATGGCACCGATGTCGTCAGCGGGTTGCTCACGGACTCTTGACAGGTCTCAGAACGGGGACCACGATCACAGGGACCCGCCAGAATATTCTGCGCAAAGGGTGCTGGTGAAATTGCGGATCGCTCGTCGTCGGCCAAGCGATCCGGCACGAGATACCTAACCGTATTTCGTCCCTGAATACGCCGTTGCCTCCTACTCGAGGAGCCCGAATGAATTCCGACAATCACGCGCCGACCAGGTGGCGTAAGGCGGGGCGGTTGTCCGTGCTGGTGACTTCCACGATGTTCGGCCTGAGCCTGGCCGGGCTCGCCGGAACTCCGCCGGCCAACGCGATTCCCAGCCCGGACCTGCCACCCTCCGGCGGCGACCCGGGCTGGGAGGCGCTGGCCCAGGACTGTTACGACGGTTCGATGCGCGCCTGCGACAACCTTGCCGATGTGACAAAGGAGGCGGGGGCACCCGTGTACTTCGACTACGGCTTCTCCTGCGGCGGACGCGTCAGATACTCGGCCGGGGACACCGCCGGATACGCGTCCTGCGTCGAACAGTATTCGTAGGGCTCGTGCCACCCGGCCCGTAACGATATCGCCGATCTCGTTGTGCTGGAAAGCAATTCGCTGACGGTCTGCTCCATCGAGCGTGGGGACACCACCAGGCCCAGTTGGCGTTCGGTCGGCGCGTTCGAGAACCTCTGAGTCGCCACGGGCCTAGACTCGGGGGCCGAACTCAAGGAGCGCTGAATGACCGATGCGGCCGAAACCATCTATCTGGGCGCCGATGTCGTCACGATGGACGACTCCAACCCCGCCGCCGAAGCGGTGGCGGTGCGGGCCGGCCGCATCACCGCGGTGGGAACCCGGGCCGACGTGCTGGCCGGCCGGCAGGGACCGGGCACCAGGACCGTCGACCTGGGTGGTTGCACTCTGCTGCCCGGATTCGTCGACCCGCACAGTCACTACATCAATTCACTGAGTGTGGCCAACCAGGTCAACGTGTTCGCGCCACCAGCCGGCCCTGGTGCGGACGTCCCGGCGATCCTGACGGCACTGCGCGACTTTCGCGATGCGCATCCGATCCCGCCGGGTGAGATGCTGGTCGCCTACGGCTACGACGACACCCTGATGCCCGGCGGTCGCACCCTGTCCCGGGATGATCTGGATACGGACTTCCCCGACACCCCGGTACTGGTGGGCCATGTGTCGATGCATGGTGCCGTGCTCAACAGCGCGGCGCTGCACAAGTTCGGGATCACCGCCGACACCCAGACCCCGCCGGGCGGGGTGATCGTCCGCAAGGACGGGTCCGACGAACCCGATGGCCTGGTGATGGAGACCGCGTTCCTGCCGATCTTCGCCGCCATGCCCAAACCCACGCCCGCTCAGGAGGTGGCGTGGAGCCTCGCCGGCCAACGGCTCTACGCCGCGGCCGGCATCACCACCGCACACGAGGGCGCCTCGCACGCCGCCGACGTCGCACTGATGCAGCGGGCCGCCGCCGGCGGCGCAACCCTGATCGATGTGGTGGCCTACCCGTTCATCCTGGATCTCGAGGACGTCCTGGCGGCCAACCCGCCGGAGACGTTCGGCCGCTACGTCAACCGGCTCAAGCTCGGCGGGGTGAAGGTGACACTGGATGGCTCACCCCAGGGCCGGACGGCATTCTTCACCACGCCGTATCGGACCGAAGGCCCTGACGGACAACAGAATTGGTGCGGAGAGCTGCCGTTCGCCCAGGATACGGTCAACGGCTGGTTCAAGACGGTCTACGACCTGGGAGTGCCGTTGGACATCCACGCCAACGGCGACGCGGCGATCGACGTGGCGCTGAGGGCACACGAGTTCGCCGCAGCCGGCGACCTGGGCCGGGACCGTCACACCGTGATGGTCCACTCACAGTTCGTGCGCCGAGATCAGTTATGCCGCTATGTCGAGTACAACATCATCCCGTCATTCTTCACGCCCCACGCGTTCTACTTCGGCGACGCCCACGTCACGCTGCGCGGCAAGGAGCAGGCCGACTTCCTCTCCCCGATGCGGGCGGCGATCGACCTGGGTCTGCGTCCGACCAATCACACCGATTTCGTCGTCACCCCGCTGGACCAGATGTTCGTGGTGTGGACGGCGGTCAACCGGATCTCCCGCAGCGGCGCGGTGATCGGCGCCGATCAGCGCGTGAGCCCCTACGAAGCGCTGAGGGCGATCACCGTCGACGCGGCCGCGCAGTACTGCGAGGCCGGTCTGAAGGGCACGCTGACGGCCGGCAAGCTGGCGGATCTGGTTGTGCTGGACGGAAATCCGCTCACAGTGGACCCGATGGCGATCAAGGACATCGGCGTGGTCGAGACCATCAAGGAAGGTCGGACGGTCTATCAGGCCTGATGGGGGTCGGGCTGCGTCGGCGTCCCGCCGATCAGGTCGTCCCAGTGCCGTCGAACCGGGGCCCAGCGCTTGTCGAAGTCGGCGGTGCGAGCCCTGGCGCGGGCCACCTTCTGGTCGTCGTAACGCCAACGCGCCCACGGCGACGTCGGGCGGGCCAGCCGGACGGCTGCCACCCAGGCCACCGGCGATACGAACAAGCCGATCAATGCCGTCGGGTACTTTCCCTTCAGCGCGACCACCGCGACCACCAGGAAGTGCAGCAGCAGCGCGACCACCGCGGTGTACCGCAGGGTGGCGACACCGGCGGGCAACTCGTCGGTGTGGATCGGCGACACCCCCACGGCCGCCAGCCCCACGCACGCCCCGGCCAGCGTCACGATGTTCACCGAGAGCTGGCCCTCCTGCGTCCAGTAGACGTCCTGCAGCCGGAAGATCATCGCGAACTCGTCGAGCACCAGCGATGCGCCGACACCCACGAGCAGCGCCGCCAGATACACCCAGACCGACAGCGGCGGGCACCCCACCGCCGTGAACGCGCCCGCGATCAGCAGGATGATGCCCGGTGTCGAGTGGTGCATATGCACACCACCGGCGCTGACGTTGTGGAACGGTCCCTTGCCGGCCCGGATCAGCCGGGTGATGGTGCGGGTGGTCAGGAAGGTGACCACGAAGGCGACGAAGCTCAGCAGCAACGGCCCCTTGTAACCGTCCACGACATCGTGTTGCCACCACGAGCTCAGCCAGTCCACCGGCGGATCCTATCCACCCACCACGGAATCGACGAACAACTGGTGCACCCGGCGGTCCCCGGTGACCTCGGGATGGAACGCCGTCGCCAGCGCGGCACCCTGACGGACGGCCACCGGGTGACCCGCCGCCGACGCCAGCACCTCCACCCCGGGGCCGACCCGCTCCACCCACGGCGCCCGGATGAACACCGCATGCACCGGCGAATCGAGCCCGTCGAACTCCAGATCTTCCTCGAAGGAGTCGACCTGGCGTCCGAAAGCGTTGCGTCGCAACGTCATATCGATTGCGCCCAGCGCCTCGGCACGCCGGCCGGGCACCCCGGCGTCCAGGATCTCCGAGGCGAGCAGGATCATCCCGGCACACGAGCCGTACACCGGCAGCCCGCCGGCCAGCGCGGCGCGCAACGGTTCCAGCAGTTCGAAGACCCGCAGCAGGTGGCTGATTGCGGTGGACTCCCCACCCGGAATCACCAGCCCGTCAACCGAATCCAGTTCGACGCCGCGGCGGACGGGCACGGCCGCCGCGCCGGCCGCCCGCAGCGCCGCCAAGTGCTCGCGGGTGTCGCCCTGCAGCGCCAGCACTCCGACGCGTTTCACGGGCGGTAGTCCCGCTGGTAGCGGGTCAGCCCCTCCTGCATGACGGCCGCGACCATCTCGCCGTACCGGTTGTAGATCTTGCCCTGGGTCAGCGACCGGCCGCCGCACGCCGAGGGCGAGGACTGGTCGTACAGCAGCCACTCGTCGGCGCGGAACGGCCGCATGAACCAGAGCGCGTGGTCGAGTGAGGCCACCATCAGATGCTTGCGTTCCTCGACGTGGTTGACCTGCGCGGAGCCCAGCAGGGTCAGGTCGCTCATGTAGGCCAGCGCGCAGATGTGCAGCACGTGGTCATCGGGCAGCGGGTCGCGGTGCTTGAACCACACCTGCTGCTGGGAGGCCACGCCGTCCCGGCGCTGCAGCTGCGCGCGGGGCACGATCCGGACGTCCCATTCGTCGAACTGCCGGAAGCTGGCGTCGTCGAAGACCTTCGCGTTGGTCTTGAACCCCGGCACGTCGTCGGGCGCCGGCGCGTATGGCATGTCGTCCTGGTGCTCGATGCCGCTCTGGTCGGTCTGGAACGACGCCGACATGCTGAAGATGGTCTGGCCGTGCTGGATTGCGCTGACCCGGCGGGTGCAGAACGAGCCGCCGTCACGGATGCGGTCCACCAGGTACACCGTCGGCGCGCGGGCGTCGCCGGGCCGCAGGAAGTAGCCGTGCAGTGAATGCACCTGGAACTGCGGCTCGACGGTGCGCACCGCGGACACGAGCGACTGGCCGGCCACGTGACCGCCGAAAGTTCTTTGCAGGAAGCCGGATTCGGGGCTGAACACCCCGCCGCGGTAGATGTTGACCTCGAGTTGCTCGAGATCCAGGATCTCCTCGATCGCCACGCGGCTACCAGCCGCGCGATGCGAGTCGGTGCGGCTCCGCGATCTCCTCCACGTTGATGCCGACCATGGCCTCGCCCAGCCCGCGCGACACCTTGGCCAGCACGTCGGGGTCGTCGTAGAACGTCGTGGCCTTGACGATCGCCGCGGCGCGCTGCGCCGGGTCGCCGGACTTGAAGATCCCCGAGCCGACGAATACGCCCTCGGCGCCGAGCTGCATCATCATCGCCGCATCGGCCGGGGTGGCGATGCCGCCCGCCGTGAACAGCGTCACCGGCAACTTGCCGGCGCGGGCCACCTCGACGACGAGGTCGTAGGGCGCCTGCAGTTCCTTGGCAGCCACGTAGAGTTCGTCCTCCGACAGCGACGTCAGCCGGCGGATCTCGCCGCCGATCTGACGCATGTGCGTGGTGGCGTTGGACACGTCGCCGGTGCCGGCCTCGCCCTTGGACCGGATCATGGCCGCGCCCTCGGTGATGCGCCGCAGCGCCTCGCCGAGATTGGTCGCCCCGCACACGAACGGCACGGTGAAACGCCACTTGTCGATGTGGTTGGTGTAGTCGGCCGGGGTGAGCACCTCGGACTCGTCGACGTAGTCGACACCAAGGCTCTGCAGGATCTGCGCCTCGACGAAGTGCCCGATGCGGGCCTTGGCCATCACCGGAATGGTGACCGCTTCGATGATGCCCTCGACCATGTCGGGGTCGCTCATCCGCGACACCCCGCCCTGGGCGCGGATGTCGGCGGGCACGCGTTCCAGCGCCATGACGGCGACGGCTCCGGCGGCCTCGGCGATGCGGGCCTGTTCCGGGGTGACGACGTCCATGATGACGCCGCCCTTGAGCATTTCGGCCATCCCGCGCTTGACGCGCGCGGTCCCGGTTTGCGGGGTCGTCCCGTTGGTGTGGGCGTCCACGGCTATCTCTCCTTGGCTGGTTATCCACCCATTCTAAGGGTGGACACCAAACCGAATGTGTCGGCGATCAGCGGATGGCTAGCGCGAACGTGCAGCCATGTGCATTTGCGGTGACCGGAATTACATATGGCTGCACGCTCGCGCGGGGATCAGCCCACGTGATCAGCGGATGGCCAGCGGTTCCGCCGGCACATCGGCCGCCGAAACCCCATTCGCGGTCGCCAGCAACTCCCCCAGCTGCAGCGGATACACGGTTTGCCCGGCGGCCGCCAGATCGGCGATGTCTGCTGCGTCACACCAGCGGTGCCCGTGGATGTAACGGCGTTCCAGCGCCGTCCGCCCGGCCGCCGAGGGGTCGAACCGGGTGGTGCGGTGAACGAAGAAGAATTCCCGGCTGCGCATCACCGAGCCGTTGAACTCGATCATCGCGTCGCGCCGCCACATCGGGCCGACGAGTTCGTCGGGATGCGCCCGCAGCCCCGTCTCCTCGGCGAGTTCCCGCACCGCGGCCTGGTCCAGCCGCTCGCCGTCGAGGGCCTGGCCGCCGACGGTGAACCACCATCTACGCGCCGTGCCGGGCCCGGCGACATCCTTGGCCGGATCGGATCCGCAGAACAGCAGGACCGCCCCCGTCTCGTCGAGCAGCAGCACGCGCGCCGAGGTGCGCAGCGAGGCCTCCGGGTCGGGCTCGAGCAGTTGGCCGCTGACGCGTTCGGCGATCTCGAAATAGGTCGGCCGCGGCGCGTGCCCGCCGAGGCGCAGCAGCCGCACGGCCGGGCGGTCGCGCAGCGCCAGGGTGTCGCGGACGGCGTCGTTGTGGAATCGCCTGGCCAGCACCACCCGGGCCTCGGCGTCGGCCAGTTCGGCGACCAGCGGTATGGGCAGCCGGGTCATGTCGACCCGGGCCAGCGCGGTCGACAGTTCGTTCTCGGTGGTCTCGCGGGCCGGGCGCGGCGATCGCTCGGCCGTATCCGCCAGCGCGACCAGCCGACGGCCGACGGCCAGGTCGCCGTAGGCGTCGGCGGCGACCGCGCGGGCCACCACCGCGCGCCGGGCCAGGGCGCTGTCCAGCGCCTGCCAGGACAGGTCGTAGCGGACGTGCAGCCGGTCCAGCCGGTTCGCGGTGCCGAACGCCCAGACCGCACCCATCGCCAGCACGAGGATCAGCAGCACGGCGAGGACGGCGACGGCGGCCCATCCGGCAGTCACGACGCCACCTGGACCTTCACACCCGCGCCGGCGACCGTCTCGTAGACCCGCATGATCTGATCGGCCACCACCGACCAGTCGTAGCGCTGGACGGCGTCGGTGGCCGCGGCTACATAGCGGTGCCGCGCGGCGGGGTTCTCCAGGACGCCGATCAGCGCGACCGCCAGCGCATCGGAGTCGCCGACGGGCACCAGCCGGCCCGCCGCACCGTCGGCCAGCACCCGCCGGAACGCGTCGAGGTCGCTGGCCACCACCGGGGTGCCGGCGGCCATCGCCTCGACGAGCACGATGCCGAAGCTCTCCCCGCCCAGGTGCGGCGCGCAGTACACGTCCGCGCTGCGCAGCGCGGACGCCTTCTCGGCGTCGTCCACCTGTCCGAGGAACCTCAGATGGTCGGCGAACTCGCCTGCATGGCTGCGCAATTCGGCTTCGTCGCCGCGGCCGACGATCAGGATCTCGATATCCGGAAAGTGCGCGACGAGCGCCGGCAGCGCGCCCAGCAGGACGCTCATCCCCTTGCGGGGTTCGTCATAGCGGCCCAGGAACAGCACCGACCGGCCCGCGCGGGGGTAACCGGCCAGCGGCGGCGCGCCCGCGAAGGCGGCGACGTCGACGCCGTTGGGGATCTCGACCGCATCGGAGCCCAGGGCTTCCATCTGCCAGCGCCGGGCCAGATCGGAAACGGCGATCCGGCCGACGATCTTCTCGTGCGACGGGCGCAGGATGCCCTGAAAGACGCTGAGCGTCAACGATTTCGTCGTCGAGGTGTGAAAGGTCGCGACGATCGGGCCCTCGGCGGCCTGCAGCGCCATCATCGACAGACTCGGTGCGTTGGGCTCGTGCAGGTGCAGCACGTCGAAATCGCCCTTGGTGATCCACTTCTTGACCTTGCGGTGCGTCGCGGGCCCGAACCGCAGCCGCGCGACCGACCCGTTGTACGGGATCGGCACGGCCTTACCGCCCGACACGACGTAGTCGGGCAGTCGCGCGCGCGCGTCCGCCGACGCCGGGGCCAGCACGCTGACGTAATGCCCGCGGGCGCGCATCACCTCGGCGAGCTGCAGCACGTGCGCCTGGACCCCGCCCGGAACGTCGAACGAGTAGGGGCACACCATGCCGATGCGCATCAGGCCCCCCGGCGCAATCGGGCCCGCTTCTCCTCGCTCAGATCGGCGATCCACTGGGGCTGCAGCATGTGCCAGTCCTCGGGGTGCTCGGCGATGGCACCCGCGAACACGTCCGCTAGTGCCTGCGTGATCACCGCGATGTCACCCGAGGAGGTGTCGAGGGCGTCGAAGATGTGCACGATGCAGTCGTCGCCGTCGTAGTGCACGTGCGCGGGATGCAGGGGCGCCCCGGTCTCGAGGGCCAGTTTGGCCGGGCCGGCGGGTAACCGGGTCAGGTCGCCGAAGAATTCGACCTCGACGCCGCGGGAGGTCAGGTCGCGGTCGGCCATCAGGCAGACGAACCCGTTGTCGCGCAGCCGATCCGCCAACACGTCGAAGGGCGGTTGCGCACTGCCGGTGAGCGGGATGATCTCAAAACCCAGTGACTCCCGGTATTCGACGAACCGCCGGTACAGCGACTCCGGCTCGAGCCGCTCGGCGACGGTGGCGAACCTGCCGTAGTGCTGCACCAGCCACACTCCGGCCATGTCCCAGTTGCCGCTGTGCGGCAGCGCGATCACCGCGCCGCGGCCGGCCGCCCGGGCGTTGGCGAAGTGCTCCGCACCGATGAACACCTCGTCGAGGCGGCGCGCCACCGCGGGCAGATCCATCGACGGCAGCCGGAACGCCTCCCGCCAGTACCGCGCGTAGGACTCCAGCGACGCCCGGATCAGGCCGGCGGGCACCTCTTCGGGCGCCACCCCGACCACTCGCGCCAGGTTGCGGCGCAGTTGGTCCGGGCCGCCGCCCAGCGAGGCATACCAGGCCCCGGCGTCAAAGGCGTTGCGGGCGGCGAATTCCGGCATGGCCCGCACCAGCCGCCAACCGGTCGCGTAGCCCAGATCGGCGAGCCGGCCGGTCAGCGGGACCCGGAGGCCGCCGAGTGCCGGCACGTCGGGAAGTCCACCGGGCGTAGACACCGCCGACACTCAGTTCCCGTCCAGCGGAAGCGGATCGGTCGCGCCCGCGGAGGACCGCACCGAGTGCAACCGCTGCGCGACGGTGAGCAGGCTCAGCGCCGCGAGCACCCACATCGCCACGGGCAGCAGCCACGGCAGCGGAAAGTGCGGGATGTCGGACAGCCCGGCGCCGAGCAGCACGATTATCAGTCGTTCGGGCCGTTCGATGAGTCCGCCGTCGCCGCGCAGGCCGTTGGCCTCGGCGCGCGCCTTGATGTAGGAGATCACCTGCGAGGTGACCAGGCAGATCATCGTCGCGACCACCAGCGTGGCATCGTGCAGCCCGAAGGCGGCCCACCAGAGCAGCCCGCAGAAAATGGCCCCGTCGGCGATCCGGTCGCAGGTGGCGTCGAGCACCGCGCCGAAACTGGTGCCGTAGCCGCGTTCCCGCGCCATCGCACCGTCGAGCATGTCGGCGAGCACGAAGAACCAGATCACCAGGAAACCGGCGAAGAGCCGACCGATCGGGAACAGCGCCAGGGCCCCCAGCACCGTGCCGGCGGTTCCCACGATGGTGATGGCGTCGGGGGTCAGGCCGGCGCGCAGTGCGACCCGCGCCACCGGCGCCGACAGCTTCGCGTAGGCCGCCCGGGTCATCAGGTAGAAGTTGCTCACCGGGCTTCCCGAGCCCACTGTTCGGCCAGCAGCGCGCGGGTGTCGCTGAGCAACTGCGGGACCACCTTGGTGTCGCCGATGACGGTGATGAAGTTCGCGTCGCCGCTCCAGCGGGGCACCACGTGCATGTGCAGATGTTCGGCCAGCGACCCGCCGGCCGACCGGCCGAGGTTGAGCCCGACGTTGAAACCGTCCGGGTTCGACACGCCCTTCATCACGCGAATCGCCTTCTGCGTGAACGCCATCAGCTCGGCCGTTTCCGCCTCGGTCAGCTCCTCGAGTTCGGAGACCCGGCGATACGGCACCACCATCAGGTGGCCGGGGTTGTACGGGTAGAGGTTGAGCACGGCATACACCAGCTCACCGCGCGCCACCACCAGACCGTCCTCGTCGGACAGGCTCGGGATGTCGGTGAACGGCCGCTTCGAACCGGCCGAGCTCGTGGTTGCATCGTCCGGCTTGTTCTTGATCTCACCGACGATGTAGCTCATCCGGTACGGCGTCCACAGCCGCTGCAACCGGTCCCCCATGTCCTCTGTCACGGTGCGCTAACCTTGACCAGTTCGGCTGTGGGGAAGGCGTTCTGGCGCTCGGCGACCCATTTCGCGATGGCCGCGACGGCCGCATCGCGCGGCACCCCGTTGATCTGGGTGCGGTCGCCGAACCGGAAGCTCACCGCACCCGCTTCCACGTCACGGTCCCCCGCCAGCAACATGAACGGCACCTTGAGGTTCGTCTGGTTGACGATCTTCTTGGCCATCCGGTCGTCGCTGGAATCGACCTCCGCCCGGATTCCCGCCGAACGCAATTGGGCGACAACGTCTTCCAGGTAGGGCACGTGCGCGTCGGCGACGGGTATGCCGACCACCTGGACCGGGGCCAGCCAGGCCGGGAACGCGCCGGCGTAGTGCTCGGTGAGCACCCCGATGAAACGCTCGATCGAGCCGAACAGCGCGCGGTGAATGAGCACCGGGCGCTGGCGCGTCCCATCGGATGCGGTGTACTCCAACTCGAAGCGGTCGGGCATGTTGAAGTCGAGTTGGATGGTCGACATCTGCCAGTTCCGGCCCAGCGCGTCCTTGACCTGCACCGAGATCTTCGGGCCGTAGAACGCCGCACCGCCCGGATCCGGCACCAGGTGCAGCCCGGAGGCCTCCGCGACTTCCCGCAGCGTCTCGGTGGCCTCGTCCCAAATCTCGTCGGACCCGACGTATTTGTCCGGGTCCTTCGTCGAGAGCTCGAGGTAGAAGTCGTCGAGGCCGTAGTCGGACAGCAGATCCAGCACGAACTGCAGCAGCCGCGCCAGCTCGTCACGCATCTGCTCGCGGGTGGTGTAGATGTGCGAATCGTCCTGCGTCATCGCACGCACCCTGGTGAGGCCGTGGACGACGCCGGACTTCTCGTACCGGTACACCGAGCCGAATTCGAAGAGCCGCAACGGTAATTCGCGGTAGGACCGGCCGCGCGAGCGGTAGATCAGGTGGTGCATGGGGCAGTTCATCGGTTTGAGGTAGTAGTTCTGCCCCGGTTTGCGAAGTGCGCCCTCGTCGGTGTACTCGGCGTCGATGTGCATCGGCGGGAACATGCCGTCGGCGTACCACTCCAGGTGCCCGGAGGTGACGTAGAGCTGTTCCTTGGTGATGTGCGGGGTGTTGACGAACTGGTAGCCCGCGTCGACGTGCTTGCGCCGCGAGTAGTCCTCCAGCTCCTTGCGCAGGATGCCGCCCCGGGGATGAAAGACGGGCAAACCCGAACCCAGTTCGTCGGGGAAGCTGAACAGGTCCAGTTCGGCGCCGAGCTTGCGGTGGTCGCGGCGCTGGGCCTCCCCGATCAGTTCGAGGTGGCGGTCCAGGGCCTCCTGGGATTCCCATGCGGTGCCGTAAATGCGCTGCAGGCTGGCGTTGTTCTGGTCGCCGCGCCAGTACGCCGCCGACGAGCGGGTCAGCTTGAACGCCGGGATGTACTTGGTGGTCGGGATGTGCGGGCCCCGGCACAGGTCGCCCCAGATGCGTTCGCGGGTGCGGGGATTGAGGTTGTCGTAGGCGGTCAGTTCGTCGCCGCCGACCTCCATTACATCCGGGTCGCCGGACTTGTCGTCGATGAGTTCGAGCTTGAACGGCTCGCCGGCCAGTTCCGCGCGGGCCTGGTCCTTGGATTCGTAGACGCGGCGGTCGAACAGCTGACCGTCCTTGACGATCTTGGCCATCCGCTTCTCGAGCTTCTCGAGGTCGTCCGGCGTGAACGGTTCGGCGACGGAGAAGTCGTAGTAGAAGCCGTCGGTGATCGGCGGGCCGATGCCCAGCTTGGCGGCCGGGAACAGCTCCTGCACGGCCTGGGCCAGTACGTGGGCGGCCGAGTGCCGGATGACGCTGCGGCCCTCCTCGGTGTCGGCCGCGACGGGGCGCACCTCGACGTCACCGTCGGGAACCCAGCTCAGGTCCCGCAGCTTGCCCTCTGCGTCGGCCACCACCACCACGGCATCCGGTTCACCGCGGCCCGGCAGGCCCGCCTCGCGGACCGCCGCACCGGCCGTCGTGCCCGCCGGGACCCTGATCAGGGCTGCGGGGGCGGGCTGCGCGGGGGCGGTCATCGGGGTTCTCCTCGAACGGCGTGGCTACAACGGGTGCCCGACAAGTGCTGGGTCGGCGACCATGCTATCGGGGTGCGCGGTCAGGACCCGAGACCGATCGGGCTTTGCATCCAGTCCCGGTCCACGCCCGCCCAACCGGCCACCGTGTCCACCGCGCCGACCATCCACAATGTGCCCACCACCACTAGCGTCGTGAGCAGTGCGCCGACACCGCGCAGCCACAGCGACTGCCCGCCGAACCAGTCCATGAATCCGTCGTAGCGTCCCTTGGCGAACCGCAGCGTGTGGTGTGCCCAGGCGAACTCACTGGCCAGGATCGCCAGGCCGACGAACACGATGGCCCAGCCCGGCCCGGGATACGGGATGGCGACGATGCCGCCGGCCAGGACGACCGCGCCGGTGATCCCGACCATCGTGCGGTAGACGGCGTTGGTGGAGCGGCGCTGCCGGACCCGGTCCCGCCAGTGCGTGAGGCGTTCCTTCACGGCTGCCCCGGCTTGAGCTTGACGAACAACGCGTGGGCCTCGGTGAGGACCCGGTCGTCGTCGCACAGCGTGGCCCGGACGGTGATCTTGCGATCCTCCACGCCGGTCAGCTGGGCCGAAACCTGCAGGGTCTTCTCGACGGGGACGATGGCGCGGTAGTCGATGTGCAGGAACGCCGTGCGCTGGGCCCGCTCGCCGGAGAGCACATGGGCGGTGTAGCCGAGCACCGAGTCGAAGAGCAGGCCGATGGCCCCGCCGTGCGCCGCGCCGTTGCGGCCGAGGTGGTAGCGCGCGAAGCGCACCGTGCCGGCCACCCGGTCGTCGGCGGTGGGGTTCAGCTCCGCGGGGACACCGAGCACGTTGCCGCGATTGGGCAGATCGATGCGGCGGCCCGACGGCGATTCCCACTCGTCGGCGTCGTAGGGCGCCAGCAGCGCCGAGGCTTTCTCGAGCAGATCGGCGGCCTCGGTGATCACCGCGTCGGGTGCGTCGACGGCGCGGGCGTGGTCCTGCAGGGCGCGGACCCCGGCGATGAAGCGCCCGTAGTCCGGTCCGCCCTTGGTGGTCGGTTCAATCGGGTTGAAGCCGCCGCCGCGGTGAGTGCTGCCCACCCCGACACCGTAGCGGCTGTGCCAAAGTGGGATTTCGCTCGTCGGGAAGGTGTGGTCGGTGATCGGGGAAGTCACGGCGCTGGCGATGGTGGTCGCACTCTCGCCGTTCACGGTGCTGCCCGCGATCGCCCTGGTGATGCACAGTGACCGGCCGCGGCCCACCGGCCTGGCGTTCATCTGCGGCTGGCTGGCCGGCAAGGCCGCCATCACCACGCTGTTCGTCGGCGTTCCGCGGCTGATGCACGGCCTGCAGGGCACCCCGCCGCACTGGACGGCCTGGGTGCGGGTGGCGGCCGGGGCGGCATTCCTCCTGGCCGCGCTCTGGTACTGGCGCCGGCCCGCAGCGGCCGGCGCGGGAACGACCTGGGTGGACCGCATCAAGCGGATCACCCCGTGGGCCGCCGGGTTCGTCGGGGTGGCCCTGACGTTCCTCAATCCCAAGTTGGTATTCGCCTGTGCCGCAGCGGGATTGGCGATCGGGTCGGCGGCGCTCGGCGGCCCGGCCACGGCGGCCGCGATCGCGTATTTCACCCTGCTCGGCGGCTCGACGGCCATGATCCCGATCCTGGCGTACATGATCTGGTCGCACCGGGTGGACCCGGCGCTGAACCGGTTCGCCGAGTGGGTGCGCCGCCATCAGGTCGCGATCACCGTCGTCGTGCTGCTATTGCTCGGCGTGGCCCTGCTGACGAGCGGATTACGCGCACTGTGATGGCACGGTTGACCCTCGCCGATCTCGACGGCCTGCCGCTGACCTATTCGGAGGTCGGGGCGACCAACTCCGGCGCACTGCCCGCGGGTTACCACCATGTGCACGTCACCGCGCGCATCGGCGAGGGACGGGAACGTTTCGAACAGGCCGCCCAGCGGGTCATGCGCTACGGCATGCTGCGCGGCGCCGGGGTCGAGGTGGACGCGAGCACCGAGGTCGCCGAGGTCGGCACGCTGGTGCTGGGCCGGCTGGGACCCATCCCCGCGCCGTGCCGCGTGGTGTACGTCCTCGACGAGCCGACCGCGCGCGGCTTCGCCTACGGCACCCTGCCCGGGCACGCCGAGTGCGGTGAGGAACGTTTCGCGGTGCGCTACGACCCGGCCAGCGGTTCGGTGTACGCGGAGGTCGTCGCCTTCTCCCGGCACGCCACGTGGTGGAGTCGGCTGGGCGCCCCCGTCACCGCGTTCGTCCAGCGTGTCGTCACGAAGCGGTACGTGCACGCGGTTTAGATTCGCGCTGTGGCGCCCAGATTGTCGTTCAACCGTGCGCGCTCGGTCCTGCGGGCCGAGTTGGCGTCAATCCGCCGCCGCGAACCCGACGTCGACGCCGGTGAGATCGCCGGCTTCACGCTGCCGCTGCTGGTGCGGGTGGTGGGCATCGTGGCGATCGGGCTGGTACCGCTGATGGTGGTGCGCAACCGCTCCCATGAGAACTCGGAGCTGGTTCCGATCATCGGTTCGTTCGCGCTGGTGTTGATCTGCGCGGCGGTGGTGTCCTGGCTGCTGTCGGTCGTCATCTCCGGCCTGGTGGTGATGGTGCTCTATCAGACCCGCCCGGCGGCCTCGTCGAAGCTGGTGACCCGCATCCTGACCGAATCGTTCATGCGGGTCGACGACATCGTCTCGGCGCTGATGCTGCTCGCGCTGGTGGCCGGGCTGGTGTCGCTGGCGTTCGGCCTGCCCGCCCATGCGGCCGACGAGCAGGCCAACTCGGTGATCGACTCGCTGCTGACCGCGCAGATCGGGGTGTTCATCGTGGCTCTGGGGGTGATGTTCGTGGCCGAATCGATCCGCTCGGCCGCCGACATCGTCGACGACCAGTCGCTGATGATGGCCTGGCCGTGGGCTCTGGTGATCGGCTGTCTGAGCTGGGTGCTGGCCACCGTCGCCGGCCCGTTCGAGGCCACCCGGATGCTGACCCTGCTGTTGCAGGACTGGTTGCCGTCCAACATCGACGGGGTGCCGCGCGCCGAGGTGATCCAAAACCTGCTGCCGCCCGGCGCGCGGTGGTGGGTGGCGTTCGGCCCGCTGCCGGTGATCGCCGGGATCTGGGCCTACCAGGCCTGGCGGCTCGACGGCTTCACCCATCTGCGCGGCTTCCTCGCAGAGGAAAGCCCTCAGGCGTCGTCGTCCTGACTCACTTCAGCTTTCGCCCAGCGGTAGTCGGCCTTGCCCGACGGGGAGCGCAACACCCGGTCCCGGAACAGCACCTCTTTGGGCAACTTGTAGCGCGCGATGTGACGGCCGGCTTCGGCGATGATCGACTCGGCGACCTGCGGTCCGGGCGTTGCGCCCTCGGCGAGCTGGACCAGGGCCACCACCTCGTTGCCCCACCGGACGCTGGGCCGGCCCACGACGACGACGTCGTAGACCGCGGGATGGTGGCCGATGGCCGCCTCGACCTCCTCGGCGAAGATCTTCTCTCCGCCGGAGTTGATGGTCACCGACTCACGGCCCAGCAGTTCGATGCTGCCGTCGGCGTCCCAGCGGGCCCGGTCGCCGGGGATCGAGTGCCGGATTCCGTCGATCACCGGGTAGGTGTGCGCGCTCTTGTCGGGGTCGTCGAGGTAGCCCAGCGGCACCAGACCCTGCTGTGCCAGCCAGCCGATCTCGTCATCGCCGGGTGCCAGGATCCGCGTCATGTCCGCGTCGACGACGACCGCACCGGGGTTGGGCGCGAACCGGCCGTTTCCGGTACCGGCCGCGGTGGAGATCTGCCCCATCTGGGATCCCGTCTCCGAGGAGCCGCCGGCGTCGAGGATGCGCAACTGCGGCAGCGCGGCCAGCAGCCGCTGCTTGACCCCGGCACTGAACAGCGCCCCGCCGCTGCCGATGGTGACAAGCGCCGACAGGTCCCAGCGCCCCGGGTTGGCATCGAGTGCATCGGCCAGCGGGCGGGCGAACGCGTCGCCGACGATCAGGACCATTGCAACACGCTCCCGGGCGGCCAGCTCCCACACGTCGACGGGGTCGAAATGGCTTGTGATGTCGGACATCACGCAGGGCCGCCCCGCCAGCACGCAACTGAACGCCGACCACTGGGCCGCACCGTGCATCAGGGGCGCGCACGTCAGGGATCCGCCGCCGCCGGCTTCGGCGCGGGCGACGATCTGCGCCAGGCTCGACATCTGTTCGCCGCTGCCGAACACCCGGCCGCCCATGGCATTGAGGTAGATGTCGTGCTGTCTCCACAGCACGCCCTTGGGCATCCCGGTGGTGCCGCCGGTGTAGAGGACATAGAGGTCATCCGGAGACAGTGCCAGCCCCAGCGGTTCGGGCGCGGAGGACGCCAGCAGGTCTTCGTAACGGAGCGCACCCGGCAGCGGCGGCACGCCGGATCCGTCGTCGACGTGGATCAGGTGCATGGCCGGCCGGGTCCCGAGGGCCTCGGTCAGGGTGGGCCCGAACTGCGCGTGGTACATCACCGCGTCGGCCTTGGCGTTGTCCAGCACGTACGCCAGTTCGTCGGCGACGTAGCGGTAGTTGACGTTGAACGGCGCGACCCGGGCCTTGTAGGCGCCGATCATGCCCTCCAGGTACGCGTTGCCGTTGGTCATGTACAGCGCGAGGTGGCTCTGCCCGGATTCGTGACCGGCCAGTGCGGCGCGTTCGGTGCGGACGCCCAGACCCCGGTCGTGCAGGGCCCGGGCCAGCCGGCTGGTCCGGTCGTCGATCTGCCCGAAGCTGAAGTGGCGGTTCCCGAACACGATGCAGTCGCGGTCGGGCACCGCGGCGGCAACCGCCTCGAAGATCGCCGCGAGGTTGAACTCCACCCGGCCACGCTACTTCAGCCGGCGGCGGTCGGACCTCAGGCCGGCACTGCCTCGATGCGGGCCGGGACGTGCTTGTGCCAGGGGGTGCCGGCGTACTCGTCGCGCCAATCCGTCGAGGTCAGCGCGTTCGGCGCGACGCCGGGAGTCCGCAGGCCGCCGTCCTCGTCGCGGTAGTCCAGGCCGTACCCGTTCGGCAGGGACGCGTGGCCGGGCTGCATCGCGTCGCTGATCTCGACGGTGGCCTCGGCGCTACCGGCGCGGGTGGTGATCCGGGCGCGACCGCCGTCGACCAGACCCAGTGTTCGCGCGTCGTCGACGCTGATCCGCAGCGCCCCGTCGGCGTCGCGTTTACGCCAGCCCGGATCGCGGAAGATGTCGTTGGCGGTGTAGGCGCGGCGCTCACCGGCGGCCAGCACGAACGGGAACTCGGCGGTGGTCAGTTGCACCGGAGTGTCGGGCAGGGCGCGCAGCGCGTCGATCATCTCGGGCAGTTCCAGGTGAATCGTGTGATCGGCATGGCCGATCAGCGCGAAGTCGTCGGGATAGTCGTGGGCGGTGAAGGTCACCCCGGACGGGTTGGCCAGGATGGCCTCGAACAGCGCGTTGCCGTCGGCGTGGCCGGCGCGGACGACCGCCTCCGGGTAGGTCAGGAACGCCTTCTGCGCCAGCCCCCACAGCGCGGCGGCACCGGCGAGCCCGTCGGGCAGGGTCGGGCCGAGGGTTTCGTAGAGCACGTAGGGCAGGGTCTTGGCGATCATCGGACTGGCGGCCGCCGAGGCCAGGAACTGCTCGGCGAACGCGTCGAGCCCGTGGGCGGCCGCGCGCCGCAGCGGGGCCAGATCGGATTCGTCGACCACACCGAGCGCACGGACCAGCCGCGACCAGATCTCGGGCTCGGGCAGGGTGCCCGGCAGCGGTTCGAACAACCGGTGGCGCAGCTGAAAAGTGTTGTGCG